>TARA_B100000686_G_scaffold25681_3_pt1 | contig 16341 bp, 16 predicted proteins | sample TARA_B100000686 | Tara Oceans TARA_B100000686 (sample SAMEA2622733) | marine metagenome | biome: marine biome (ENVO:00000447); feature: marine epipelagic mixed layer (ENVO:xxxxxxxxx); material: "saline water (ENVO:00002010), including plankton (ENVO:xxxxxxxx)" | depth 150 m
ATCAGGCATAGGGAGAGCTACAGCTAAGCGTTTCTATGAAGCTGGTTACTCTGTTTGCTGTATAGATATAAACCAAGAAGAATTAAAGAAAACTTTACATAAGATTGATAATAAAGGAATTGCTATAAATTTAGATATTAGTAAGGCTAAAGAAGTAAAAAAGGGCTCAAAAAAAATAGAAAGATTGTTTAATAATTCATCTGTTTTAATTAACTCAGCGGGTATAAGCCCAGAACCACAACCAGTACATCTATATAAAAATAAACAATGGAAAAGAGTTATAGATATTAATCTTTCCGGAACATTTTATTTAATGAAATATCTCATTCCTTTATTACTAAAAAATGCACCTGCAAGCATAGTTAACCTTTCTTCTGTACTGGGGGTAGTTGCTAATCCCACCACCTCAGGTTATTCAGCTAGTAAACATGGTGTAGTGGGTTTAACTAAAGCTGCAGCTTTAGATTATGCAAGTCAAGGGCTTAGAGTTAACTGTATAGGACCAGGAGTAGTCGAAACCAATATGACTAAAAACGTTTTATCTGATAAAGAAACAAAGGTTTTACTACAAGGACAAACACCTCTCGGTAGATTTTCTCAACCTGAAGAAATCGCAGAATTAATTTATTTCTTATGCTCAAAAGAAGCTCAATTTATTACAGGAACTTTTATTCCTATTGATGGAGGTTATACAGCTATTTAAATTGCTGTCCTTAATAGGGTAGATATAACTCTTTCTAACTGATCAATATTGCCACATTGAAATACTTTTGTGCAATAAGCTGAGTAGGTTTTCATAACAGAGTCACCGGTATCCCAACGATATTTTCCCTCAGGGTTAAGCCAAAAGACCTGTTTAGCTCTTTCATATATTCCTTTAAGTAAATGTGCTTTCTCAGGTCCAAAATTATTCCTAGCATCACCCAAAATAACTACAGTAGTTTTTTTATCAATATCGTCCATACAAAGACTAGTTAAATCAGAAAGAGCTTGTGCGTAATCAGTAGATCCTCCACCATATTTACTTAGGGCATCTTCAATAGCTGGTTCAAGATGTCCCTTTTTAAAATGTTCTGTAACTTCTCCTAAATGAGAAGAAAAAACAAAAGCTCTTATTTTTGAAATAACTTCAGTTAAACTAAATAGAAACATAAGCATAAACCTAGAATATGCTCCAACTGAACCACTCACATCACATAAAACAATAATTTTTGGTTTATCTATTTTCTTATATGACCATCTTAAGTTAAATAAAATTCCTTGATTTGACCAATTCTTTTGAATAGTTTTCCTGACGTTTAATTTACCTTTTCTATAATTTTTTTTTCTTCTCGAATACATATTTACTAATTTTTTTGCCATTTTTCTTACCAAGGAATGAACTTCATGTAAATAAGACCTGTCTATTTGAGCCATATTCATTGATCTAAATATCTGTTCTCTAAGTTTCTCGCCAGAAACATCTCCATGTAATAAAAACTGTTCTTGAACATAATCAGAAACTACTTCTCTTAAATTATTCAGGTAATTTCTCATCTGTTGTTCCGTTTCGGTAGGAAGGCTATTGCTATTCATTGCCCCAATCTGCATAAGTTCGTTTTCTAAGTCACCCACTCCCATTTCTTCTAGTATTCTTCTAGTAAAAACAGACCTTTGAGTAAAGTATTTAATCTCTCTTATTTCACTCTTTTCTGCTGCTTTTTCTATAGCTAACATTAACTCTGCTTGTGAATCTTCTTTTAGATGTTTTGCTAGATCTGAATTTAAGGATATATCATTAAAAGGTTGTTCTTTTTCTTTAGTTTCTTTATTAAAATCTTCTGAAAAGAACGCGTCAAAACATTTACTAAACTGTTGTTTCTCTTCTAAAGTTTTAGGAAGAGCAACAGCTAATGACCTCTTTAATAATTTTTTGTTTGCATAACCTATAGCATCAATAACAGAGATAGCATCCATTGTCTCTGCTGGAGACACTTCGACGTTTGCATTTCTTAATACTTTAACAAAATCAGTTAAAACTCTATCCATGCAAGTTTAACCAGCTGCAGAAGATATAAAGCCTGGAATCTCTTTAGTAACAATTTCGATATCTTGTTGGTATTTAAGTAAAACATTTAAGGTATCTTTAGCTAATTGTGGATCTAATTCTTTGGCATTTAACAAAATCAGTGTTTTTGCCCAATCAATTGTTTCGCTAATAGCCGGAAGTTTCTTAAGATCTAGAGTTCTGATGCTTTGAACATAACTGACTAACTGGTTTCTTAAAGAAGCATTGATTTCAGGAACTCGAGCTTCAAGAATCTTTCTTTCCAGTTTTACATCCGGAAAAGGAATATATAAATGTAAACATCTCCTTTTTAGTGCATCTCCTATCTCTCTACTATTATTGCTTGTTAGAATGACTAAGGGTTTAACTTTTGCTTTCCTAACTCCTAATTCTGGAATTGATACTTGGAACTCTGATAGAATCTCTAGCAAAAGTGCTTCAAATTCTTCATCTGATTTATCAACTTCATCTATCAATAAAACGGAACCCTTTTCAGAAGTTAATGCTTGTAAAAGAGGTCTTGATTCAAGAAATTCCTCTGAAAAGAAGATGTCTTCAAATTTTAATAGCCTATTCAAAGAGTTCTTCAGTCCTTTAGCTCCCCCAAGCACTTCTTGCATCTGCTCTTTTAAAATTTGTGTGTAAAGAAGTTGTTTCCCATATCTCCATTCATATAAAGACTTTGATTCATCTAAACCTTCATAACACTGTAGTCTTAATAAAGATTTCTTATAAAAAAGAGATGCAGTATTAGCCAATTCAGTTTTTCCAACTCCCGGAGGACCCTCAACGAGTATTGGTTTTTCTAATTTAGTAGCTAAATAGACTGCCGTTGCTAATTGCTCACTACAAATATACTTGTGTTTAGCAAAACCATTCATAATCTTTTTTATTTGCCCTTCTGGTCCTTTAGTCACTAGTCTCTCCTCCATTTATTAATTTCTTAACTGCTTCAATAAATAGTATTGGCTCATCAATAAAAACATGATGCATAGCGCCAGGTATTCCAATAATCTTTTCTTGAGGAATATTCCCAACATAAACAGTATAGTCCAATAATTCTTGTGAAAAAATTTGGCTCATTAAACCATATACCAGATAAATAGGACATTTTAGGTCCATAAAACCTTGTGTTAAATCTTGAGAATCATATGTTTTCATGATTTTTCCATCTGATTTCAATTTCCAGGTATTATCTTTTTCTCTGAAAGAAAAATTAGCTATATGTTGAATTAAAAAATCATTCTTACAAGGCTGAGGGGGTATTAATCTAAAGCTCTTAATTGCATCATCTAAACTGTCGTAAAAAAAATCTTGTCTCCAGGTTGATTTTCTCGAAGAAAAATCTTTAATTTTATCGGGAGGTACGACAACTATAGAGTCGATTAATATTAAAGATTCAAATAAATCAGGATATCTAGCTGCTGCATTTACTGCTATAGAACCACCCATGCTGTGTGCTAAAAAAATTGCAGATTTAACTTCTTCCTGAGAACAAACAGCCTGAATTTCATCAGAATAAAGATCCTGTGAATAAACTGATCTATGACCACTATCTCCCATACCTGAAAGATCAATTGCTATAACATTAAAACTATCTAGGAAATGAGGAGCAATGAAATCCCACCAATGAGCGTGAGCGCAATAGCCATGTATAAAAAAAAGAAAAGGTTTAGGATCGTTTCCCCAAATTAAATAATTAATATTTGCATCGCCTACTCTTACAGACCTTGATTCTGCTTGAAAGCCGATAGTCTTTTCAAACCACTCAGGATTAGACATAGATTTAATAAGTAATTATAGACTTCTTATAGCTTCTCTAATTGTGGAAACTATTTTATCAATATGTTGCTTTTCTGCTATTAAAGCAGGTGATAAGACTAAATAATCAACTGAGAATCTTACTAATACGTTATTTTCATAGCAGTGAAGAAAAACTTTGCTTGCCTTCTCTGTAGAAGGCTTATCATCTGAAGAAAATTGTACAGCTGCCATTAGTCCTATATTTCTAATGTCTAGTATAGAGTTTTCTCCTTGAAGACTGTGTATTGCTTCTTCAAAATAAGGCTCTAGATCTCTTGCTCTTTCAAATAACCCCTCTTTTTCATAAACTTCTAAACTAGCAATACCCGCTGCAGCAGCAACAGGATGCCCAGAGTAAGTATATCCGTGAAAAAGTTCTATAACTTCTTCAGAATTAGAAATTATCTGAGTATAAATATCATCGTGAAAAGCAACTGCACTCATTGGTACGGCTGCACCCGTTAGGCCTTTTGCCATTGTAATAATATCAGGAGTAACATTAAATCTTTCTGAAGCAAAAGCAGCCCCTACTCTACCGAACCCAGTAATAACTTCATCGAAGATTAAAATAATTTTATGTTTAGTACATATTTCTCTTATTCTTTCTAAATAGCCTTCAGGAGGAATGATTACTCCACCAGAACCTACTACTGGCTCTATAATAACTCCTGCTATTGTAGAAGAGTCATGCTCTTGTAAAAAAACTTCTAATTCATCAGCAAAATGTTTCCCCCATTTTGGCTGACCCTTTGAAAAAGACATATTTTCTGGATCCCAAGTATTTGATAAACAATTAAGATCATTAAATGAAGAACCAAAAAATTTTCTATTATTGGGTATACCTCCAACTGAAGTTCCTCCGAAATTTACTCCGTGATAACCCTTCTCTCTCGAAATAAATTTTGTCCTTTGGTTTTCTCCCTTACTAAGGTGGTAAGCTAGGGTAACTTTCATCGCAGTATCCACAGCTTCAGATCCTGAATTAGCAAAAAATATTCTATTAAGTCCTTCAGGGGTAATTGAAGCTATCTTTGTAGCTAATTCAAAAACTTTAGGATGTGCCATATTGAAGGCAGTTGCATAATCCATAGTAGCTATCTGATCTTGAATAGCTTTAACTATATGTGGATGACAATGTCCAGCATTACAGCACCACAACCCTGATATTCCATCCAGAATCTTCTTTCCTTCACTAGATTTGTAGTACATTCCATCTGCTTCAACTAATAATCTAGGGTTTGCTTTAAAGGCTTTATTGCCAGTAAATGGCATCCAATAGTTTTCTAAATTTAATTCATTCATGCTTTTAGTACAGATATTATAGACTTAAAAAGGCAGTTTTTTTAAATGGCTTCATCTAATCTATTTTTCGTAAATAAAATACATAAAATAGAAATAGATAAAGAAATAGCTAAAAAAGGTAATAAGTAAATAAAAGATAAATTAGTTAAAATAAAACCAAAAAGTAAAGGAGCAGAAGCTTGAGAAAGCAAAGAGACGGCATTGATCCAAGAAGCCAATTTTCCATCTTTACTAAGGTGTGCAGCAGCAGCTAAAACATATATTACTGCAACAGTTACAGTAAAATTCCATAATATATTACCAATCCAGTAATAAAATTTATCCATAGTTAGCAGAATTAAGAAAAAGCAAGATAGTATGGAAGATAGACATATTAAAAGAGGTTTTTTCCTACCATAACTGCTTCCAATCGACCAGACCAATACTGGAGCTAAAAGCCCAGCTATTAAGGAATAAAATAATACGATTCCAATTTCTGATTGTGCTAAACCTATCTCTATTCCTAATCTTTCATTAAATGCCCACATGCCTCCCGAAGGTAATGAAAAGAAAATTACTCCTAAAATTAATAAAACTACCACTGGTGTCTTGCTTGATTCATCAGATAAAGTTTTTGTAATTGGTTTAAGAATACTGGTATTAATTAAAATTAAAGCAGTAGTAAAAAATAGAAAAATATATCCAAAAGTAGAAAAAAGGTATTGATAGCCACCTTCTTCAGAAGTAATTCCGGCTATTCTAACAAAGGTAGCTCCGCATAAACTGGCTGCAAGAGTGAAAGCTGCATAAGAGAAATCAGGGTTCTTTGAAGAAGATAAAATATTATGACCGGTTGCAATGAGAAGTCCACTGCCTATTCCTGAGATTATTCTCGTTAACTGGAGAATAGAGTGATCTTCTATAGTTGAACTGAAAAGATAAGATCCAATAATTAATAAAAGCCCCAGGAAGGATGTAAGCTTAAGATTAAGCTTCGTTATTAATGAACCAAATAATATAGAACTGAAAGCTATAGATAGAAGTTCACTAGAAACAATCAATCCTACTTGAGATCTACTTAAGCTAAACCCATCTTCTAGTGTTCCTACTATGAAGGGAAGGATTGTTGCTGGAGAATTACCTGCAATAAGGATCATAATTCCCCCAACAATACTTATATTCTTTCTAGTAAAGAAAGCTTTCACTGATTTTGGTTTATATAGTTGTTTACTATCGTTTCAACTTCATTGAGAGGCAAAGCCCCTTCTTTCAAGAGAGCATCATGAAACTCCCTTATATTAAATTTATTTCCTAATGTTTCCTCTGCCCTTGCTCTTAACTCTAATAGTTTTAGTTGTCCAACTTTGTAAGCTAAAGCTTGTCCGGGCCAATTAATATATCTATCAATTTCATTAATGATATCTAATTTTGATTTTCCAGCATTTTGCATAAAGAAGTCTATTGCTCGTTGCCTATCCCATTCAAAAAAATGGATGCCAGTATCTACAACTAATCTTACAGCTCTCCACATATCATAGGTTAACTGTCCAAACCTGGAATAAGGGTCTTTATAAAGACCTAATTCGTACCCTAGTACTTCACTGTATAGACCCCATCCTTCTACAAACACAGTGTAAGGACTTGTTCTTCTAAACATGGGTAAATCTTCCTTTTCAAGAGCTAAGGAGATTTGTAGATGATGACCTGGCATTGCTTCGTGAACAGTTAAAACTTCCATCTCAAATTTAGGTCTAGTTTCAGGTTTATACAAATTAACATAATAATATCCAGGTCGACTTCCGTCTGGAGATGGCGGCATATAGTAGGCTGTTGTGGTATCTGGAGCTGATTCAATAGGAATTGGTCTTAATCCATAGGGGGTTCGAGGTAAAGTCTTAAATAGTTTAGTTAATTCAGGATCTATTCTTTTTGCTATAGCTAAGTAATCTCTAAACAGCTCATCTGGAGATTGATAATAAAAACTATCATCAGTCCGTAAAAAAGATAAGAAGTCTTGAAAATTTCCATCAAAATTAAGATCTTCTATAATTGACATCATTTCCTTTCTTATTCTTTTAACTTCATTAAGTCCAAGGTTATGAATCTGTTCTGGTGTCATATTCGTTGTTGTAAAAATATTTGCTATTAATTCGTAGTAGTCTTTTCCATTTGGAGTGTCATAAATTCCAACAGTTGATCTTGCTGAGGGAAGATATTCATCTACAAAAAAAGTATCTAGTTTTTTGTAAGCAGGAATAATTTTATTAAGAATTATTTGCTGAGCTTCATTCATAAGTTGTTCTCTTTCTTGTTGAGCTATCGAATTGGGCATTTCTTTAAATACCTTTAAAAAAGGATGTTTATCTACACTACTCTTGCTTTGAATTTGGATTTGTCTGTAGACCCTCTCCATAAGTACTCTAGGTGCAACAAACCCTTCTTTCATACCCTGCCTAGCTAGAATAATTGTTTGTTCAATATTTATATCTAGATTCTTTATTCGTTCTAACCAATCTCGATAATCTTTCAGGGAACTCAGCTTTAAAGATTCAGTAGATTCATGAGCTAATTGAATTCCTCCTCTATGATTAAAGGGTAAAAGGTGATGATCAAATTTTTTAATAGCTAACTCTTCAATCTTCTTTTGTTTAAAGAGTCTAAAATTTAATTTGTTATCTTCTGAGAGTTCTTCTGTTTTTATCCTGTTGAGTCTATTAATTACCTGAACAGTATGTTGTTCTCTTTGTTCAAAGGACTCTAAGCTAAGATTTTTCCATTTAGATTCAAACCCTTTTTCTCCTAAAGAAGTTGCATAGACTGGGTTCTGTTCTAGAAGATAAATCCAATCTTCATTAAAGATAGAAAGCAAAAGATCATCCTCATCATTAGCAAGAACTGAGTTAAATATAATAGAGCTTAAGAATAAAACTAGATATTTTTTTGAAGTTTTCATGAGTATTAGGTGTGTTTTTTAAGTATGTAGTCTACAATTTTTTAATCAATTTAATATTTTTTTATGAGTTTAAATCCTTTTCTATTTAAGAAACCAAAGCAAAAGAGAAGTCTGATAAAATTTAATACAGCTCTAGAATCCGCTGAATCCCTTCTTCAAGATCGAGATATACACTCTGTCACTATCAAAGAAATAGCAAAGATTTCTGATATTAAAAGGCCAACTCTCTATAAGTTCTTTCCTACTACCCTTGCTCTTCTTTTTGCTTTGCTTAAAAAACATGAAGAAAAAATAATAAAACTCTACAAATCCAATATTCTAGATGAACAAGATTATGATTTAGGTTGGTATATTAATGTGTTGATTGATGTTATCGCCATCTATATTAATCAGAATAAAAGTGCAGGTATCTTAATACTGGAATTAAATCAATTACCAGGTTCGGAACAAATCAATCTAGAAAATACTAAATTAATGACAAATAGCTTTTCAAATATTCTTGTTGAACAAAAAAAAGGGCAGTCTAGGGAAACAATATCTTTAGCTGTAGAGATTGCCTTCGCGATTTTATCTCTTGGATACCGAAAAGAAGGCTTCATTGGATCTAGATTTATTGCAGAAGCTAAAAGAGCAGTCTTAGCTTATCTTGCTGTTAAATAATTCAAAGTTTTATATTTCAATACATCTCTCATTATCGTTTTGAGGATTGTTAACATAAGTAGATACTTCAAAAAATTTAATTCTTTCTCCAATAGAAGTGTCCAAGGTATTTATATCTTTTCCTTCTAACCAAAACTTATGTTCATCACTTTTAATGATACAAGGCATTCTTGTATGTACATTTTGTAAATTAGAAGAGGCATCGGTGGTCACTATGGCACAACCTACCTCACCTCTATATCCACCATAAACCCCTGCAAAGTAAAAAGTTTTATCTTCTAAATGAAGAAAATAGGGAATTTTTTTACCATTTGTTTCTTTCCATTCATACCATCCATCTGCTGGTATTAAGCATCTACTAGAATTCTTAAAAGAAGGTTTTTCAGCAAGAGTTTCTGCTCTTGCATTTATTAAATTAAAGGGTTTTTCAGCCCAGTAAGGGGTAAATCCCCATTTAATAAAATGGGTATTGTTATCAGTTACTAGGACTTTCTGTCCAGGAGCAATGTTGTATCTTGGTTCTACAGAAGTGCTTATACTAAGTTTTTCTTTAACCTGCTGAGGATTTCTTAATGCAAATCTTCCACACATATACTCAATTATGCATCTAGGTTATAAGTAATCAATCAGATCAGATAATCTTCCAGAAACTTTAAGTGCTGGTTCAGATTTAAAATTTAGCTTACTTAATTCTCTAATCTTTCTGCTTATACGTTGAGATCTTGCTTCCAAGTTATATTCAAAATTAGGAGTTATAATAATCTCTCCTTCTAAAAGACTTGATCTTAAAGAAGCAAATCTTAGTTCTAAAGATTGTTCTTTACATCGCAAGTTAATATCCAAAGCTAAATTCCTAGTAAAAATTCCAAAATCATCTAATAGCTCTCCCTTACCCTCTCCATAGCTATTTAGACAACCACTATTATTAAAATATATATAATCAATATGTCCTTTAAAAGAAGATAGAGTTTGAGATATTACTTGGCTTGAACTAATCTTCTTTAAAGGTTTATATGAAATATTTAGATGTTCTACAGCGTAATTTCCAAATAGAGATATACCAACCTTTCCATCTAAATTTAGTTCTGGACCTACTAGTTCAAGATCAAACCCTAATTGTCCTCTAGGTAATAAAGATGGATCTAATTTAATGCTTAAGTTACCTAATTTCTTGGAAACTAGATAAGTATTTTTAAACTGAGCATCCCACCAAAACCCTGAAATTTCTTGAGCTATAAAGATATTATCAACTTCGGATAATTTAACCACTCCCCTCATAGGAAATGTAATTATAAGTAATAAAATAATAGTACTGGCACTTAATAAAAAATACCTTATCATCATATTTAGAGCGACCTGAGAACTATTTGAGCTTTTACTCCTGATAAGTTAGATCTTGAAGAATTCTTTCTTATAGACACTTTTACTGGAGAAATACCGCTATCCTTTTCTAGTTTAATTAACCAATTATATAAATCTATGAATTTTGCATTATTTATAGAAACAGTTACCTCATCTTTATCTGAAGGTTGAATTCTATCTATTGTTAAACTGTAAGATCTAGCCATTGAGCTTATTGTTGAACTTATATTTCCAGATGAAACTTTCTCAGTATTCTTAATTTGAGATTTTAGTAAAACTGCTCTCTTAGTCTTATTGAGCAAATCTTTTTGAAGTTCTAAATCTAAAAGAGAGTCGCTTTTTTGTGAAGTTAACCATGAATTTAAGAGAAAAATAATTCCTAAGAGCATAAATGCAGAAAAGATGATAGAGAGAATTTGTTCGTCTCTAGTTAGTTTACTAAATTTTTTTATCATGATTTACTCAGATATATTTCACTTAAAACTGATTCACCAACTTTTTTTGAAACCCCTACTTCTACTTGATAGCCTCCAGAAGAAAATCTTTCTTGAATGGCTTCAAGATCATCGTACTGCTGACATTGAACTTCCATAATAAATTGGGCTTTTGAAATATCATAAGATATTGAAAATAAAGAGGTTCTTTCATTATCTGCAACGACTTTACTTACATTGGCTAATGTTTGTAAGAAAGGTTCAGAAGAAAACGAAGAAACACTCCGAAGCTTTTTGTTGAGAAGAGTGCTAAGATCTATATTCTTAGGTTCTTCAGGAAATGTCTCAAAATAAAGTCTACTGGATTCATCTAATATTCTATTAGAAGTTACATAGTTTTGGATAATAGTAAAACCAAGCTGAGAAAAATATAAAAACAAGACTAATGAGAAAGTTAAGATTGGGTAACGCCAAAGGTTAAGAAGCTTTTTTATTTGAATTCTTGGAGCGTACTTCCCCGATAAAAGGTTAACTTTAGGAGAAATTAATTTTATTATCTTTGTTAGAAAATCAGTATCACTAGTAAAGGTTTCAATAATCGGCTTAACGTTAGTGTAAGAAGACAGGTCTACTTCTTTATTTTTTCTATTTGTAAAAACCCTTAATTGCTGGCATTCATATTCTTGCATTCCCTTTTCTAGAAAGCTTAGGATTGTTTGAGTATCTGCACACCAATGCCAACGAGACCCGAATACAATAAATGACACATCATCAAATATACTAAGAACACACTGACCATCTTCTATATCTATCGCACTATCTACGGAAGATAACGCGACAACTGGATGTTCGCTGTCCCTGATTGAGTCATCAACATCATTCATAAAAGATTTTGGTGCTAAAGAAACTTGAACATAACCCTTTTCATTTCTTTTAGATGTTATGAAGTGATAATCCTCTAGAGGTCTCAATAACTTATCTTCTAATAGGAAAGGAATTGACTTAGTTATTTGGTTTTCACTAGCCGGAGGAACTTCAATCATCTTGGAAAAAAGTTCTATACTTAAATGCAATCCAAAAACTTTATCTACATCCTTTGTATCAAGATGTGTCATAGAATTAGTTTCTCCTGTGTCTACTATCTCTTTTTTTTCATTGCAAATTAGCCAGGAAAATTTATTGGTAATGTTGTTGTATAAATAAAACAGTTTTTTCATTAGAAAACTCTTTCTTGTCTTTTTAGAACTTTAACATGTCCCACTTCATTAACACTTATCAAAGAATCTACTTCTAAAGGATAACCATAATTAAGAACCTTAGTCTTAAGAACATAATAATTAGATTCAGTAAGAATTTGGTCTTTTATAGTTTGAGGTATCTGAAGATCTAATAATTCTGGATGAGATAAGAATTCAACTAGATCTCTAAAACCTGCTACAGGCCTATCATTCAATATATTAGATGCTGATCTAGTAGAAATTTGGCCTCCCATTAGCATGACTAATATTTCTGGTTTATCTTTCTGAATAGCATTGATATTAATGCCAGCAATACTCATAGCTGGTATAACGCAAACATATGGAGATAGCCAAGAAACTAATTCACTAGAATAATTCTTTATATCTTTTAACTCTGAAATATCATATAAAAGTTGATTAGCTGCCCTATATGGTGACTTTAATCTAGTATAGAAATCATCTTCCGCTCCATTGATATCTTGTACAAAATCATCTGAGTCCAACCAGTCTACTAAAGGATAAATTATTTGATCTTGTGAATACTCGTCTAGGCCTAGTTCACTTAATAAACCTCTATATTGATCAACACCAATTTGGTTTATGACTCTTCTATCCTGCGAGTCTAAACGAACAACGCTATTTAAGTTAAAACAAGTTTGTAAGTCGAAGAGTTTTCCTTCTAAGTTTCCTCCTTCAATTGTTACAAGAATACTGGGGATATCTTGATCAGGAATTAAAAGATTAGAGAAATTTCTAATTTTTTGTCTTTCACGAATGAAATCTGAAACACGCGACTCTAGTCCAAGTGCATACCAATGAGACTGCATGCGTAGAGAAAAGTCTGTTGATCTAGAAATATCTGCTTGAAGACGATCTATGGAGCTGACTCCTACTGTAGTTAAAATTGCAACTACAAGAAGCACTATGATCAATGCACTCCCCTTTTTTGTATGAGATTTTTTCAAATGGCTTCTCCGGTCAAAAGATATCTTCTGTTAATTAACCCAAAATTATTAATATTTAAAGAAATCTCTACTATGTTCGGTAGTCCATTGTTTTCCATCCAGTCCATTGCAGGCCATTCTTCTAAAGTACTATTTTCTTTAATAAAATTTAACTTAACCTCTTCAACATTCTTTAATAATGATTGGCTTGTATATGGGGTACCAAAGGTTCGATCAGCATAGGAATACTCTACTCGCTTCAAAGTGCCTTCTTCTATAATGTATTCAATAAATCTGAGCCCTCCTTTAGGGAAATTAGGACTAATATCTCCGCTATTGATTGTAAAGGCCAAGAAGACTCCTTCTTGTCTGGGATTAAGACCAAAAAATGAGTGATTTAAATAGCTTCCCCTTGCATCCCGTGAAAGACGATTAATTGTTTGTTGAAAATCTTTTTTCATATAGTTATCTAAAATTACAAGGCTATTTACAAAATCTGATCTATCTAAAGTTCTTTTGTTAAAGTCTAGGCTAGTAGTAAGACCAGAAAGTGTTATCAATGCTATTAAAGATACAATTGCTAAAGAAACTAGCACCTCGATTAAACTGAATCCTGTATTCATCTTAGAACTTTATACCCTTGTAATTTATAAAGCTCTAGTCCTTGTTGGCTTGAGACTGTTATGTCAATTTGAACTGATTTCCCGTCTTCAATAAAAGTAACCTTTCTTTCCCAAAAATACTCCATTCCGCCTTGTAAATCTGAACCTCTTTCAAAGGAAAGTTCATCTTCATAAACGGTAGTAGACAAAATATTGTCTGCTACAAATCTAGACATGGCTTTTTGTTCTAATTTACTTACATTAATTGCATTAGAAGAAAAGATTTTTAACGAAACAGACATTACGAGAGCCAGAATGCCTAAAGCTAACAAAACCTCTATAAGAGTAAAGCCAGCTATTTTCTTTTTAATCAACTTCCTTTACCCAATTCCCAATATCTTGGTTTAGTCCTTCCCCTCCTTTCTTTCCATCAGCTCCGTATGAAAAGAGATCGTATACAGAATATTCTCCAGGGATAGAATAGACATAATCATTACCCCAAGGATCCTTTGATAGTCTCCTGATATAACTTCTTGAAGATTTCGTTGATCCATATGCATCAGTCTTTCCAACAACTAATACTTTCAAACCGTCTTCCTGACTCGGATAAGAAGAGTTTTCTAAACGATACATCTCTAAAGCTCCTTCTATGATTGATATATCGGCTTTAGCCTTCTCTACCATCGCTCTATCCTGACTTGGAAGGACGTTATAGGCTACTAAACTTGAAAGAAGTCCTATAATTAGAAGAACTAACAGAATTTCTATCAAACTAAAACCATGCCTTTTAATAACGGTATTTTTCATAAATATTTTCATATCATTAACCTATAAAATTTAGATTATTCATTTGGATTAGTGGAAGTAAAATTGCTACAACAATAGAAGCAACTATAACACCCATAATAACAACCACCATAGGCTCAAGAAGATTCATAGCCATTTTGGTAGATTGTTGAAATTCTTCATCTAAATATTCAGCTGACTTAAGTAACATCTCATCTAGACCTCCACTTCTCTCTCCACTATCAATCATCTGTACTACCAGAAGTGGTATCTCAGAAACATTCTTAAGCGATTTAGCTAAAGAATCTCCTTCTGATACTTTATTTAAAGCTTTACTCATTTTCTCTTGGAGATACCTATTTGAAATAGTAGAAACGGAAATATCTAGGGCTTGCATAATTGGTACATTACTATTTCTAAGAATACTCAGGGAGCTTGTAAATCTGGATAAATTGGCATTAATAAGAAATTTCTTTACAACAGGGAGCTTGAGAGAATACTGGTCAAATACAAATCTTATTTTTTTTAAACTTACAAACCTTAAAGAGATAAGGATAATAATTAAAGTAACGGATAATAGCCAAAGAGCTGGGCCAGATAAAAATTCTGAAAATGATATTAAAGCTCTAGTAAGTAGAGGAAGTTCTTGATTTAAAGTATCAAATTGATTTATTACATTTGGAACTACAAATATAAGCAGTAGGCCTACTATCAAAGAAGCTAAGATCATTAACACAGCTGGATAAATAAGAGCACCCAAAATATCTTGTTGAATTTTAGATCTCCTTTCAAGATATGAAGCAGTCTTCTCTAAAATTCCCGACATATCGCCCGAGGTTTCACCTGCTGAAATCAAAGAAATATATAATCGATCAAAAGATTGAGGGAATTCTTCTAAGGCTTCTGTGAAACTGAAACCTTCTTCTATTCTTGATGATAAAGTTAAAATTTGATTTTTAAAACTTCCTGCTGGACTTTGTTCACCTACAAGTTTTAAAGATTGATCTATTGCAAAGCCTCCTGAAACTAAAGTAGCCATTTGTCTAGTAAATAGCACCAGCTTCTTTAAGCTTGTTTTTCTTTGAAAGAATCTAGCAAATAGGTGCTTATTAGCTTCTGAAACTTTTACAGGAGCTAGTTTCCTATTTCTTAACTCCCTCCTGGCATTTTCTATATTATCAGCAGCTATCACTCCCTTTTCCTTATTTCCGTTGGAGTCAATAGCTACATAGTTAAAAGCAGCCATGTTTAGTCTTCCCTAGTAACTCTTAAAATTTCATCTAAAGAGGTGATGCCTTCTTGAACTAGATCTAAACCAGACTCGAAAAGTCTGTGATTTTCTGCAAAAACTAGCTTAGCTATCTCATCTTCACTTTTTTCTTCATTTATATACTCTTTGCTCTCTTCATCTACTAAGAATAGTTCAAAGATACCTACCCTTCCTGAGAAACCTGTCTCATTACAAGAAGCGCAACCTTTAGGTTTGAATATTTTTGATTCTTTCTTTAAATGTTGAACTTGATTTTCTAAAGTATATTCCTCTCTACATTTGATACATAGTTTTCTAACTAATCTTTGGGCTAAAACTCCTTTAATAGTTGAGGCCAGCAAATAAGTTTCAACTCCCATATCTTTAAGTCGTGTTATTGCTGCAATAGAGTCGTTTGTATGAACAGTTGAAAGTACTAGGTGACCAGTAAGAGAAGACTGTATAGCAATTTCAGCTGTTTCAAGATCTCTGATTTCTCCAATCATAATAATGTTTGGATCCTGCCTTAGGATAGCTCTTAAACCTTTAGCAAATGTCATTCCTACCTTAGGGTTAACTTGAGTTTGGCTTATTCCTTCTATGGCGTATTCAATTGGGTCTTCTACAGTTAATATATTTCTTGTTTTATCATTAAGTAGATTAAGTCCTGCATATAGAGTGGTTGTTTTACCTGAACCGGTTGGGCCGGTAACTAAGATAATGCCATTAGGACTCTTTAGAAGATTTTTAAAATCTTTCAAAGAACGGGTACTCATGCCTAATTGATCTAAGCCAAATTTAGTATCTGCTTTATCTAAGATTCTTAGTACTACTCTTTCTCCATGGCTAGATGGTAAAGTAGAAACCCTTATATCTATCCACTTTTCGCCTAACTTTAAAGACATTCTTCCATCTTGTGGAACTCTCTTCTCTGCTATATCTAGATTAGACATTACTTTAATTCTTGCATTCAACATTGGAG
>TARA_B100000686_G_scaffold31577_1_pt1 | contig 16323 bp, 12 predicted proteins | sample TARA_B100000686 | Tara Oceans TARA_B100000686 (sample SAMEA2622733) | marine metagenome | biome: marine biome (ENVO:00000447); feature: marine epipelagic mixed layer (ENVO:xxxxxxxxx); material: "saline water (ENVO:00002010), including plankton (ENVO:xxxxxxxx)" | depth 150 m
TTGTAATTTGTACAAAGGCTTTTCTTTTTATGATAGAATCTAAAAAAAACAATTATTTTGAATTAATTATCTTAATGAACATTAATTGAAAACCTACTTAGTTTATTTTCTTAACCTCTCTGTGTAAAATACCCCCTCTTGGGTCTCGAATAAGTGTTACAAGTTCATTCCTCTCATTATCAAAAATATATTCGATTGATTCCAAAAGTTGATTTTGATTATCAAAAAACTCTTTTTTTAATAATTTGTCATTTTCATCATATATGAGTTGATGACTACCCATTTTTGTGCTATCAGCGAGAAAATATTCCGATGTTGTATGTCTGAATGTGATAGGGTTAAGACTATCCCCCTCTGTCTCATACCGATGCTGAAAACGATAAAAATAGTAACGATTTCCAATTGGGTCACTAATTACAGTTTCTAGAGGCCTATCAAGGCGATTGTGTTGAAATTCAGCAATCCATCCCTCTTTCATCTCACTTGCTGACGGATGGAAAAGATGGGGCTCCATTAGAGTTAGTGGCTGTTGTCCAGCAAAAACAATAAAAAGGCGAGATTCTTTTTCTCCTTCAGGGGTCATAAAATAATATGTCCATAGATGTCTGTTCCTTTTTCTAAAAAACTCAACGGTTCGAATGGATGCATCTTCTTCATAAGATGTTCTGTAGTATGAAAGATTACCAATTTTTGATGTAGGAACTTCTTCGCCAAATTCTCTATTATGTGGGTTCCAATTTCTAAAATACTTAAAGGGTGGTTTAGGTCTGGGAAAAACTTCACTCTTTCTCAATTGAGCAAGGATACGGTCTCCATTAGGATAGAACTCTACTTTAACCAGACGTCCACGTGAATTATAATAAGCCTTAAAGTGATTTGTTTTATCTGCATCTTCTTTTGAAACTTCATCTTTAAGTAGATCACTACGATGAAGGTCAGTTTTAAAATATTTTATATTTCCCTTTTGCTGGGCTGGTGCTAATGCAGTAATACATAAAATAATAAAAACCCTATTTAAGAACTTTATGGTTTTATTCATTTCAAAGACTTAAGTAATGATTCTCTTTTAATCTCAAGTTGTGAAAGTTCTTCGCGAAGTTTCATAACAGAGGATATTGTTCCTGCAGTGTCTTTTCCAGACTTTTCCATTTCTCTTAATCGTATACGCTCTTGATCAATTTTCTCTTTTAGTGGTTGTTTCTCCATTGTTATGAGGCAGTCGATAGCCACATGATATGGATCTTCTATTTCAACTGCATCCAATAAAAGACGAGAAGCAATTTCACGCTCATGTTTATCTTCGAAAAGATCAACTGCACCTGAAACATTAGTATCTCCATTGGAACTATCTGATCTCATTAAATATTCTGCTAAAGCTTTCATAACTGGATCAGAAAAAACAGTTGTATCCACATTTTCTTTTAATAGTTCAATAACCTCAACATTGCTTGAGATAAGAAGTTTTACTATTTCTTCTTCAGCTTTGGAAAAACTAGAAGGGGAACTATCATTTTTGAGATTAACAACCTGTTTTTTTTTAATGCGTCGTCCCTTACTTTCTATAATTCGGATTATAGCCATCTCATCTACACTTAATTTTTGTGCTACTTGTCTGATTAATTCTCGTCTTATTATGTCATCATTAATGGTTGCTAATTCAGTCGCAATTTCATTTGCAAGTCTTGACTTTTGTGTGGGGTCAGTTGTATCTAAAAGAGTATTTTCGAAATGAAAAGTGATAAGATCTGTAGCTTCCTTTTGACCTTGTTTAAAATCATTAACACCAGATTCCTTAACCCAACTATCTGGGTCGATTCCCTCTGGAACAATTACAATTTTTGCATTAAGACCTCCTCTCATTAGACTATAACCAGCAGCGACAGTAGCTTTTCGACCGGCAAGATCGCCATCATAGCAAACATAAACAGTATCCGCAAACTTTCGTAATTGAGAAACCTGAGCTGAGGTAAGAGCGGTTCCAGAAGTAGCAACAACATTCTTTATTCCATTTTGATAGAGTTGAAGAAAATCCATATATCCTTCTACAACAATAAACGTACGTTTATCTCTAGACTCTGATAGTGTTCTTGATAAACCATATAATATTTCCCGTTTATTATAAATTGGTGTTTCTGGTGAATTAAGATATTTAGCATCATTTTGACCGCTCATATCTCTTCCACCAAAACCTACAACACGATCTCCTCTATTTGTAATTGGAAACATTAAACGGTTTCGAAAGCGATCAAAAACCCCTTTATCGGTTTTTGTGAAAAGCCCACATTTTTCTATTACATCTTGAGATATCTTCTTTGCTCTTATAACACTCAAAAGATGATCCCATCCATCTCCAGCATAGCCTATATCAAAGGATTCTATTGTATTAGAATCTAGTCCTCTTGATTTAAGATACTCTAAAATCTTTTTCCCACCAACGGACTCTAAATTGTTTTTGAAGAAAGAAACAGCTTGATTATGAACTTCATAAAGTTGACTAAAAAATTTGTCTGATCCTTCATCTCTATTGAGATTTAATTCAACACCATATCTTTCAGAAAGAGTTTTTAATGAATCTATAAAACTAATTTTTTCATATTCCATGAGAAAGGAAATTGCATTTCCCCCCGCTCCGCATCCGAAACAGTGATAAATCTGTTTATCAGGTGCAACACTAAAAGAGGGTGTCTTTTCTGGATGAAAGGGGCAGAGACCAAAATAATTTCGTCCACGACGTCTTAATTCAACATAATCTGAGACAACATCTAATATTTCTGATGAATCTCTAATTTGATCAATTGTATCCTGTGGAATCTGATTCACACTTATTGATCCTCTATCTTTTCTTTTACCCACATTCCACTTTTTTCTATTGGTTCTTCAAGGTGGTACACATTAATGAGCCAATTACGGACTCCACTGGAATTATGATAAATATATGATTGCATCTTCATAGTAAGCACATTTTCAGAGTTTGGGAAAATGTCAAGGAACCAACAGAGTATAATTGCGACAATAGAAGCCTTTAATGAGCCAATAGCAATACCCATTATCCTATTGATTGATTTTATTCCTCTTGCAAGTAAGAACATTTGGAGAAAACGAGTCATAGCTCTAGTCGCAAAAAGTGTAGTAAAAAAAATAATAGTGAATGCAAGAAAAGTAATCAACCTCCAATCAACAGGTAAATAATTATAAATTATAGTTGCAATAGAATGGTGAAATTGGAATCCCGCAAAAGTTGATAATATTAGACCTGTTAGTCTTCCTATTTCTTCTAGAAAGCCCCGCTTATAGCCTATATATCCAAACCAGATAAAAAGAAAAATGGCCACAAGGTCAAAGGGATGAATCAACCTGATAGCCTTTTCTTTACTATTTGTTGTACAATATTTCCATCAGATTTTCCAGATGCTATTTGCATAACCTTAGACATTACTTTACCCATATCTTGCATGGATTCAGCTCCTGTTTCATTTATTATTTTGTCAATTATTTCTATCAGATTTGCTTCAGATAGTTCTTCGGGCAAATATTCCTTAATTATGGACAGCTCATTTAGCTCCGATTCAGCTAGTTCGGTTCTATTCCCCTTAGTAAACATCTCCGCCGCTTCTTTCCTCTGCTTAGAAGCTGTTTGAAGGATTTTTATTTCTTCTTCATCACTTAGTTCGTCACCTTTTTCAATAGATTTATCTTTGAGTTTTGCGATAAGGGTTCGCAAAGTACGAACACGATCATTCTCACTAGATTTAAGAGCCATTTGCATTGCTTTTTGTAATTGGTCAATTAAAGTCATAAATGAACCTCAGATTTATAAATGAAAAAATTCAGAATTATTGATGGAAATGTTAACGTACTCCCCATTATTAAGCTTTGACAACCGAAAAGCTCCCCTTCATATGATCCCCTGAAAAAAGCTCTAACAGATCACCACTGGAAATAGGGCCAACACCACTAGGGGTTCCAGTAAAGAGCATGTCACCTTTTTTAAAACTGATGATTTTAGATAATCTTGAGATTAGAGTAGCAATATCAAAGACCATATTATTTATATTCCCACGTTGAACCTCTTGATCATTATTCAATAGCCAGAAATCTTCTTCAATATTTTTCCAGTTAAATTTTTCTGGCTCTGTAATAACTGCGGAACCTGGAAAAGACTTAGAATCAAACCATGGTAAACCCTTTTTTCTCATTTCATTTTGTCGTGGTCTATCAGTCAAATCTAAACCAAGACACCAGTGAGAGATATGGTTTATAGCAGAATCTATACTTATGTTAGATCCACTATATCCTAGTACAATTACAAGCTCTATTTCATGGTGAATTATTCTTCCAGTAGGAATTTTAATTACATCACTTTTTGAAATACAAGAGGATGCCTTTTGGAAAAAAACTGGCTCTTTTGGGATTTCGTTTCCGAGTTCTTTTGCATGTTCAGTATAATTTTGTCCTACACAAAATATATTCAAGTTTTTCTCTCCTTTTTTCTTGCTGCTGGGAAGAGAATATTATTTAATATCAGCCGATAACCTGGGGAATTCCTGTGAAGAGAGAGATCCGTTGCAGGGTCGCCAACAAAATGTTGGTAATCCTCTGGATCGTGTCCTCCTAAAAAAGTAAAAGTTCCTGCACCAAAGTTACCATGTATATATTTTACCTGTTCCTCGCCTTCAACCTCGCCCATTATTAGGATATGACTTTTTATTAATGACCGCCTAAATCCAGTCGTTTGTCCCATGAAGCCTTTAATGATTCCTAAATGATTTTGAGTAAGCATAGTAGGAATTGGGTCATATTTGGCGGAGAATTGGAAAAGTGAAAAATAATCAGCTTCAGCACCTCGAGCACTAGGTCTATCGCTTGGAGGTATATCAATATCGGAAAATTCGTAAATAAATGGATCCGAAATTATTGAGAAATCTTTAAAAGCAAGAGTCTTATCAAAATCCAATTTAGATTGTGCATTTGGGTCAATTGGAGTTCCATCAATCAATGCTTCTGCAATATCTACACCGTTAGATGCTAAAGCAATATCATAGGAATCTGTTGCGGAGCACATAGCAAACAAAAAGCCTCCTCTTCCAACAAAATCCTTTATTTTCCGTGCCACGGCTTTTTTTTCTTCACTAACAGTATTGAAACCTAATCTTTTTGCCATACTTTCAAACTCAATTTGCTGCTCAATATACCAGGGGGCGGTATGGAAATTCCTGTAGAATTTTCCATACTGCCCTGTGAAGTCTTCATGGTGGAGGTGAAGCCAATCAAACTGATCTAAGCTACCATTAAAAACCCCATCGTCCCATAGTGTCTGATATTCTATCTCAGCGTATTCAAGAGCCATGGTCACGGCATCATCCCAAGGTTGTTTATTGGGTGGAGAATAAATCGCTATATTAGGCTTTTTCTCTAGGAGTATTACTTCCATATTTTTCATATCAATATCGACATAGATGCTAATAACATCTTCATCGTTTACTAGTTCAACGGTAACACCTCGAATTTTTATTTCTTTTGTAATAGCGGGATATTCTTCAATCATAAAAGAACCACCTCGATAGTTTAAGAGCCACTCAACATTAATATCTTGAGATAATACCCAGTAGGCAACTCCATAGGCTTTAAGATGATCTTTTTGAGTAACATCCATAGGAATTAGAATTTTACCGGCTGATAAAATAGATAGGGAGAAAAAAAGTATTTGAAGTAAGTATTTCAATTTAACTAAATATCTTTACTAATTTTTCTAAGACGATATCTTACTGGCTCAACTAGTAGACTTTCTGGAAAGTCCTCTAAAACTTTAAAATACCAGCGAGCAGCTTCTTCTTTATTGAATAAGAATCTATCATAAACTTCTCCAGTCATTACGACTGCTAAATCTCCAATTGAAGATTTTTGAATTGTCTCAAGCAATTGCAAAGTTTTTTCGTAGTCGCCAAACTCTAAACTTAAACCAGCCCTTCGGAAAGTCGCTTCATCGGCTATTGGAGCTTCAGGATACGCTTCAGTTATTGATCTGAAAAAAGAAGATGCTTCCGCTCGCTTTCCTTGTTTTAGTAGACGTTCACCAATAATATAGCCTTCAAATGCATCCTTTGCGATTTGATCTCCGTGAACATAATTCTCTTCGATAAACCCTTTTAATTCTAAAGCATCATTAAATAAGGTGTCTTTCAAATCTAGGCTTGACAACAATTCATTTAATAAAGTAATTGATGTACTTATATCACCATTCATGAAATAGACTTGACAAAGCTTGTATTGTAAGCTATGCTCAGAAGCTTCTAGAAGATTTAATTCTAATTTTTTTTCGATATGAGCTATGGCTAAAGAATAATCTCCTTTAGCCATAAATACATCAGCAAGCCTGAGATCTGAATTAAGTTTTAACGCTCTTTCTTTTGAAGAACTAGCTGACTCAGAAAAAGATGCGATTGCGCCATCAAAATCTCGTGTAATTTTATATTTTATTTCACCAAGTCTGTAGTGGGCTTGAGGTGGAAATGTAGTAGATGGTAGAGTTGTCAAAATTGAATCATAAAGTGCAAATGTATCTTCCAAAGGTTTCAACTCAATTAATTCAACTTTCATTAGATTGTCTTCGAAGAACCTATTACCAGGAAAGTATTCAGCAAGTGGAACCCAGTTTTTACTAGGGGTGATTTGCAGTTCATATGTCAATGCTAAACCGTATAGTGCTTCTCCGATTGCACGAGTTTCAATTTTTTTTGATATTGTAAGTTCAGATTGATATAAAACTTCTAATATATAGCTGTAAGCATTAAGCGCTAACTGAAGCTGATTTTCTTTTCTCAGGTTCTCAGCAAAATTTAGCCAGCGATCCAAATCAGGTTCTTCCTTAATTCCAAGGGTCTTATTCTGATCATATGCATCAGAATAACGTTGAAGTTTAAAAAGAAAATTACTATACAAATGTCTGGCGATACTTTTATCGGCTGAGAGATTATTAATTAGTATTTTTTCAATTATTTCATGACTCTCTTCTAAATCAGACATTCGGAGGATCTGAACCGATGCATTTCTTATAAGTCTAGGATTATATGTGGCATAGAGCATATACTGATTCGTAGCATTAGCATAATCAAGATTGCGCTTATGAATATTCCCTAATTCAAGGCTTAAAAAAGCTGGGTCAGAGAAAGATTTTCTTCCAGAAGAAACTAATTGATTAAGCTCTTGATCAAAATTGTGTTTTAGATACATTTGCATTAACATAAAATAAATAGAACGAGTTTCACCAAATTTCAATTGTAATGAGAGCCAATAATTTTTTGCTTTTTCTTTATTATTGTTATAAACAAATAATTCTCCAAGCTCAACATGGCTCTGAAGGTCATTTTTAAAAATATCTAGTCTTTTTAAAAGTAGAGACTCAAGTTCACGATATCGTTTTTGTTTGCGATATAATGCTTTTATTTGAAGGAAGACACGCGTATCCTTTGGATTTTTCTCTAGAAGTTCAAAATATATTGTTTCAGCTTTTTCTATTTCACCTATTCTTTCGAGTTGAATCGCAAGCCGAAATTGATCTTGTGATTGATTTAAAAGGCTGACTCCAGTGGGAATTTGAGCCACAAGGGTATTAATTAAGATTGCCAATAAGTATTTACTTATAACTTTCATCTTTTTCATTATTAGGCAATCTATCAGATTGAGCCATCTTATTAAAGTAACGTCGAATCATTATTTGATAATCTTGAGAATAACCCGCTTTTAACGCATTATTAAGTGATTCGATTGCTATGTTTCGTCGTTGTCCTAAATCCTCTGGTAAACCTCCAGGTCCTTTATGATCGAAATTAACCCCTTTCATGGCTCGACGCTTTTCATTCATATCTTGTTTTTGAAGGGATTTTTGCGAGTCAAGCATTCGAGTAAGGATTCTTTCTTGCCTTTTAATGGTGCGACGATTGACCCTATTATATTCAAAGTCATTAATTATTTCTTCCATTTCTTTAGCTATAACTCCCAGACCTTCACTTCCATGGCTAGAGCCTCTCATTTCTTGAATAAGTTTTTCAATAGATTTCTTTAGCTGTGTTTGATCAGAAGCTAACCTTTGCATTAATTGCTCTTGTGAAGCAGTAGCCATTTGTCCTAGCGCAAGTTGTAAAGTTTGGGCGTTAACTCCTTGTTGAGAGTTTGCTATTTCACGCATACGTTCTAGAAATTGTTCAAAACCAGAAGCTGAGCCAGATTCTCTGATTTGTTCCATTGCAGAAATCATTGCAATAGCTGCTTCATTTAATGCTTCTACAGTTTCATCTTGTTTCCTAGCGGATTCTAGACCACTTCGTTCTTCAAGTTTAACTAATGATTCATTCATACCTATTGTAGCTCGGCCAATTGCTTTACCTATTTGAGGAGTAATTGAAAAGGTTTCTTTTGAAAGTTTTACAAGACTGCTAATTAATTGATTTAACTGATCTCTTAGTAATTGTTGGCGAGAAGCCATTTGTCCAAGACGAGGACTGTTTCTTGATAATTCTTCTGTTTCGATTCTAAGTTGTTCCTGTTGCTTAGAGACAAATAAACTATTTTGAAGTATTTTCCCAATACGTCTTGCCATATCATCCGACGTTTCCCCCTTAAATTTTTTAGCAATTTCTTCAACGTCTTTTTTTAATGACTCCAAATTATCTGTGGCTAAAGTTGATGTTGATGAAGCTTTCGTATAATTTTCTTTTTGAAGAGCTTTTTCAGTTGAACTCATTTTATCCTTGACTGATTCAAAAAGAGTCGAATTTGCTAACAAATCAAGCTCTTCTGAGGGAATTTTTGCATAAGGTTTTATAGCTTCTGATGTTTCTTCCATTAATTTTTCTAATCGTTTTAATTCTTCATTATTTCGTTCTTGCTGGAACAGAAGTTGCTGAATTTTTTCTTTAGAAATTTGCTCTATAGTACTGGAAATTAGTTTTTGTTGATTAGAAAGTTTTGATAGGCGAGCCGATAATTCATCTATTTTCTGCTCTGCACGAATTCGTCTAAAAATTTCAATAAATCTATCTAATTCAACTTCCATAGCATCAGTGTTTTTTTTAAAGTCATTTAATGCTTTTAAAAGTTGACTTGCGGACATTTCATCCATTGAATCTTGAAGTTTAGCCATTGACTCTAAAATTTCAGGGGTTACTAGGTCATTTAGTAATTCATTTAAATCTTTAAACTTGTTGATTAAATCTTTAGAGAAAAGATTATGTTTCTCAGCCTCGTCAACTATTTTATTAAAAGTTTCTTGTAACGAATCAATTTCATCAAGTTTTTTCTTAACTACATCTATTGATTCTCGAATATTTTGCCTTTCTTCCCATTCAAGTTTTTCTGTCTTCAAAAGCTTTAATTCTATCTCGTCAATAGATTTGTTTACTTCCTCAAACTCTCGAAGGGCTTCCTTGAGATTGTCATCTAAGAAATCTTCGCTTTCTTCAGTTCTTGCGAAGAGATCTGCTAAGGAAGGGAAATTTGCTGTAAAATTTTCTGATATAGATTTTTTTGGCCCGGAGATCAGATCATTATCATAAAGTTCAAAATGAAACTTTACTTCATCTTCTGGCATTAATTCTAATCCTGACAGATCCCAGGTATAGAAAATATCTTGGGAAGAAGTTTCAGTAGAAATATTTGGAATTGTTGTTATGCTTACACGATTCATCGAACCAACATAATCTGGGTGTTGGGTTTCAAAAACAATTTGTAATGTAGAGAAGCCAAAATCATCTTCAATATGAAGCTCAATTGGGATTGAAAAATCGCTACCTAGTTCAGTTGTATTTGATGGCTGAAGTACTTCAACTGAGGGGAACGCATCTGGTATAGGAAGAACTTTATATTCAATTGAATTGAGGTTTCCAATATTCCGTTCATCAAATATATGTGAAGTAAAGAAAATTTCGTTTTCAATATTAAGTGTACCCTTAGCTCTATTATCTTGAATTTTAAGATTTTTTATAAATTCTTCATCTTTACGATTATAAGCTTTCAAGAATCCTTTAAAAATATTCATATCAGACTCAAGTTCTACATCGATAGTTGAACCGACAAGGCCACGAATTTCTGCCACATTACCACCTTGTTCTATCTTTTGCAATTTAGAATATGAAGGTGGATTAACTGTGATTGAAAAATTATCTATTTTTGGACGGTCAATTACTTCAATTGAGTAAACTTCTGAAGACACTTCGTGCCAACGTTCCCAAAAATTCCTAGCTTTAATGAAAGCTCTATATTCGAGGTTTTGAAAAACCTCTCCAGTATTATATTTGAAATAGCCTTCCTCATTAGGTTTAATTGTAAATAAGCTTGTATCATTTAAACTCTTGAATTCAAGGGTTAAAGAATCCTGACCTTTTCCTTCAATTGTAAAATTCAGTGATGTTGAATCTCCTCCCATAATAAATATATCTCCTGTCAAATTATTTATTCGAAATGGGTGAGGGGCATTAAATATGGTGCGTGGGTGAGCCCAATGTTTTGCTGACTCCAAAAATTCGGGTAAAAAAGATATCGAGATAATAAAAAACAATGCAAAAGTTAAAATTGTAATTTTTTTTAAGTCTTTAGATCGAGGATTCTTTAATACTTCCTTGGCTGATAACATAGAAAGCCTTGATTTCACTTGATCAATAAATTGTTTGGTTAAATCAATTGAGCCAACATTTTTTTCATTAAGTGAATTCTCAAGTTGTAATGCGTTCAAGACATCATCATTGCGTTTAAATACTGCAAGTCCTATCTCAGTTGCACATGACTCTGCCTTATAGCGCATTATTTTTTGGTGCCTAATCTTTATGATTAGGAATCCAATCAAAATGAAGATTCCAACTAAGACAGCAATACAAATTAACCAAATAATGTAACGAAACTGAGTAGGGAGCCAAAAAATTGATTCAACTGCAAGTAGGATAAGAACAAAAAAAATAAATAATGACATGCTACCCCAAAATAAAATAGCTATGTCATTAATGATTTTTTGAAAAAGAAAACGTCTTAATATATCCTTGATTTTCATCTATTGAATTAAAGAGAAGATCACAATATTAGCACCCATTTTTAAAGCGGAAAGTCGTTTCTCTTCGGAATTATTATGTACAGATTGATCTTCCCATCCATCACCAAGGTCAGATTCATAGCTATAGAATACAATCAGTCGATTTTTTTCAAATAAACCTAGTCCTTGAGGGGCTTTATTATCATGCTCATGTATTTTTGGAAGTCCCCCATTTATCTTGAAAAATGAAGAATAAATAGGATGGTCAAATGGAAGCTCTACCCAGTCTTTATTTGGGAAAACGCGTTTCATTTCTCGTCGAAAAGATTTATCAAGGCCATAATTATCATCAATATGCAAAAAACCTCCAGAAGTCAAATGTCTTCTGAGGTTTTCAATTTCTTTTTGGCTCAAAAGTATATTACCATGTCCAGTTAAATATAAATATGGAAATTTAAAAATTTCATCGTCTCCGAGAGATACTCTTGCCTCAATATCAGCAAGACTCAGAGAAGTATTAATATTTATAAAATTCAAAAGGTTTGGTAAAGAACTTGGATCACTATACCAATCTCCTCCCCCTGAGTATTTTACACGACAAATAGTAGGCTCCCAATTAGTTTGCCCATAAATAGATACATGTATCAATCCATACAGAATGAGAAAAGAGATGAAACTTGAAAACTTCATTTTTCTATTTATAGAAGTTACAAATCTTCATTGTTCCCAAAAGGTGAAAAAGTCTATAGAAAATAATGTATTTATCACTTTGATTTAGGTGATTGAAACGTTTATTTTGAATAGATGTTAGTCAAGCCCCAACATTTTAATACCTGCACCATATTAATAATGGTAATTATCTCAATGCAAGTATTAGTCTTCGCCCAAGATGAAACTGCAAATAAAAAAGAAGAAGAAGATATTAGAAAAGAGAATATGATTCTTAAGATTAATCGAAATCAGTTCAAATTGAAATTACCGGTATCGGCTAAAGAAGTAATTAAATCGATTATGCAAGGGGAAACCAAAATTATTGAATCAGTTTTTCGTCCAATGGAATTTCGTGAGCCAATTGCAACAATTCCTGCTGAAGGTCGTTTTGGGATAGGTTTTTATGGTTGGGATGGTTTTAATTTCCTAAAAATTAATCCACAATCAATAACTTATTCAGATGACGTTGAGGAGAAACTTGAGGAGATAAGTTTTTCAGGAAGAATAGGTTCTTTTCTTGAAATGGATGCTGCACAGACTAATTTATCTTATGCCTTCTTTGGTAAAAGTTATATTGATATACTGACGGGTCTTGGATTTAGATATTCATCAATACTTCCCTTTCCAAGAATAGAAATTAGTGACGATTTAGTCATTGCTGGCCCTCCTAAGGTCCCTGAGTCTTGGGGTATAGACAGGCAATTTTCACCATCTGTATTAGAGATGAATGTTGTTTCATCATATATAATGCGTTGGAATCCAAAATGGTTTTTTCATTTTAAATATTCTTATGGAGTAAACTATACGCGCTTTTACAAAGCTGAAAGTTTGGATGCCTCACCTTATGGTACCGGTACTTCGTCAGCATATTCGTTCGGCCTAAAAATAATCACTGAGTCATCTACAGAAGCAAGATATGCTTGGGGCTTAGAATTAAGGCATATTTTTCATAATGTAAAAAAGATTCATGATCCATTACAAATTACCCCCATAAATAGTATGCAATTGCCTAATGTCGGTATTTTCTTCACTTTTAGTGCGTTTTATGGTGGTCAAAAAACAGCTGGAGATGAGGGAAAAAAACTTTTCTTAGCTAAAGATTATGTAGCTGCAAAACCTAAGTTCCTTGAGTTCATTAATTCTCATCCTAAGCATGCTCGAATACGAAGAGCAAAGAAGTTTCTTGAAACTATTAATCAACGTATTCCCTATCAGTTATATGATGAAGGAGAAAATCTTCAAGATGTTAATAAAATGGATTCTGCTGCGAAAAAATATGTAGATGCACTTATAACAGCTCAAGATAGTTTAAAGGATAAGTTAGAAGAAAAATTAGAGGAATTGGTAGAATTCTATGTTGAGGAAGGAACTATGCTTTTTGAACAGCGTCAATATGAGAATGCTCTTCAAGTTCTATCTAAAGCTGCTACTTTATCTGAAAATGGAAAAAGAGCACAGAAAAGCTTAAAAGCAAAAATTTTAATGGAACAAGGTGAAGATCTTGTTACAGCGGGATTATTTTCACTAGCAATTAGAAAGTACGATGCAATCCCTGAATTGGATCCTTCAATGGCAATAAAAGCAAATAGAGCAAGTATGGAAGCAGCGGTAGAAATGGTTGGTGATTTTAATAAAGCAAAAGATATAAAGACTCTTCGCCTTGCTCTAAAATCTCTAAAAACTGCGAAGGAAATTTTTGAACCTGCTGATTTTAAATATCAAAATTATATTTTATTACTAGAGGATCAACTTTTAGCTAATGATTCCCTCTCAATACGAAAAAAGATGAAGGAATCATTGATTGAGGCAAGAGAAGTTGTAACACAAAGAAATTTGCCAAAGTTAGAAATAGGTATGTTAGGTTCAGAAGTAGAAGAACTTATTGGGATCCCGGATGAAATTATCAAAGAGATTAAGGACAAGGATAATAGTCATGAAATGTGGATCTACTACTTACAAGGAAACAAACAAAGGCGCCTATATTTTGAGGACTATGTTCTTTTCAAGTTAGAAACTGGCTAGTTATCAGAGTAAATGAGCATTACGCCTAACAAAGGCAATTTCTTGAAATATTACTTTAAGTACGCCTGTAGCAGGTACAGCAAAAAGCATTCCAAGTGGTCCTAGGATAGTACCTCCAATTATTAAGGCTATCATAACAAGCATTGGATGGAGCCCAACACTCTTTCCAACAAGGGTGGGGGTAATTAAATTTCCTTCAATTTGTTGGACCAAAATAAACATCAAAATTATATCAAAAATAAAAAATGGTGATGGCAATACTCCAAAAAGCATGTGAGCTAAAGCTTCTTCATTTCCTAGATTATTCATGAAAGCAATCATAATTGCTGGGATCATTCCAACAAATGGTCCAATCAATGGAATGAGATTTGCTAGTCCTGCAATTATTCCAATGAATATAATTAAGGTTAAATTTGCTCCAGATAGATTGAGAATTATAAGTCCAATGACTGACATTAAAGCAACACTGGCGGCTGATAAAAATTGCCCTCGAAGATAACTGGAAACTGATTTTTCTATATTAAATATTAGCCTTAAACCAACCTCAAAGTATTTATTGGAGACATAACCAACTAGTGTTTTTCTAAAGCCATGATACTCTGCTAAAAGGATAATAGTAAAAATTAGAATCATGGCAACATTTAATAGAAAACTTCCAATAGCACTAGCAAGTGAGGCTAAATTTTCGACAACAGAGTTAATAAACTTTGTTAGAGTTGAAGCAAAATCTCCTCCAGAAGATACCATTCCTGAAGCAAAGCCTGGAATTGAGTCCATAAATCTCTCTCCAAGTCCTTTGAATTCAGATGTTAATGTCGCAGGATCAACTCTTGAAGAAAATTCTGCAGCTTGGGCCGACAATTGAGATATAAAACTACCTATAAAAATTCCAATACCTGCTAATACACCTACAGTAATAAATAAAACGCTGACACCCCTACTATGAATTTTACGTTCTAAATTATCTACTGATGAAAGAAGCACTGTCGTAAAAAGAAACGCAAAAACCAGCATTAAAATAACATTTGAGACAAACGGCCAAATAAACCAAATAAAGGTTGTTCCCACAACCCCTAGTAATAACCTGTAGATCAATTGAAAATAGTCAGTCTGCTGATTCTGCATTAGAATCTGAGCCTTTCTGAGCTTCTATGAGTAGACGATTAGTACTTCTAAGTCTTTCGCCAAGCATACCACCAAGATTGAAAAGAATCTTATTAGCCATTTCTGGATTCCTTTCTTGAAGTGAAAGTAAATCAGCTGTGAAAAATCCAATAAGTTTCGAATCTTCAATAGAAATAGCGTTAGCGGATCTTGGCTCATCGTCAAATAGGGCAAGTTCTCCAAAAAAGTCCCCCTCTTTTAAATTAGCAAGAATATTTTCATCCCCAGCTCGCGTTCCAATTGTAATTTTTATTGTCCCATTCATTATAATATACATTCCTTCACCAGGAGCTCGATTTTTAAATACAAAATCATCAGAGCTATAATTCCTATGGTGAACTAATTTTTCAAGCTCATTGAACTCTTTGTTACTGAAACCTTTAAATACTGGAACTTGTCTTAAAGTGTAAACTGTGTCGCTTTCTGTCCGATTCCAGCCTCGAAAAAGATTTGGCCAAACTGCATTCTTCACTTTTGTCCTCACATGTAATAGTTTATTGCACAATAATAATGACTTATTGCAGTTTTGGCAAGCAGTTTGACAAAAGGAATTTTTATTTCTCAAGCTTAATTTATACTTAGAGATAAAGGATGAAATCATTGTACAAAAAAATCTTCCTTTTCATTTTAATGTTATGTGGATTGTTTTCACAAACTGAAAAAATTGAAAGTGACATAAAATATCATAGTGATGAACTTAATAAAATAAGAAGTGAGATATCTCAATTCGAAAAGCGTATTAGTGAAAGTGCAAATCGTGAGAAGACTGAAATAGAAAGACTTAACGAAATTGATGAAGAAATTTCACTGGTTAGAAATCTCATCTTTCGTCTTCGCAAAGAAGAAAAAAGTAAGGAGAAATTAATTTCTCAAGCAAAGGATATTATTTTCCAAAAGGAATTAAAGCATGAAACACTTTTAAAACGTTATTCAAAACGAATAGTTAATACGTATAAAAAAGGTCGATTATCAGATCTTGAGAAACTACTTGATTCAAGGTCTTGGGAGCAAGCGGTCTACAGAGCAAAATATCTTGAAATTATTTCTAATTATGATAAATCATTGTCTTCTGAAATAAAATTGAATATTTATGAACTAAACAATCAAAAGAAAGTCTTGCAATCAGAATTAATTGACATTAAAAATATCGATAAAGAAAAAATTTCAAGAAAAAAATGGTTGGAACAGCGAAGAAAAATACGTGGAAAACAACTAGACAATCTAAAAAGAAATAGGCAAGAAATGATTGTTGCGATGAAAGAGAGAAAAAAAGCAGCTGGGGAAATGGAAAGGATAATTACTAGTCTTGAAAGAGAACGTGCTATAAGGATTGCTGAGTTGGAAAGACGAAGAAAAGAAATTGAAATGGTGGCTTCAAAACCTTTTAATGAATTGAAAGGTAACTTGCC
>TARA_B100000686_G_scaffold24074_1_pt1 | contig 16299 bp, 17 predicted proteins | sample TARA_B100000686 | Tara Oceans TARA_B100000686 (sample SAMEA2622733) | marine metagenome | biome: marine biome (ENVO:00000447); feature: marine epipelagic mixed layer (ENVO:xxxxxxxxx); material: "saline water (ENVO:00002010), including plankton (ENVO:xxxxxxxx)" | depth 150 m
GTTAAGGATATTTTCAATACTAGAGACAGGGTTACATCCTATGGAAGCAGCATATTTGAGGGCTATCAACCTGTGAGTGACGCTGCAGTTGTGTCTCGGTTGAGATCAGCTGGAGGGGTGGTAATGGGAAAAACAGTGACAACAGAGTTTGCGTACTTTTTTCCAGGTAAAACCCGAAATCCACATCACCCCGATCACACTCCGGGCGGTTCATCGCAGGGCTCGGCCGCCGCGGTCGCAGATTTTATGGTGCCATTCGCGATTGGCTCACAAACAGCGGCTTCGGTGATTCGACCTGCTGCGTTCTGTGGTGTCATCGGCTACAAGGCATCGGTTGCCCAGTTTCCGTTGAACGGAGCTCTTACACTATCTTACTCCATGGACTCACTCGGTTTCTTTGTGAGGAGTCCTGAGGACCTCTGTTTGCTGAGAAATGTGCTACTAGGGGTGTCGCCAAGAGCGGGTGCGTTAAAGCCACGAAAAATAGGATTGGTAAGAACGCCTTACTGGAGCGAGCTCGACAGCGAGAGTCAGTCGGCAATCGAAACTGCCGGGAGCGATCTGGCCGAATCTGGAATTGAGATAAGAGAGGTGGAAGTTGACGGTCGCGAAGGGGTAGATCTTGTCGATGCGCATCAAATCGTTATGGCATTTGAGGTTTCGAGGTCACGCGCGGCGGAATATGAAAACCAACGGGAAAAGCTCAGCGATCAGTTTACCGAACTTGTGGAAGCCGGTCGCCAAATTAGTTTTCAAGCGTATGAACAGGCGTTAAAGCAGCGAGATTCCGCTAATCAGAGGCTGCGCACTGAGCTTGGCGACTATGACTTATTTTTAACCGCAAGTGCTCCAGGAGAAGCGCCAAAGGGACTGAGTAGCACCGGAGACCCAAAATTTTCCCGTGCATGGAATCTTATCGGTGGCCCATCAGTTACATTGCCGGCCGGAAAGGGTTTGACTCAACTTCCTTTGGGGGTACAGTTAGTTGGCCATTTCAATAAAGATGACGACCTTATTGCACATGCCAGTTGGATACAACAGAACATCCAGCTGGGAACATCAAACTGAAATCGAAACCTCCAAGTCTAACGGTTGGCCCAGACTCTGAACTCGTCAATCAGAAAGAAGTTTAGAAAGTTCAGCGGGCCAGCCCAAAGTCACTTTATCGCCGACGTTTGATTTGACGCTCTGGGATTTTGCCTTTTAGCGACTCCCGAGTCAGCGCCCGAATACGGTCTTTTGGTATTTCCGGAATTTAACGTATTCCATATTGCGCTATCGCTGGGATTAAACCCATTTTCTTCTCTGTCTAAGGAAGATAAACAACGTTTCGAGTTCCAAGCGCGACAGTGGTTTGATCATGCAGTATATATTTCTGATGACTGCCGGAAACTCAATACACGACTGACTGAGAAATCAATAAGTATGATCATGTCAGCAGGTATGTTTTCTTCCGGATATTTGCGCCGCGAGGGTTTCCGCGAGATTTATTGCTTTACTCCCGGAAAAGGACCGATGGGCGGCAAAGGGGGTATCTGTTTTGTTGAGTTAAATACAATCCCTGTGGATACCCCATCTTATGTCGATAGCATCGGGTTTCTTGAAATGATCCTGAGTCCTGAGACTTCCCTGAGTGTGATCAGCAACGAGATCAACTGTAATCCGGTTGTCCAAATGGCGGATCGTCGAATTTTCGATGAACTCAATCCTGACTTACTCGAAGCGCTGCAGTGGGACACACTCGAAGAGGATCTGGCACGATGTGTCGAATACGATTTGCCTCCAGACTTTGATGAATTGTTGAGCATCGTCAATACGACTATCAAAAACTCAAAAGAAGGACGTTGGCTTTAAGGCAGGGGCGTGGTGTCACAGGTGCTGTGACGAAATGGCGATACTAGGTTCCCGAGTAGAAGCGAGTTGGAATACAGCGACACTCTGGCCTTGGTTTCCTCAGGGTAGCCGTTTGGACTGATCATAAATGATTGAAGATCTATCCACGATACGACAATATGGGATGCAGATTCGGGAGGGAAAACTGCGGATCAAAGATGCTGTTCAACATTATCAAAAGAAAATAAATGAACGAAACACTGAGCTGAATATCGTGGTGAAGAGCTTTGAGGATGAAGCTCAAGACAAAGCGGAAGCTCTAGAAGAAGAACTGCGTCAAGGAAAAGACCGGGGACCAATGCATGGCGTTCCAATCGCCGTAAAGGATATTTTCGCCATGACTGGCTGTGTGCCGGCAGCAGGGAGTGGTGCCGAGATAAGGTGTAGCGATGAAGAAGCTGCGGTTATCAGAAAATTGAAGGCATCGGGAGCCATCATTCTGGGAACGCTCAATCTGGATGAGTTTGCGGCGGGCGGCACAGGTGCAAACTTCTGGTTTGGGCGGTGTAAAAATCCTTTGGATCCTCGGCGAATCACTGGAGGTTCCTCAAGCGGTAGCGCTGCAGCAGTCAGTGCAGGCTTCTGTCTGGCAAGTATTGGATCAGATGCGGGCGGATCAATCCGGATTCCTGCGGCATTTTGTGGTGTTTACGGCCTGAAGCCGACTTATGGTCGTGTTGGTCGTTCTGGTGCTGTGCCTCGCACTTGGAGCATGGACTGTATCGGACCTTTGGCATCGAGTGTGGACGACTTGGGAATTGTGCTTGCTGCTATCTCTGGATTTGATGCTGATGACCCAACTTCTCGAAGAGATAGTGATTTCATCTGGACCCAACAAGATCATGACAATCCTCCTCGGATTGGATTTCTCTCTGATAAGAGCGGTAGCCATATGCCTCTTGCTCATTACGAACGTGCCCTTACTTCAATTGAGCAGTCCGGGCTTCTTCTGATACCGAAGTCACTCGATAAGCTTGATCTTTACACTGAATATCATCAGAGAGTCGTAAAAAGTGAGGCGGCGACGTATCACCGAGCGGCTCTGCGGGGGCAAGATTCCACCGTGGCACCTGAGACAGTAGCGGCTCTTAGATCGGGTATGCAAGTTTCGGTGATGGATTACCTCGAGGCTCAAACTCAGCGTGAATTGCTTCTGCAGGAGTTTTCAGGTCATGTGATGGATGATGTAGAAGTTCTTGTCCTTCCTGTCTCGTACGAAGAGGCTCCCATTTATCATGAAGATAAATTCAGAGATGCGGAAATGATTAATCAGGAATTCGCGAGGGCCTCTATCTTCACTCGATTCGTTAACTTCCTGGGTCTCCCTGCCGTCAGTTTGCCCACAGGCGTTGGCCCCTCGGGATTGCCAACAGCAGTTCAGCTAATAGCGAAACCGTTCGAAGAGGCAACGATGCTTAACATTGCTGCAGAAATGGAATCTGTTTTTTCACGTTAACCAAACTAAGCGTTCTTCTCTTATAGTCGGAAGAGAAAAGAAATATGAGTCTAACTAAGCGAAAGCTTCGTGTCGGCGCATGCCTACCACGGGGGAAAGGTCAATAAGGGTGGCAGCAGTCCTTGTTTACTCATCGCCTAGCCAAGCCCTCATCATATGATAGGAAATCGAAATCGATTGCGGAAATATCTTGTCACCGTCAGGATTACGAAGAATTTCTTCCAATTGTTTTCGCGTAAACCAATCAGCGAAAGCAAGCTCGTCTTCATTGACAGTGAGCCGGTCCTGCTCAGCAGTTGCGAAACAGCCCAGCATCAGATTTGATGGAAAAGGCCAAGGTTGGTTGCCCCAGAATCGGATATCCGTGCAGGAGAGCCCCACTTCTTCTCTTATCTCTCGATTTATCGCATCCTCAATAGACTCGCCAGGCTCCATAAATCCTGCAAGAGGGGAAATGATCTTGTCGGGATAACCATGACTTCGACCGAGGAGGCATTTATTGTTGTCGCGCGAAGTGATCATGATAATCACAACGGGATCGATACGAGGAAAGGTAAGTGCGCCGCACGTGGGGTTTGTGCAGTCCAATCGGTAGCCGCCCAAAGAAACTGCATTATTGGATCCACATCTTGAGCAGAAAAGATGGTTAGCTATCCATTTCAATATGGAGTGAGCCTGCGCGACAATCGCGGTTCGGTTATCTGCAAGGTAAGCAGCAACTGACCTGATATTTTGAAAACGGTTCGATGTAAAGTTGTTCCAGGCTTCCAGACTGTTTCCTATGTCGATGGTGAACCGAGGTGAGCCATCAGGCGCGTGTCCCAAAAAAATGGCTCTATTGGGATCGGTGGCGACTGAGTGGACGACTTTCCAGGAGATCCAGAAGAGGTCACCAGATTCGGTCGTGGCAGGGTCGAACTTGAAGCAGGGGAGAAAGAGGGCGTCTTCGCGAATCTTAAGTCTATGAAGCTTAATCTCATCCTCTCGAAGGCCATCGGGACAGAAAAGGGGATTGCCGCTAAACGGAAGAGCCATAATGGATGCGCCCTGGGGTTTGATAAACCTATGATGGTGAGTTTGGGGTTGTTGGCGACGCGTGGATGATTCCTGGGTTTATGCGAGCAGCGGGCGATGGGCAATACGTAAGATACCGGCGGGTGGTCAGTCGAGCGCCTGATAGGCGGCGGCCATCATGTCGGTCCGCATCGGCGATAGCGAGCCGAGATTCTGTGTCATGACGACGCCGACAAAGTCTTCCTGTCGGTCAGCCCAGTAGTAAGTCGCTGCGGCGCCACCCCAGCCGCCCTCTGCTTCGCTGGTCAGAGAAATGGCCTGCCCCGGATCCATCATCACTCGACCCAGCAGGTTAAAGCCATAGCCGGGACTCGGAAAAGGGCCGAGCCAGTAGGGCAATTGCTCGTCGCGCAGGCGGTTGTGCCACATGAAGTCCACCATTTTTCGGGAAAGGAGCGCCGCACCCATTGGCGTCTTGCCGTCAACCGTAAACTGTGCGAATCGGGCGTAATCCTCTGTCGTCGAGAAAAGTCCGTGTCCTCCCCGGGCGAAAACCTCAGGCTTATCACAGGGGTAGGCATCTGCCACATCGAAGGGCCTGAGTGTCGCGTGCATATCAGGAGACTGCAGAATCTCATCGAGGGAACGGCCGTACATGGGCATCAAACGGGAACGTTCATTCTCGGGAACAAAAAACTGCGTATCTGTCATACCCAGCGGATCAAATACTTCGTGTTGCAGCAATTTACCCAGTGGTTGCCCAGAGACGACCTCCAACACCCGGGCTAGGATGTCGTGACCAATGCTGTAGTGCCAGCGCTGACCCGGCTGGAAGGCAAGCGGGAATGCTGACGCGCGCTTGGCAAAGTCTTCCAGCGAGCAACTGCCATCGTTGACCAGGCCGTCTGACAGATACAAGGCGCCGACCGGACAATCGGGTATAAAGTTGTAACTGAATCCGGCGCGGTGGGTAAAAAGGTGCTCGATCAGGATGGGTACGGCACTTTCGGTACTGCCATCGGCGTTCAGTACCTCCATATCCTGGAATTCGGGAAGAATACTGCCAAGCGGAGTAAAGAGGTGCAGTCGAAACCGCTCCATCAGGATGACAGCGGCCGCGGCGATGATGGGTTTGGTCATCGAATAGATGCGGTAAATCGGCCGATCATTCAAGGGCACAGGCGTTTCGTCAGACAGAACCGAACCGGCATCCACGACTTCACCGCGCTGTTTTATCAGCCATTCGATACTGGCGAAGTGTCCCGCGTCGATGTATCCCTGCGCCACCCGGGCAATGTCTCTTGTTCGCGACAAGTTATTTGTGTTGCTGGATCTCATGTCGTAGGCTTTGGCCAAAGGATGGTCTGGGTGCATCGGAACCAGGCGAGGGTTTTTTGATCTTTCTCAGAGGTGATTTCCACATCCCACATCTGTGTTGATCTGCCAAGGTGTTTTGGCGTTGCCACGGCCTTAATGGTTCCGCCCTCGGTTGTCGCGACAAAGTTTGTTTTCGCTTCAAGTGTGGCAAAGCCCGTTGCCCCTTCGGGCAGGGATCTCATGCAGCCAAATCCTGCGCAGGAGTCGGCCAGTGCGAAGATGGTCCCCGCGTGGATGCGCCCCTTCCATGAAAAATGATGCTTCTCGAGCGTAAGGAGACCCGTCGCAACGCCTGACGGGTCAAAGGCAAAGGTCATGCCTAGATGATCAAAAAGATACCCGTCGCCGTGAGCCTTGAATTCTTGTTGGGGGTTCATGGGTCAGGGACTGGGCGCGATAAGAAAATGAACCTGTCAATTTCAGGCAAGCGTTTAGCGGCCGGATTGATCTGGCCCATCGGAAGAGTGGCCTGCCTCTTTTTTGGTTGTCTCGTCCGTTTCCGGGTCTGCGGTCGGGCTGGAATCTTTATTCGCCTGCCAACCCTCGAGGGTAGCAAATTTCCAGTACATCTTTCCCTTTTTTCGCGTTGTATTGCCTTCGGTTTTCGGGGTGTTGTCCATAATGGGTGAAAAGGCTTATGAAAGAGTCTGATCCGAATATGGTTACTAATCCGTAGCGGACTCAAGATGGTTGAGAATATCTTCCAGGCCATCTATCAGAGACTGTTTCGCGCCGACACGGTTACGCCTCGACAGAAATTGCGCGTTCAAGCCGCCCGGCGTCTGGCAGTCTGCGCTCATCGTGTGGAGCGTCTCCGGTGGCTGCCTGACGGTGAGATCAGCCAGCGCATGATAAAGCGCAGTGGTGTAGCTTGCGGCTGTCGGTAGATCCAACCCTTTTTCGTTCATCCACTGCGTCACCCCAGAGACTTGATCATAAAAGTCAGCCATTAGCGCGCTGGCCGCCCCAAAAAGGTTGAACTGATTCTCGTCTGACACTGCAACACAGGTGCCGATCCTGCGAAAGAGCGCTTCGGTTGCATCGTCTGGCGGACAAAGAGCCACCGGCCCCAGACCATGCTCAATCGGCGGCATCGGAATCACCCTGACCACATCAGTCGCCGGTGCTGCCGAGACGCGCAGTTTGTCAAGAGAGACCCCAGCTGCCAGGCTGACCACCTTTTGATCCTGACGGATGCTTAACGCTGACAGGGCTTCAGAAACCTGTTCCGGCAATACGGAGACCACGATCCAGTCACATTGTTCAGCAAGCTCCTGATTCTGATCAACGACGCGAACGTTCGGGTAGGTCTCGGCCAGCCTCTGCGAGCGCTCCTCTGAGCGTCTCGATACCAGAATCGTCCCCTCATAATGTGCTGCGTCATAAAGGCCGCAAATTATGGCCTCGGTAATGACGCCTGTTCCCAGAAAACCGATGATCAATGCAATATCGTCATTGAAAGAGGGTTCGATTCAACTCGAGACGGATCGAGTCACAGATTCAATAGCCCAGTGCCGTATTTACCTGATTCTCGAGAGCCTCGCCCCGGATGAGTCTTCGCATGTTATTGAAGAACACGTCAAGGGTTAAGGAGACATACGCGTTGCCATCGTCTGCAGAGATATGGGGCGTAATCACGAGATTGGGTTGAGACCATAGAGCGGATTGAGACGGTAGGGGCTCAAGGTCAAAAACATCAAGCACCGCTCCACTAATGGCGCCGGAGTTAAGGCCTTCGACTAGGGCCGCGTAATCGACCACAGCCGCACGACCGATGTTGACGAGCCCGGCGCCTGGTTTGAGTAAACATAGTCGCCGTGCATCAAGCAGATTTTTGGTTTCAGGGGTGAGGGGAGTGACCACGAAGACAAAGTCGCCCCGCGGCAGCACACGATCAAGCTCTTCGACCGGAACGGATTCATCCAGTTCTGGAAGCATGTTGCCATGTCGCGAGACTCCAATAACGTGTATCCCCAGACCTTGAGCATGCCGAGCCACAACACGCCCGATGCTGCCTGTACCGATAAGAACCAACGTCTTTCCTGCAATGGGAGTTGAATACAACGAGTCATAGCATGCCCGGGTCTGGTTTGTCATGATCTTAGGCATATGGTTATGCAGCATCAGGATGCTCATGATCCCGAATTCACCGCCCTTGGCTGCATGCACCCCTTTATTGTTCGTCAGTGTGACCCCGTCGGGCAGCCAATCCATTGGCGTCAAATGCTCGACGCCCGCTCCAATGACATGGATCCACTTTAGGCGCGGCGCGACTTCGGCGAGATTCTCTGTTGGCAGATCCCACGTTACCAGCGCATCAGCAGTGGCCATATGAGCATTAAAATTTTCGGTGTCCCAGTCGATCGATACCTCGATCTCGGCCGAGACGTCGGGGTGCGCCTTTGCCGCGGTATCAAATCGTTCTTGGGTGATGGTGAAAACTTCCTCACCCTCTGCCGTATTCGGAAAGGTGTCGTGTCGGTAATGGTTGTTTTTGATGTGAACCTGATACATTGATTTCATCCTAACTGCTGGAGCTGGGAAATGATTCTGCGATCCCGCTCAGGTGCGGGACCTTCATCGCAATCAAAAAGGATTTTCATGACGCGACCTTCCGTTTCGCACAGGAGTTGATAATCATCGCATTCCGGTGTTGCCGGCCGGTGCAGGACGGTATCGCTGCCGTAGGTGGGAACAAACTCAATGCCGAGGTCCGCGGGCTGGGGCGGCGCTTGTCCTTTCTCGAGGTTGCGTGCGAGCTGACGCAATTGGCGTCTATACAGGCTGACCCCCTTGTCACCCGGAAGCAGAAACTCCTTCTCCTGATCCGCGATGGATCCCATGCCTTCGACGGCCTCGACATCTCCCGGCCGTATTTGACGCTCCTCATAGCTTCGATCAAGGACTTCGCCCTGCTCGATGCGCTGCATACCTTCGAGAGTATTGAATTCGTGCGGGTCCGCGCGGTCCCCGAAGTTGCCCCAGGCAAAAGCCATCGTGTGTCGGTCGTCCAAAGGCACGACCCAGCGGGTAAAAGCACTGCGTCCGAAATGTCGCAGCTGGGTGCCGTCGCACGCAAATGCCGCGCCAGCCTGGGTGAAATTAGGCAGGATGAGCTCATTGACTCTTACCCAGACATTCTCGCCGACCCTTCGGGAGGCCGTACCCAGGAATCGTATCTTGTCTCGATGATAGAACTCGATCGCACCCAGCTTTCCGAATCCATCTGAGAATTGAGACTCATGGAGAAATGCTGTGTGAACCGGATCGACGATGGCATCGAGGACCTGGATCCAGTTGCAGTTAAATGGCAGAGCATACGGGGTCATCACCAGATCAGGAATGTCGTAGGTGTCATAAAACGGAAACGCCGGAATCTCTTCCGGTGGGCCAAGGTAGGCAAATAACAGCCCTCTAAACTCCCGAACCGGATAGGCACCCAGATGGACGTGCTCCGTTGCGTGACGCACGTGTTCAGATCCTTGCGGTTCTCCGGGAATCTCAAGCACGGTGCCGTCAACATCAAATACCCAGCCGTGATAACAACAGCGTATCCCATGCCGTTCGCATCGACCGAATTCGAGTGATGCCCGTCGATGCGGACATTTCTTGTGGACCAGTCCGTAGTTACCGGAAAGATCCCTAAAGACCACCAGTTCCTCCCCGAGGATACGGATCAGTTTGGGTAGATCACCGACTTCATCAGCTATGTGAACGGGGTGCCAGTACCGTCTCAGCAGTTCGCCGCTGGGGGTACCGGCGCCCACCTCGGTCAACTCCCGGAGGGGTTCACCTTCCCAGTTCTGGTGATAACCGCAATACGGACCGGTCAGTTTGCGATTTTGAACAGAAGCCGTCATGACGTCGGATCAGCTGTCAGGTCAGTGATCGCTTGATCAAGAAATGAATGAAACTGCGGATCGTTGTTGGGGGATGCGACACAGTGCCCCCATGGAGACTCATAGACCCGCAATTCACCGTTTTGAATATGCTGCACCTCGAGCTCATTGTCTGCCGGCTGAAAGTAAAGGTCATTGTCACAGGCGATGATGATGGTTTTTGCACAGATACTACGAAGCGCGACGTTCAGGTTACCTTGATGTACATCATTCTGACTGATGTCGGCATTCTGCCATGTGGCTAGTTTTGCCAACAGATCATTCGCATCCCAAGTGAGATGATCCTGCTCCCAGTCGAGGAGAAGTTCGTTAATATCTCGGAAGCCAAGTTTCTGGTATCCAGCGTCTCTATACCAACTTTGAGAATATGCCCAACCTGCATAAACCGTCGCAAAAGCCTTAAGTCCCGATTCAGGGACCTGCTCGTAGAAGCCATCGTTAAACGTAGGGTCCGCCATCAGGGCGGTCTTCACTCCCTCGAGAAAGAGCCAATTATGAGGGGATACGCGGGCAGATGCGCAGAAGGGAAGAATATTGCTCACATAGTCTGGAAACTGCGCAGCCCACTGGAACGCCTGACAACCAGCGACAGACCATCCGGTGACTAGAAGTAATTTTTCAATGCCAAAAAGACTCTCCAGTAGAGTTTTTTGGCATTGGACATTGTCGTACAGCGTGACCGCCGGGAAGTTTCCCCGATCTGCAGGGGGTGCAGCGTTACTCGGTGATGACGAAAGGCCATTACCAAACATGTTGATCGAGACGATGAAGTGTTTTTCCGGGTTGATCGCACGATGCGTACCGAAAAAACCTTCGTTTCGTTTATGGGTGCCGGTATAGAAAGTAGGCAGCAAAACAGCATTGTTGCGGTCGGCGTTCAGAGACCCATAGGTTTTATATGCGAGTTTAGCGTCTGGCAGAATCTGCCCGCTCTGCAAGGCAACATCACCGAGCGAAAAGAGGTCAAAGCCCATATTTTTAATCTAGTTTGGTGTTAATTCGGATAGAAGTTCCGCAGATTGTGCCATAAGGTTAGCCTAGTGCGCCTCCTGCCATCGTCTGCATCTGAGCCGGATTATCAAGACCGGCCGCAAGAGTTCTAATGGTGTTATGAAATTCATCCCTGTTGACTGAGCATTGTTGCAGATGTCGCTCGCCCTTCGCGGGGTTAAATTCGGTTCTGCCATGCAGTACCCGCTGATTATCAAAGATATGCAAATCACCGGCAACCATGGGATAGATCACCTTCAGATCGTCGTCGTTAATGATGTTCCAGAACGCTTTGATTGCTTGGTAGGTCACCTCCACGACATCATCCGGCAGATCCTGCGGTGGAAGAGTCCGGTCGGTGAAGCGGATGCCTTCGACATCTCCATCGATATCGAGAGAGATGATCCTTCGGTGCGACTGCATATCTTCTTCCGGCAGGGCCCTTCTTTGAAAAAAGATCGGAACCTTGGCGAGAGTGTTGAATAGAGCAGGAGCGTGCGTCCGAAGCCGCTCTGCTGCATGAAAGCCATCAACCAGGATGCTGGCACCGCCACCGTCGGTCGAGGCCTTGAGGCAATGAAAACAGGTGATTCCCGGTGCCGCGTGCCGATAGCTTTCATCTGTGTGAGGTCCAAGAAACTTGCCCGTATTGGAACCCAGCGCCATATGGGCATCGCTTTTGACGTCAAACACTTCCCCATAGTTATTCCGATGCACAACACCGAAGTGTTGAGCCACATCTGCAACGGTGCCTGGGCGAACCGGCACGTCTTTAATTCTGACAATCCCAAAGTCTCTGATGGACAACCCAATCTGGAGCAGGGACTCTGGATCACGCAGATCAACATATTGATAACAGGGGATGGGATCGTTGTTATCCTGAGGCCAGACGACCGGCACAGGTTTCCTGTCTCGACGACTGTCCCGGCCGTACTGCATGGAAGCTAACGCGGGGATAGGGTGTAGTGTTTTTAGCTCTTGGTCACCCCACTCGATTTCGAGACATTCTCCGTTGATGGAGCATCTGTTGATGACCAATGAAGTCGGATCATCCGGAATCAGATCAATTTTGACGCTCGTGTCGTTTGGCAGACCCTCTGGGCATCGTGCATGATGCCGCAGCCAGACATAATGAAACTCGGCTGACTGATTGTCCGGCCAAAGCAGGCGTATCTTTCGGTTTGGCGCATCGACTTTGACTGTTACATCGACGGATGGATTCCTTATCGTCATTTCAACTTACCTAATAGACGTAACATCTTCTAAAAAATGCAGAGCAGCTTGGTTGAACGCTTGGGGTTGTTCGATGTTGATGAGATGACCTGAGTTCGCGATTTCAAGAAATCGCCCACCAGGCGTTCGGTCTGCCATCTCCCGCCCGAGCTCAGGCCGACAAAGAGGATCGTGCTGGCCATAAAGATACAAACTTGGCACCTTGATGGATTCAAGCTTGAGCGGACGGTCGTATGGAATAGCGGACTGCAGTGTCTTGATGTAGCTGTCTTTATGCAGGGCGCTGATACTGTTTACAAGCTGCGCATGATGCGCGTTGGTAGCCGCGGGGCCCAAAAGGGCCCTGGCCGCAGCGTCAGCAATATCGCGGGGCTTTTTATCTTCTTCCTGTAGGGGTTTTAGTCGCAAAGACAGATAGTTTTCGAGTGCTGAATCACCTAAAGCGGCCCCCCAGTGCGTGAACGTGGCAGCGAGAATAAGTGATGCGACCCGCTCGGGGTAGAGTCGATAAAAGCATTGTGCAATCTGTCCGCCCATGGAAAGACCGCAGAGGTGCGCGCGGCCAGCGCCGAAGTCGTCTATGACCCGAAGGAGGTCATGGGCAAAATCCTCAAAATCAAGAGGCCCCTCGTAGTCGTCGCTGTCGCCATAGCCACGGGCATCCCAAGCGACGCAATGAAATGTCTTTGAGAAATCACGCCATTGGGCACGCCAGTTGGTTCGGTTGCCGCCGATCCCATGGAGCAATATCAGCAGTGGTCCTTCACCTTCTCTATCAATCGCGATAGAGGGACGGCCGGCAATCCATTCCGTTTTGATGAGAGTCCTCCTAATGGGTTCACTTAACGGAATTAAGGACGCAGAAGAAGAGAGTCAGGTGTTCTCAAGATGGGGTTTATCGACCTTCATGTACGCCATCTTCTTCTTGAGTTTGTCCGCTTCAAACTCGAGGATATCTATTCCCCGAATCACAGAGACCTCGCCGTCTTTATCCAGATTGAGACGCCAGCTGGCCAGCACTTTCCCGGTATCGGTCTCCACGAACACATCCTCACCGTCGAACCGGATGTTGCCCCGTGAACCGCCGACCAACGGCGCGAAGGCTGTCCGGATCGCATCATGCCCGATATGCCGGCCGCCGGTTGAGTCCTCATAAACACCATCTTCGGCGAAAAAATCGACCACGTCGTCCAGGTTCATACGGTTGAAGGCATCAACAAATGCATTAGTGAGTTGGATCAGTTCGTCTCGGCGATTGGTCATGTTTGCGACTCCGGCGGGTGCGATTGAAATCTACCAGAACCCAATCTAAAGGAAGATAGGCTAAGTGTGGTGCTTGGGTTTTTCAGAATATAAAGGTGCAAAGAAATTTAACTAACGGAAAAACAATAGAAAAATATAAAAAGCTGCCGACTCCTGCTTTTTTATCGGTTATTCGTATCTCTTCTGAATCGTAATATTTAACATTATTAAAGAGTGAAAAACTTATCCATCCAGTATCGAAATGAGGATTCCTCATGAAAAAATATCACTTTTTCTCTCATTTTTGTTTTGGGTCTGATGGGTTTCAACATCGCGGCGATCGCAGATGAGACTCCGATTGCCCAACAGCCATCTGCTACAGCTCAGTAGACCGAGATGTTAAGTATGGTCCGTAGCCTACTGCTGTAGCCAATTGCGTTGCTTTGATTTTGTCTTCAAACTAGTTTGGTGGTGTGAGGTCGAATCGCGTCAAAACACTCTCTACTATTATCATTATTTAAATACCCCCATGAACTTATCACCGGAAATTTCGATAACTACGTCCCAGTGGTCTTTGCCTAAGGATATCTGTGTGTTCAGAGATTAATTCCGCCAAATGAGTTTCATATCTTGAGTTCACTTGAGTCTTTCGGTGCTCGGGTTTCCCAGAAGGAAACGTTGGGTGTTTTAATTTTGATTGGATTGCTAACTGTGTTTGGAACATGACCTAAAATGGGTATATCCTTCTTATCTAGACAGAATAAGAACTGCTGAAGAGGATATACGTATGTGTAGCGTTTGCGGTTGCGGACAAAAAAATGATGGTCATCATATTCATGACCACAAGCATCATGATCATGCCCACGACCACAGCCATCATGATCATCACTATGGCGCAGATTCCGCGGGACTCAGCGTGGCGGGCTTCAGTCAAGAGCACCTTATTGAGATCGAACAAGATATCCTGTCTAAGAATGATGACTACGCCGAGGCAAATCGCCGATGGCTGGCAGACCATTGCCAACTTGCACTGAATCTGGTTTCCAGTCCTGGTGCTGGCAAGACAACGCTTCTTGTTGAAACTCTGAATAGGCTTGCGCGTGCTAGACCCCTTGGGGTTATCGAGGGAGATCAGGCAACCACTAATGATGCCGATCGAATTCGTGAGACGGGTGTTCCGGCGATTCAAATCAATACCGGCAGGGGTTGCCATCTTGACGCCCACATGGTTGGGCATGCCTTCTCCGATCTTGCGCTTCAAGACGGCGGCATAGTTTTTATCGAGAATGTGGGTAATTTGGTATGTCCTGCTGCGTTCGATCTCGGGGAGGCATTCAAGGTAGTGATCCTGTCTGTTACCGAGGGTGACGATAAGCCGCTTAAGTATCCCGATATGTTCGCTGCCGCTGACGTTATGATTTTGTCGAAGATCGATCTGCTGCCTCATGTGGATTTTGATGCAGACAAAGCAGTGGAACGGGCTCTCCGAATTAATCCTGATCTTCAGGTTATAAGGATTTCCGCGCGGGACGGTACCGGTATCCAGGTTTGGTGTGACTGGATCGAGCATCAGGTGAAGCAAACCCATGATCACAGGGCAGCGCCGATCTCTCCTGACAACTTGACTCAGAGCGGGCAACTATAGATCTCACATGCATGAACTTGCCCTAGCCCGTAGCCTTATCGAAATGGTCGACGAGTACGCCCTTAAGAACGGCGGGCGTCGAGTGAGACGGATTAATTGCCGCCTGGGAGAGCTCTCAGCGATGACGCGCGCACTGTATTTCTGCTTTGAGTCCACGTCAAAAGGCAGCCGTTGCGAAGGCGCTGAGTTGGTTATTGAAGAGGTGCCATTAAGTGTGTTCTGTCACACTTGCGATGCTGTCAAGACACCAAGTGGGCGCTTCAATTTTAGATGTCCGGATTGCGGGTTCCCCACGCCTAAAGTGGTTACCGGGCGCGAGATGCAGCTCACCTCTATAGAGTTAGAAACCGTGAACGAGGATGCTGCAAGGAAGCACCTTTCTGCTGACTATTCCGCCCAACAAACACCTTGTCAATAAAGATTATGAGTACGCAGCCCTGCAACCCCTGGAATTTTGTTCCCCATCAACATCAAGGACCCCATCAGGAGACTGAAGTTGATGCTCATGTGCGTTCGCCCACTAAACACAATGGCCCAGTAAAAGCTGGTGGGATTATCACGTTTATGGGGGCGCCTTACTGCCCTCCGGACCGTGAAAAGATCAAGGAGATGGGAGCGAAGGTTTGCTTCCTGGGAGCACCTTGGGACCTAAGCACTATCGTACGGACTGGCACGTCAAGCGGACCTCAAGGTATACGTGAGGCATCCACCCAGTATTTTCCCTACATGTTTGAGTACGATGTCGACCTAATGACGTTTTTCAACGTAGTCGATTGTGGCGATATTCCTATTGTTCCCGGCAACAGCGCTAAATCCCAGCAGTACATGGTCGATTACATCACCGAGTGCCTAGAAGGCGGAGCGAGAGTGATTCTGGTGGGTGGCGACCATTCCGTTCCGATACCGGGTGCTCGGGCCCTTTCCAATCACCTGGCACAACACAGACCTCAGGCGAAAATGGGCTATCTTCATATCGATTGCCACCTTGACGCGGCGGTCGACTGGGGAGGCATCGAGATCACGAACGCATCGGGACCACCGATGGCGCTAAAACTTCCAAACTGTAATGGGGAGAATATGGCGCATATGGGCTCCCGCAACGGCCTGAATCCCAAGGACTGGATGGACTTTTGGATTGATAACGAGATCCCAATTGTTCCAATGTCTGAGGTTGTTGAAAAAGGCGTAGACGAATGTACACGGTTTATTTTTGATCGAGCATCACGGGATACCGAGACAATATATTGCTCTTGGGATACTGACTCGATAGATCACAGTTGTATGCCGGGTACCAGCTGTCCCGAAAGTTACGGCTTGAAGTCGCGTGAAGCTTTGCAGATTGCAAGAATAGCTGGTGAGTACGATGTCGGAGTTTTTGAATTGGCAGAATTGTCGCCGGTCTTCGATACAAGCCAGATCAGCACTAAACTCGCATGCAACCTGATCTACCACTACCTGGGCAGCCGTGCACGGACACTGCGCGCCCGAGGCGAGACACCTTAGTGATGGGCGTTTGTGATCTTAGGTTAGGACTATCAGGTATACGATAA
>TARA_B100000686_G_scaffold104314_1_pt1 | contig 16290 bp, 16 predicted proteins | sample TARA_B100000686 | Tara Oceans TARA_B100000686 (sample SAMEA2622733) | marine metagenome | biome: marine biome (ENVO:00000447); feature: marine epipelagic mixed layer (ENVO:xxxxxxxxx); material: "saline water (ENVO:00002010), including plankton (ENVO:xxxxxxxx)" | depth 150 m
AATCTAAATTTTTTCAATTTTTTCTTTTGTGTCAATAAAGTCTTTATTACTAGGAAACTCTTCAATTAACATTTCGCTACCTTTTTTTACAAAACTAAAAGAAAAGGCATCTTTAGTTGATATACCCCAATTTTGATATGGATAAAACCAATTTAAAATAGAAAATATACACACAGAAACAATATAACCTTTGAATAAACCAAATAAAAAACCAAAAGTCTTATCAACAGATCCTAATCCAGTCCATGTAATAGTTTTTCCTAACGATCTTCCTATAACTACTAAAAAAAACAAAGAAACAATAAATATAAAAATACCTAAACCGACGTTATTAATAAATGGTGATTCAATATATTCACTAACCCAAGGCTGAAGTTTAGGAACTAGTATTATTGTTATAACTAAAGATAATACCCATTTCATAAATGAAATAAAACTTAATGAAAACCCTTTTAAAAAACACTGTATGGTGCTGTATATAATTATCAATACAAAGACAGAGTCAAATAACGATATCTCTTTTATAAATTCTAATACGCTATCCATTTCCAAAAGGCTTAAGTACCAAGATTAATTTGGGAAGAAGAGTTAATACAGAAATTAAAGCAAGCAACATTGCAATTCCAGTAAAAACACCAAAATATATTGTTGGAATAAAATTTGACAGAACCAATATAGAAAAACCAAAAACGATCGTTATCGATGTATTCAATATTGCTATACCTACTGTGTTATGACATCGATCAACTGTTAATTTATAGTCTTTTATTTTTTCAAACTCTTCCTTAAATCTATATATATAATGGATACTATTATCTACAGCTATACCAATGGTAATTGCCGCTATAGTAATGGTCATCATATCTAATGGAATTCCCACAACTCCTATAATTCCTAATATAAAAAAAGCTGCCATAAAGTTTGGAACAACACCAATAACTGATAATGTAAAATTTCTAAAAAGTATAAAGAACATGGCTGAAATTCCTAACATAACAATACCCAAGGTAAGAATTTGAGATTTGAACAAGCTTTGTAATAAATTATTAAACAGAATTAAGACTCCAGCTAATTTATATTCTTCTGATTTTATACCTAGTTTAGAATTTAATTCGGTTTGGATTTTTTTAATTAAGTCATTTCTTCTTAAATCTTTTAAAGAATCTTTTATTCTAACACTAATTCTGGCTTCATCATTTTCTACTGATATGTAAGGGCTAATAATTTCTTTTTTAATTTCATCTGGTATTTTGCTATATAAAACCGCTATTTCTAAACTTTGTAATTCTTTTCCATTAAGATCTTCAGCAACTTTGATCATTGAACCAAAAGATAAAACTTTTCCGATTTCCGGCAAAGATTCAAGATAATCATGGACTTTTATTATTTTGTCTATTTTGTTTCTTGTAAACCAATAGTTCGAGCTATCTTCTTTTTTATCATCTTCTTCCCAGTCCAATTCATCATCTTCTGATTTTTTTTCATTTTTTACTGGGAATTTTATGATTACATCTAGTGGAGTAGTCCCACCCAACTGCTCATCTATTTTCTTCATTCCTTTATAAATTTCTGTTTTTTTATCAAAGTAATTTATAAAACTATTTTCTACTTCAAGTTTAGAAATTCCAAAAATGCTAAAAAATATTGCTAGAACAGTTATGCCAAAAATAAGATTTGTATTTTCTTTAGAAAAATTACCAAGAGCAGAAGTAATTTTAGATCTTTCTGTGTCTTTCACTTCTATATTTTCATCAGTAGTAAAAATATTTAGCAAAGAAGGCAATAAGGAGAAAGTAACAATAATTGAGACAGCAAGGCCTAATGTCATCATCCAACCAAAATCAATAATAGGTTTAATACCGCTAAAAATTAAGGATAAGAAAGCGCATATAGTTGTTAGAACTGTATAGAGGATTGGTAAAAACATTTTTTTGCAAGTTTCTAAAATAGCTTCTTTATTGTTTAAGTGATCAAATTCTTTTTTTAATTGCAAAAATCTTACAGTGACATGAATATTCATTGCCATGTTTAGTATAAGCATTAGTGCTATAAAGTTTGAAGATATAACAGTAACTTTCCAGCCTATTAATCCTAATAAACCTGTCATAATAATTACAGAAGCAGAGCAGCCAAGAAGAGGCATAATTACCCATTTAATGTTTCTAAATATAAGCCAGAGCGTGGCTATAATAAAAAGGAATACTCCAATTCCAAAGACAACTATATCATTTTTAATGTATGTCATCATGTCGTCGGCAATCATAGGAATTCCACCCAAGTGTATCTTTGCATTTTCAGAATATTTATTTATGACGTCTCTGATCTCTTTTATATTTTGGTGATTTTTTTTATTGTAAGAGTCTCTATATTCCTCATAATCTTTTAAAAACAAATTGTATTTATCTTTTTCTTCACCAGTTAGGTCTTTATCTAAAGAACGAACAAAATAATCATTTTTAATTTTAATATATTCATTAAGTTTTTTGTCCTGTTTAAGGTAAACAACAATTCCAGAAGTTTTTCCATCTTCACTAATTACATAGTTTTTATATATAGGGCTATCTAGAATTTCTTGAAAACCTCTCTTTTTGTCAATATCTGGATAAGATAATGTTTTATAATTTTTTAGTCTGTCCATTAAAGGTTCTTCTGTACTTTTAAGCAAAGGAACATCAATTATAGTTATTACTTTTTCGACCCAAGATAATTTTTCTAATTTTGATTTAAAAAATTGAAGATTAATAATAGTTTCTTCTTCGGTAAAATCTGAAACAGGAGTGTAGGTTAAAACCAGATAATCTTTCGATCCATATCTTTCATTTACTTCTCTTAGGTACTTTAGGTCTTTATCACCTTCTAATAATAAAGCATCAGAGGAAGCATCTAATTTAAAATTTTTCGAAAAATATAGAGAAAATGATAGAAAAAGTATTATTAAAGCTAATACAATTTTGGGATAATCAATTATTGTTTTTTTATAAATAGTAGATAGCATTAGTATAAGCCAGATATATCTTATATTTTAAATAACTAAAGAATAAAATTTTAATTAATTTTTTGATCGGTCCTTGAACTTAGTATACATACCTTCAAATTCCACATGCACATTACCAGTTGGACCGTGTCTTTGTTTTCCAATTATAATATCTGCCATACCAGCAATGTCATTCATTTTAGATTGCCACTCAGCATGTTCAATAGAACCTAATTTTGGTTGTTTTTTTTCTAGATAGTATTCTTCTCTATAGACAAACATAACTACATCAGCATCTTGTTCTATAGATCCAGATTCTCTTAAATCGGATAATTGAGGTATTTTGTCATCTCTCTGTTCAACAGCTCTAGATAGTTGAGATAATGCCAGAACAGGAACCGAAAGTTCTTTTGCTAATGCTTTTAAACCTTGTGTTATTTCAGATATTTCCTGAACTCTACCATCATATCTTATTGAACTTGTTCTCATTAATTGGATGTAGTCTACAATAATTAAATTTAGACCAAACAATCTTTTAATTCTTCTTGCTCTATTGCTTAGTGTTGAAATTGTTATTGCGGGTGTTTCATCTATATATAAAGGCAATTCATAAATATCTCTGGAAGTTTCAATATATCTGCTTAACTCTTCCTCTGTGGCTTTGCCTCTTCTAATATCATTAGATTTTATTCGTGACTGTTCTGATAAAATTCTTGTCGACAACTGCTCAGAAGACATTTCAAGAGAAAAAAATGCTATAGAAGATTTTTCGTTATTTTCATGAATTTTTTTTGCAGCATGATATGCTATATTTGTAGCCAAAGCTGTTTTACCCATTGAAGGTCTTCCAGCAATTATTACTAAATCAGATTTATGTAATCCTCCTAATTTTTCATCTAGGTCTGTTAATCCAGTTGGAACACCCACAATACCTTGATCATTTTGTCTAGCAAGTGTTGCCATTTCAATTGTTTGATCAAGCGCTTGATTAAATTTTAAAAAAGATTGTGAAAAATTACCTCTTTCAGCTAAATCAAACAAAGATTTTTCAGCATCTTCAATTATGTTTTCTCCAGTTTTTTTAAGATCGTTGTCTTTTGACTCCTCTGAAACATTTTCTGAAATTATTATAAGTTCTCTCCTAACATACATTTCATGTATTATTTTAGCGTAGTCGATAGTTTGTTTTATAGATGAGGAAAATCTAGTTAGCTTAACTAGATAGTCAACTCCACCAACTTCTGCTAGACCGCTATTTGTTTCAAAGTAATTTTTCAAAGTGATAGGATTTGCTATCATACCTTTATTGTTTAAGCTCTCTATTGTCTCATAAATTTTTCTATGCCCTGGATCAAAAAATTTGTGAGAGCTTACTATGCTAGATATTTCATCAATAATGTCATTATTTACCAAAACCGATCCAATTAGAGCTTGTTCCGCTTCTAAATTGGAAGGAAGACTTTTTTCTTCTGAGTTATCAATGTTAAGTTTAATTTTTTCCACCGCCTGATACTAATTAAAGAATTTTTAATAGATAGACAAAAGTTACGCACGTTTTTTTCAACCTGTGGAAAAAATACTACTATAGGTCTAAGACTGAGAGTCTATCTTTTCAACATTAATCACTACATTGGCTGACACTTCAGAATGAAGATTTATACTTATATTATATTTTCCAATTTTATTAATTTCTTGTTTCAAGTCAATTTGAGAAGGGATTATTTCAACTTTTAGATCTTTAATAAATGCATTTGATACTTCTTTTGGTTTTACAGAACCATACAAATCTCCATTATCTTTGGCTTCTTTAATAAATTTCAAAGTTTTATTTTTTATCTTATTTGCAATTTTTACAAATTCTAATTTAATTTCATTATTTTTTTTGTTTAATTCCTCTTTTTGTTTATTAACTAAATTAATATTTTCTTTATTAGCCCTTAAAGCTTTTCCATTTCTAAGAAGAAAATTTCGCGCATAACCATTTTTAACTTTTACTAAATCTCCGATTTTTCCAAGCTTAATTATATTTTCTAATAATATTACTTCCATGATTATACGAGTCCCAAAATTTTTGCTTTTTTAATTTCATTATTTAATTTTCTCTGCTTCCCTTGAGATACAGAAGTAATACGCGAAGGCAAAATCTTATATGTTTCAGAAATATATTTTTTTAAAAGTTTAACGTTTTTATAGTCTATAACAGGAGCATTCTTGGCTGAAAGAGGACATTTTCTAGAAAATTTTGAATCTGATTTTTGAAATAAACTTAATTTATTTAAAGGATTTTGATTTCTTTTAGTAAATTTTTTATTTTTTCTTTTCATTTTGCTTATCTTCTTTTTTGAAATACTCTGTATTTAGATCTAATTTTTTGTATTTTATTGTTAAATGTCTAACAATAGAATTATCGATAATAATATTTTTTTTTATTTCATCTACTGTTTTGCTATTCCCTTCAAATTTATAATGTATGTAAAAGCCTTTATTGTAATTATTAATTTTTCTTGCAAAATTTAAAAAACCCCACTGTTCAATTTTTACAACTTTGCCAGACGAACTATTAATAATATCATTGTATTTGGCTTGAACTTTGTCAATTTCAGCCGTAGAAAGATCCTGTTTTGCCACTAAAGTGTGTTCGTAAAAACTCATTTTGCTATCAATACCCGCTTATTTTATTTATATTAAAGATCGGTTTTATACTATTATAAAAGACTCATTTCAATAGTAATAATATATTAGAAAATGTTTTTAGAATATGAGCACCAAGGTCGATATTATTTTACCTAACCGCAATAAAGAAATGTATTTAGAGGAGACAGTTAATTCTGTTATCAAACAAACCTACGATGATTGGAAACTGTTTATTATTGACGATTGCTCAACAGACAATTCAAGGAAAATAATAGAAAAATACTCTTCTAATAAAAAAATCAATATTATTTATTTGAAAAAAAATATGGGTGTAGCTTTCTCTAGAAACTTAGGGATAAGGGTATCAAACTCTAAATATATATCATTCATTGATTCTGACGATTTATGGAGCAATAATAAACTGGAAGATCAAATTAATTTTATGGAACAAAATAATTATCTTTTTACATATACCGACTACACTCCTTTTTTATACAAAAATAAAAAAATAATTTATAAAAAAAAAATAAGCCCACCACAATCTTTCAACTATGAGCAGTTCATTAATAACAGCTCAATAGGAACGAGCACTATGATTTTATTACGTGAGATTATTGGAGTAATAAAATTTCCCAAAGTTGATGTTTTAGAAGATTTTCCTTTCAAGTCTAGAATATTAAAAAGAAACAATACTGCATTCAGACTTGGTCAAAACAACACTTTTTATAGAATTACTAAAGGTTCTCTAAACAGCAATAAGTTGAAAAATCTTTACTGGCTCTGGTATATTAATAAAAAATATAACAATTTAAATTTTTTTAAAAATTTAAAATCTTTAATATGTATTGCTATAAATTCAATAAAAAAATATGGATTTAAATAATTTATAAATGAAGTCTTTGTTGTTTCCAGGTCAGGGCTCACAAGTGGTGGGTATGGGATTAGAGTTTCATAAAAATTTTGATATAGTAAAAAAAATTTTTATAGAGGCTGATGATACTTTAAATTTTAAAATATCAAAAATTATTTTAGAAGGTCCCGAAAATGAACTAAAGTTAACTCAGAATACACAACCGGCAATTTTAACTGTTAGTTATGCCATATACGAAGTTCTAAAAAAAGACATGGGCTTAAATTTAGATGATTACAAATATTTTGCAGGACATTCACTTGGTGAATATAGTGCTTTAGTTTGTTCTAGATCTTTAAAATTTAAAGATGCTTTATATTTACTTCGTGAAAGAGGAAAAGCAATGCAAGAAGCAGTTCCTGTAGGCAATGGAGCAATGCTTGCAATACTTGGATCTCAAATTGAAGAAATAAATCAATTCATATCTCAGCTCAACCCAAAAGGAGTCTGTGAAATTGCTAATGACAATTCAGAAGGTCAAACAATTATTAGTGGAGATAAAGAATCAATTATTAATCTGCAGAAAGTTTTGAAAGAAAATAAAAAGAAAGCTATTTTGCTTCCAGTCAGTGCTCCTTTTCACTGCTCTTTAATGAAGGATGCCGCTAACAAAATGAAAGAGAAGATTGAACCTATAAATTTTGAAAAACTAGATTTTGAGATTATAAGCAATGTTACAGCATCACCTGAAAATAATCCAAAAAAAATTAAAACATTGTTGGTTGAGCAAATTTATACAAAAGTAAGATGGAGGGAGAGTATTATAAACATGTCAAATAATGGTATTAATGAATTTATTGAAATTGGACCTGGAAAAGTCTTGTCAGGTTTGGTTAAAAGAATTATAAAAGATGCTAAAGCCAATAGCATCAACTCTATTGAAGACGCTAAGAACAATATAAAATGAATTTTAAAAATAAAAAAATTCTAATTACAGGCGCAACTGGAGGAATAGGAAACGCTATTGTAAAAAAATTTACTGATCTTGAGGGGACAGTCTTGGCAACTGGAACAAAAACTGAGAGATTAGATGATATAAAAAAAAATTTTCCAAGTGTTTTGGTTAAGAAATTCGATATTTCAAATCATTCAAAAATTGAAGAATTTATTGAAAACTGCTCTTTAGAACTCGGAGGATTAGATGTGCTTGTAAATAATGCAGGGGTAAATGTTGACAATCTTTCTTTAAGAATGAAGGATGAAGAATGGAAAAAAGTTATAGATATTAATTTGACCTCAACCTTTTTACTTTCAAAATATTCAATAAAAAAAATGCTAAAAAATAAATTTGGAAGAATTATAAATATTACCTCAATAGTTGGTCATTCAGGTAATTTGGGTCAAGCAAATTACTCAGCTTCAAAAGCTGGAATTGTAGGCATGTCAAAAAGTCTTGCCATAGAATATGCCAAAAAAAATATAACGATCAATTGTGTTTCTCCAGGGTTCATTGAAACTTCGATGACTCAAAATATAGCTGAAAAAGTTAAATTATTTCTAACTTCAAGGATACCCATGGGAAGATTGGGCAAGGGCGAAGATGTATCGAACTGTGTAGCTTTTTTGTCATCAGAATCCTCTTCATATATAACCGGAGAAACAATCCATGTTAATGGTGGAATGTATATGTCTTGACAATCATAATGAATAATTTAATAAGAAAAATAATCATATATTCAAAAATAGGAATTAAATGTCAAAAGATGTAAGTGCAAAAGTCAAAAAAATAGTCGCAGATCATTTAGGCGTGGAAGAAACTAAAGTTACAGATGAGGCAAGTTTTATCGACGATCTTGGAGCTGATAGTTTAGATACAGTCGAGCTAGTTATGGCATTCGAAGAAGAATTTGGATCTGAAATTTCAGACGGAGAAGCCGAAAAAATTCTTACTGTCGGTGATGCGATTAAATTTATTGAGAGTAAATCATCTTAATAAAAAGTAAAAGGCTATAGTAAATTTATTAATGGTAAACATAGATGATAGTATTATGGTTATACTCTCATCTCCTTCTGGTGCGGGAAAAACAACTATAAGCAAAAAGATTCAACAAAAGTATCAAAATTTTAAAATTTCAGTATCACATACTACTAGAAGGCCAAGACCGAACGAGGTTGAGGGTGTTGATTACTTCTTTCTAAAAGAAAATCAGTTTAAAGATAAAATTAATAACAATGAATTTTATGAATACGCAAAAATTTTTAGCAATTATTATGGCACTTCAAAAAAATCTGTTTTAGATTTACTCAGAAATAAGAATGATATTTTATTTGATATAGATTGGCAGGGAGCTAAACAGTTGTCCAAACATAGCGAGCTCAAATTAACAAAAATATTTATACTACCTCCCAGTAAAGAAGAATTAAAAAAAAGATTAATTCAAAGAAATCAAGACAAGCTCGAGGTTGTTTCTGAAAGACTTAAATCATACGAGAGCGATTTAGCTCATCAAAGCGATTATGATTTTGTTGTAGTAAACGACAATCTAGAGGCTTGTTTTAAAAAAGTTGAAGAAATAATTCTTTTAGAAAAGAAAAAAATATTAAAGTAAGTTAATATTTTTTTTATTTAATATTTTTACCATATTTTTCATAACATTCTGTAATTTTATAATAATGATCTCTGCTTATTTGACTAGGGCGAAGAGTCAAATCAATATTTAGTTTTTTTGAAAAAAATAAAGAATTTTTAAAGAGCTTTGAAAAACCTTTGTTTATCATTTTTCTTTTTCTTGAAAAAAAAATTTGGGTAATTTTTTCAAGATTATTAATATTTTTTATTTTGTAGATTTTATTTACGACCGGTTCAAAGACTATAATCGTAGAATCAACTTTAGGTTTTGGATAAAAACAGTTTTTGGAAACTCTAAAACTATCTGTAATTTTTAGTCTCCAATTTGTCATTATACTGAGTCTTCCATATTGTGAGGAATTATGTTTTGCCAGAATTCTTTCAGCAACTTCTTTTTGAAACATAAATATTAATTTTTTATATTTTGGAGGCCAAACTTTAAGTTTAATTAATTTTACCAAAATTTGTGTAGAAATATTATAAGGGAGGTTACCAAAAATAGTACAATTTTTGTTTATCTTATTTTCTATATTTAAATTTAATATATCATTATTTAAAATTTCTATACTTTTTTTAATATTAAATTTTTCATTTAATACCTGGCATAATTTAAAATCTTTCTCTACAAGAATAATTTTTCTCGGTGCGTGCTTTAATATTTCGTTAGTTAAATTTCCTGTGCCAGCACCTATCTCTAAAACATCAGCTTTTTTTATTTTGCCTAGTAACACTATTTTTTTTATTATATTTTTATCAATTAAGAAATTTTGACCTAAAGACTTTTTTGGATTAAGCATTTTAAATATTGAAAATAAATTCAATTGCTTTAATTAGACTTAAGGGATTTGCTTTATTTGACCCTACAATATCTTTAGCAATTCCATGGTCAGGAGAAACCCTTATATATTTTAAACCCAGGGTAACATTAATTGCATCGAAACCGTATACAGCTTTAAATGGAGCCAAGACTTGGTCATGATACATTCCAACGATAACGTCATATCTATACTTCTTTTTATTTAAAAAAATAGTGTCAGCTGAAAAAGGCCCCATTACCTTATATTTATTTTTTTTTAATTTCTTAATTGTAGGAAGTATAATTTTTTTTTCTTCAGACACAGAGCGAAATTCATCGTTGTGGGGGTTTAAACCTAAAATTGCAATTCTTGGTTTTCTTTTTAATAGTTTGCGATAAAAATTATTTAATGTAATAATTTTTTTTTCGATTAATTTTTTGTTTAATTTTTTTGAAATTTCTTTAATAGGAATATGAGTTGATATTGGCACCACTGATAATTTTTTATTATAAATCATCATAACTACTGAACTGTCTGCAGCATTCTTTTTGGCTAAATATTCAGTCATACCGGAATATTTCAATTTAAATATATTTTTATTTACAGGACAGTTTATAAAACCAATTATTTTTTTCTTGATAGCAAGTTCATGCGCTTTATCTATGCATCGTAGAACATATCTTGACCCAAGAGGCACATTAAGTATTTTTAGATTTCTCGAAGAATCAATTTCACTGAAAGAATTAATTTTTTTAGTTGAAACTTTTGCTTTTATTTTATTAAATTCTTTTTTTATTAAATTATAATTACCAATTACAAATATATTCTTTTTATATTTTTTTTTTATCTTTTTCCAAGATTTTACTATTATTTCTGAATTTATGCTGGAAGGTTCACCTGCTACTATTGCAATTTTTTTGTTCATTGAAATTTAATTAAAGTTAGATTTTCAATACTTGAAAAGTATGACTTAGAAAACAAATTTAACTTTTCTTCCTTTTTTTTAGCAATAATTTCTTCTTTTATTTTATTTAAATCTAAATTCTTTTCTTCAAGTAGATTTATTGCTTCTATTTTTAAAATAATGATCGAATCTGCATTTTTGATAGGTCCAGTTACTTCTCCTGATTTAATTTTTTTTAATTCATTTAAATAAATTTTTGATAATGTTTTTTCAGGAAATAAGCCTATTTTACCTCCCCTTGCAGAAGAGCTAGATATACTAAATTTTTTAGCAGCCTCTTCAAAACTATTATTTTGAATAAACAAATATACATCATTCAAAAATTTTTGACTATTTTTATGTGATAACTCTATTTCAGACAACTCATATTCTCTATTAATATTTTTATTCTTAACCCTTTTTTTGATTTCATTCTCAACCTCAATTGTATTTATATCAATCTGATTCTTGTACTTTAAATAAATCAAAGTTTTCCATAGCAACTCAGTTTTATTTTTTTCCAGAAATGAATTGTAATTTAGATTATTATTTAAAAAAATTTTTTTTAGACCCGCTCTATCAGTTTTTAAACGACTGGAGATTTGTGTCAAATAAGTATTAAGTTCAATTTCACTATATTTTTCAATTTTACGTTTTTTAATTTCATTTCTTTTTATCAAGTTTCTTATCAAACTTTTAATGGCTATATCTTTAACTCCATCAATATTTTTTTGGTTTATATTTTTATTTGACAATATAAGTATTGTTTTTATTTCATTTTCTAAATCAGAATTTGTTACAATCTCATTTCCAACTTTAACAATTATGGAGGCATTAATCTTTCCGAAAACGTTGGAATAAAAGCTGACATATAATGTAAAAAATATAAGTATTTTAATTAAATATTTTGTTTTCATTTATTATATTTTGGGCTGTTTATATCGCCAAATGGTATAACCGAAATTGTGAACATAATAGAATTATCTGGTTCTATATCTCTATCGGTATAAAACTCTCTCCTGAATACAATACCGGCTTTTAAACAGTCGTTTATGTACTCATAGCTTAAGTTATAGAATTCTGCAGAGTCCGTTAAAAGATTTCTTTTTGTTGAGAAGGAAAGTTGACCTGAGTCATTAATTGCAATATCAACTCCAGTCTTAATGCTTTCTTCGATTCCTATATGTTCCTTTTTTTCTAAGTAGCTCAAGTTAAATTTACTATTTCCTAGCACTAAGTCACCGTAAACTTCATTATAATTTAGTTTGCTATAATTTTGGTCGATAGCAAAATTATAACTAAAGGCTCCTTTATCACCTATATTAAACTTAGATTCCCCAACAATATCTGAGAATCTTTGATCTAGTGAACTGCTAGCAGGCATATCCTCATTTTCTTCGTCACTTACCACTTGACCTAACCCAAAAGAAAATATTTCATTTCCTAGAGTGCCGTCTTCATTTAATTTATTTTTTTTATATTCTATTCCTAAAGATGTACTTAAACCATTTTCAACAACATCAATCTCGTTGATTTTATTAATATTAAATAAATTGGAATAATTAAGAGTATTTTCTTTGTCTACGTTTCTCATATGTCCAGGTGCATATCTAAAAAGTAATTTGGGTGTTAATAAATGACTAGTTTTGTTTGAAAAATTGTTTTTATAAAGACCAAGTTTAGCGAGATAACCAAATGCACCTGAAAGCTCCGATGTTGTGTCATCAGTTTTATATTCAGAGGCGTTTTTAGCGTTATAGTTAACTGTTTTTAGTTTTCCCTGAAATTGGCTTGTCAAAGCATTGCCTGTTATCCATTTATTTGACTTCCAATCAATATCATTTACAAAAAATTCTGTTTGTTTGTTTACGTCATAATTTCTTATTCTTAAATTAGAAGAAAAATCAAATATTCCATATTTTTCATCAGTAACTAGATTTTTTTCAAAAGTTAGATATGGCAATAAATATTCGTATTTTGATCTATCTTGCTTATTCAAATCATCAAAAGCGCTAATAGTTGCTCCAAAAAATAAATCTTCTTTTTGGTAGTCATAACTTAAAGCGTTTTCAAGAACATTTATATCTTCACCAGCCAAAGCTGTTTGGATATCATACACTTTAAGATAAGTATCGTTAGTTACTTTTTGTAGTTTTACTTCAAGATTACTATTTTCATTTTTCTCATCGATAAGACCCATTTTAAATTGTGAAAAGAAGTGACCTTTCGATCCTTTTGATTTTGTAGTGGTTTTCTTTTTGTAACCAGGTGTATGACCAGCATCTATTATTAAATAAGATTTTTCAAACTCTTGTCTGTATTCAGCTAGCAACAGAGGGTTTTCTGAAGCATAAAGCTTAGGTGTTAAGGTTAAATCTCGATCTTTAGCAATAGCCCAATAATATGGAACTGCAATACCTTGACCTAAATTTTTGTTATTAGTGAAAGAAGGCATTAATACTCCAGATCTTCTATCTACAGTAGGATCTGGATGGTTAAAAACTGGAAAATAAAAAATTGGAAAATCATAAATTTTTAGAATTGCATCTTTGTAATATATTGTTTTTTTTGCAACATCATGTTCAATTTTTTTTGATTGCAAGATCCAAGGTGGACAATTATCTTCACCTCTATTTTTGCAATATGTAAAAACACCTTTATTAATTTCATTTTTTTCTTTAGTTAAGACCATTGTATTTGCATAAAACCTAGGTTCGTTTTCTTTATTTATTTTAATATTCTCTTGATTCAAAAAAGCCTTAACATCAGATCCTACAATCTTTCTTTTTTTTTCATCTATGTAGATTTCTGAAAAATTATAATTATTATTATTAATATCTTTTATTTCTATTTTTCCCTTAGAAAAAAACATGTTTTTATTTACAAAGTAATTAAACATCTCTACTGATATTTTGTTTCCATCTTTATCTAATATTTTTGTGTTGTTACTAGACGAAATAGTTTTGTTTTTATTATCAAACGAAATATTATTTCCTTCTACCTCGTATCCTTCAGATGTGACTATCTTGGTTTTACCAATAGTTTTTATTAATCCCTCACTTTTATTATATTTAGCCGATTCAGAATAAATCCTATTATTTTTACTATCGATTGCACTTACATTTCCTTCTAGGATAATTACTTTGCTTTTTTTATCTACGCTGACTTTCGATGAGTTAATTTTTAACTCATTTGCTAATGATAAGGATTTTCCAAATATTAGGAAAAAAAAAATAAAAAAATAAAAAAAAAAATTATTTCTCATTTATTTGCAGTATCCCAATTGAACAAAATAAGCTTATTGCAATAACAGGTATCCAAACAGCTAGCGTTAAAGGAATTCTATTAGTTTGACCTAAGGCTACTGAAAGGTCTTTGAAATAGTATATAATCACGCAACAAATAATAGATACAAATATGTAATAAAGATTTTGAGGTTTATTGACAGAACTTACTGTAAAAATAGAAGCCAAAACTACCATTAAAAATAAAAATACTGGCATTGAAAAGAAAGCATTTAGCTTTTCATTCAACAATTTTTTTGAATATCCTTGTTCATTAAGACTCTTGTACTCTGTAAGTAGTTTTATAAATGAAACAGTGTCAAGATTTCTATATAAATTGTTCAATTTTTCAATATTATAAATAGAATTAAGTTCATAGTATTCTTGAAAAATATAAGAGTTTTCGTTCTTGGAGTTTTCCACAGAAAGCTTTTTGACTGACACAAGCTTCCATATATTTGTTAAAATATTGGCCTTTTTAGCTTCTACTCTATATAAAATTTTATTAGTATCTTTATCTAACTCATAAATTGTTACATTATGTAAAAAATTTTTTTCTACTTTTTTTGCAGTAGTAATTCTTAAATTATTTTCATAAATCTCTTTTATCCAAACACCATTTTTATTAATAGAAACAAGATGATCAATATCTTTTGAATATTGAGCTTTTGTTTCTTCGTAAAATTTAATCATAGTAGACGTTAAAGGATTAACTAGCAGGAGGACAAAGACTCCAAATATAAAAGCAGTTGATGATAAGATTAGAATAATTTTTAGATTAGAAAATCCAAAAACTTTAAGAGCAAGTAAATCTCCATTAGATTTGATGGATACCAAATACCACATAGATGCAAAAAAAACTATAAAGGGTAATAATTTAAGCATAAGATTAGGTATAAACATTATTGTGAGCAGGAAGGGCAAATTGATACTTTCATTTAAACCTTTAAAAAATTCAATTTCTTCAAATAAATTTAGTATTACTCCAAGACAAATAAAAACTAAAACTACATTAAAAATTATTTTTAAAAAACCAAATATTAAATATTTATTTATAACTTTATTCATTATTTTGCCCTCTCAAAAGCTAAACTTTTAATTAACATCAGATAGGTAATAGGTATTAAAATTAAAGGAAATAAAAAATATAAAATAGCATTTATTTCAGACAAACCTGAATAACGAACTAATATTTCAGCTAAAACAAGTACAAGAAAACAAATGGCAAAATAAATATATTTTTTTAAAGATTTATATTTTTTTTCTTTAGCTGATATTAATAGAAAACAGCAAATTAATGATATTACAGGAATATAAAGCGGCATCCCAATTCTTCTAGCTATTGTTGAAACCACTTCACTATTTAAAGTATCCTTGGGGCAGTTATGCAGGGATTCAAAATTTGATTGTATGTTCCTTTTTAAGTAACACTTAAATAAAATAAAAGTAGGAGTTTCTTGTAATTTGGGCACAATAATTGATCTTGGTCTTAAAGAATCTATTAAAATTTCTGTCTTTTTAAAACTCACATTACTTAACTTGCCAGCTTTATCTTGAGTTTGTATCAATCCATCAGTTAATACTAATTTTTTTTTATCTATAAAACCTGTTCTTGCTATAACAGTGGTATTAACAGATTTTTCTTTGCTAGAAACCAATCCTTTTAAAAAGTCGCCTTCGTCTCTAATAAATATATTTTGCATCTCATTATTTTCACCTCTACTCTGAACGTAGAATGTTAAGTTTTTAAAAGAATCACTAAAATCATTAATTTTAATTATAGAGGATACAGAATCGAAGTCTGATAGTTTAATCAAACTTCTAGATTTATTAAGAGAATTTGGAGTGACAAAAGTTGCAAAGATAAGCTGAACTACTAAAGCTAATATCGAAATAAGAAAAAATAGATTTACTAGTCTTATTTTGTTTACTCCTGTCATCCATAAAATTACCAATTCATTTTGCCTTTCAAACTTCAGAATTGAAATGACCAGAGACAAAAGAAATGAAATAGGTATAAATTTTGTTATAATATTTGTTATATTTAATAGTGAGAATAAAAGATAAGTCTTTATAGAATGTCCATTTTCAACTATTAAATCTAAAAAATTAACAGCTCTGACCGTCCATGCTATTGCAGTAAATGCAAATAAAATGGTGATAAATGATTTGATAATCT
>TARA_B100000686_G_scaffold191434_1_pt1 | contig 16290 bp, 9 predicted proteins | sample TARA_B100000686 | Tara Oceans TARA_B100000686 (sample SAMEA2622733) | marine metagenome | biome: marine biome (ENVO:00000447); feature: marine epipelagic mixed layer (ENVO:xxxxxxxxx); material: "saline water (ENVO:00002010), including plankton (ENVO:xxxxxxxx)" | depth 150 m
CAGTTGTACAAGCAACTTGCAGTTCTCGGGGGACTCGAGCGTGTTTTCGAGATAGGTCCTGCATTCAGGGCTGAGAAGCATGATACCTATAGACACCTCAACGAATTCATATCTTTTGATATCGAAGGTGCGTGGATGAATGATGAGGATGTTATGGGCGTCCAAGAGAGAATGATTCACCACATTTGGAGCGAGGTCGCAGCCAATGATCAAGGCCTCATTGATGTGGTAAACGAATATCGGGAAAGTCAAGGTCAAGATCCAGTGTCTGTTGAAGTTCCGAATATCCCATTCCCACGAATCCCATATTGTGACGCAATCGAGATTGTCAAGGCAGGGGGCGGTGATATCGAGTGGGGAGACGACATTGAAAGTCATCATTGTGATATTATTGCAGCCGAGTACCCCGGTTTCCACTTCCTTCCCCGCTGGCCAATGTCAATGAAGCCATTCTACATCCACCATAAGGAGGAAGAGAAGGGTTCGTCGGGTGGACAATTGAGTCGTGGTTTCGATCTAAATTACGGACGTGACGAAATGACCAGTGGTGGGCAGCGAGAGCATCGAGTCGATGTGCTCGAGCAGAATCTTCGCAACATGGGCCTTGAACCGGAAGACTTCAACTTCTACACAGATGGTTTTCGCTACGGTGCTCCCCCACATGCCGGATGGGGATTAGGCGTTGCTCGCCTTCTGATGGTTCTGACTGGAGCAGGGAATGTGCGCGAAGTCGTACTGTTCCCCCGCGATAGGAGTCGTGTGACTCCCTAGAGAATAGTGACCGAAAATAACGGGTATCTACGACCCCTCCGCGAAGCGGGGATATGGTCAAGCCGACATTTGCATATTTGCTCCTGAAGGAGCATCCTTACGGTCGTGAGATGCTTCGTCAGATTCTCTCAGAAGGATTTGTTCCTTCTATCGTGATTACTGAAGACTCGGTAATTGGAGATGAGGAGCGTGAGAAGTTTCTCAAGCGTATCGAGGGCAATCCAATAGCCCCTACAATCGAGGCCCAATTGGCCGAATTGGCAGAGTCCGGAGTGAGTGTTCCTCATATCGAGGTTTCAATACATAACTCGGAACAGGTGATGCCGCACATCGCAGACATTCCTCTAGATCTTGTCGTTTTTGGAGGCACGAGAATCATTCGTGGAGAAATTCTTGACCATTCTAAGGATGGAGTAATCAACTCGCATCCCGGACTGCTTCCTGAATGCAGAGGTTCAGCTTCTCCCGCTTGGAGCGTTTACCACGATATACCGGTTGGCTCATCTACTCACTTCTGTGACAATGGGATAGACACTGGCGAGTTGCTTCTGAGGCGAGAGGTGCCTGTTAAGAGAGGCATGACATACGAGGACCTGTGCTATGAGACGCTTGTCCTAGCAGGAGTCTTGATGAAGGAGGCGTTGATAGCATACGAACACGGAAAGTGGGATGAAATGCGCAGACCACAAGGTGAAAGCGAGCACCCTACCTTCCGCAACGCGCCGGAGGAGGTTCTCGAGGTAGTGGGCCAGAAACTTAGAGACCAAACTTACGCGCACTATGTGGATTAGGTGATAATATGGAAGAATTGTTGAATGAAGAATTTCCGTTTGCTGAAAACTCGCTTGCGGGGCAAACCGCTCTTGTCTGTGGCGCCTCGAAGGGAATTGGCCGTGCTTGTGCACTAATGCTGGCTCGTGCGGGAGCCCGTGTAATTGCATGTGCCCGCTCACAGAGCGATTTAGATTCGCTAGTTGCCAAGATGTATGGTGAAGGGCATGAGACGATGGCCCTGGATCTTGAGGATATCGATGCTGTGAGAGATGCAGTATCATCGATGGGAGTCGTTCACATAGTCGTTAACAACTCTGGAGGACCTCCTGGCGGAGCCCTATTAGAGAACTCACTCGAGGACTTTGATGGGCCATTTCGTAGGCACCTACATGCCGCTCACACTATTGTTAAGATGCTCGCCCCCAATATGGAGCAAGCCGGTAGTGGGAGGATCGTCAACATCATCTCCACATCAGTTCGTGAACCAATTGACAACATCGGCCTGTCAAACACTCTCAGAGGTGCTATGGCATCCTGGTCCAAGTCGCTATCTAGAGAGTTGGCACCTTGTATCACCATCAATAACATCCTACCAGGATTTACCGACACCGATCGACTTGGCTCTCTGGCATCATCGATTTCCGAAAGGACTGGTGCTTCAGTCGACAACATTACCGAAGGTTGGCTTGGTGGAGTCCCAATCCAGCGACTTGTCGATCCGCTTGAGACTGCTGTGGCAGTCACTTTCCTTTGTCTTCCCTCAAGCGGGGCTATTCGTGGAGTTAGCCTAGCAGTTGATGGCGGCAGGATGAGGTCAATCTGATTGGTGATGGCTTGCTCTTCGATGTCTTCTTCTCGATCTCTCAGACACCTGATACCAGTGGATACATTCCCAGTGAGAGTGAGATGTTCTCCAATTTCTTCGATCAGGTAGAATTGGCCGATGAATTGGGCTTCGGCGTAGGATGGGTAGCTCAAGCTCACTTGTCTACAGAAGTCCAGAAGCGTAATTCAAAGCCAGTAGTGCCACATTATCCGGGCGAAGTTGGGCTTTGCACAGACTTCTTTCAAGTTGCAAGAGAAATGTTTGCTCGTACCAATAGGATGGATGTTGGAAGCGCTGTGATGTCGATTCTGGCATCGGGAGGTCCGATTGCTCAGGCGGAAAGAGTTGGCTCTTTCCTTGCCCTACATGGACTGAATCCAGAGGAGTCTCGAAGGTTGCACATTGGGTTCTCAGCCGGGCGCTTCGAATTCATGGCTCGCCCATACGGTATTGTCCCTCGTAATGTAGTTGAGGAGGCCGCCTGGCCTGCCCTTAGAGGCCAAGTTTTTGCTGAAGCATCGGAGATATTCCTTAGACTTCTCAAGGGCGAAGTAGTATCCAGTGATATGATTCGACCTACGATTCTGGTCCGAGATAATTTCCGCTCGGATGAGGATTGGGAAAGAGTACAGCAGACCGTGATTAGGGAGGAGGGTTTGGATTCACCTCCCAACTCAATCGAAATTGGCCGAAGATATGACTTTGAGGAAATCAAGACCATTCCACAAAATTGGCGTAGAGAATTGCTCAATCTAGTGCTAGGAAGTCACGATCCTTCTCTACAGGTCGAAGTCAACAAACAGCTTCCTGTACAGGTGTTCAACCTGAGCATTACTCCTCCTCATATTATCGATCAGACTCACGATAGGATGTCTGAGAATTATCATCCTGACGGCGGGGATTGGCATCGAAGCATGATGCCAAGAACTGTCATGGTTTTCGTTAATGACGAAGTGGGTCTCACTCCAGACGAGCAGGACGAAGCCGCGATGGAAGAGGCGAGGGCTTCTCTGGAGACTTACTGGAGTGCCCTAGAAGGAACGATTGATCCTTCCAAAATCGAGAAGGCCACAGACAACGCTGTAATTGGAAATGTCGAAACTGTTAGTCGGCAGATTCTCGAGAGGTTCGACCCCGAAGATCGGTTAATGTGCTGGTTCGACTTCTTCAACCACGACAGCGAGAGAGTGATGAGAAACATGACGGCATTCATGACTAAGGTCGCCCCGCGAGTGAATGGAGGGGAGTAAATGAGTGAGGACCTCGGTGAGCAGCCATCTAGTGTTTCCCCGGGTAGGCCTGGTTCGGCCATATATCCGAATAATCCCCTTGGAGAGCAGTACGAGGGAATTGCGACTGGGCGCGATGTCGAGTGGGAGCCGTTGGTTGATTTCAGAAGAATGGATGTCAGTGAGAATACCATTCATGGCGCAATCGCATGGGCTCATGGTACCGAGATAATCCACTCCTTTGGAGGAAATGTTCTCGTTTACGGGCGCTCGATGATGAAACCACTGATGATGAAGGTGTTCAAGGATGCCTTGACCGAAGAAGGACTGAGCAGTGTGCAGTTGGCTATCTCCTGCTCATCTCACAATGGTGACACAGAGCATGTGGCAGCAGCACAATCTCTTCTTACGGAATCAGAATGGGGCCTGATGCAATGTCCTCTAGATGTGCCACTAATTCAGTTTGGTCGACAGGTCAGGCGGCCTCGTAGGTGGTTTCACACTTGCTCCGGCGAGCACGCTGCGATGCTCAAGGCTTTACGAAGAATGGGAATTAATAGGGCTGGCTACACCTTGCCGAGTTCACCTTGGTTCCCAATGTTCCTAGATGTCCTCAGAGATATGATGGGCAATCCGAATTGGGAACCACAGAGAGTAGCTAAGGACGGCTGTGGGCTGCCGACTGTTTCCAACACAGTAGATGAATTGGCAATTCTCTTTGCAGGTCTTGCCCGCGAGAAGGACGATGACTGGATTTGGAATTCGATGAATGAACACCCCGATCTGATTGGGGGATTCAATCGACTAGACTCAACATGTCTGAAGGCCGGCGAAGGAAAACTACTCGCTAAGGAAGGTGCCGATGGTCTACTCGGCCTCTCGGTCATTCACCCTGACTGGCCAAAGGGACTTGGTATCGTAATCAAGATAGCTCATGGATGGAATAGTCAAGCGACATGGTATGTTGCTAGAGCAGTACTTGGAGTCCTAGGAATTGAACTCAGAAATCCATATCCCCTGCATCGCCAAAAGGCCTTCATTGTGCCCAGAATTGTCCCCCCTCAGTATCTTGATGTCTTGGAGAGTGTTGTAACCTGGGACGAGTGGGATCCTGACCGAGATAGGTTCACGATGGACTGGAAGGAATATACTGAAGCAATGACTCGTTCCGACCCATTCTCCAATGAGGGCATGGAGGGTTCCTGATGGATCCTGAGAAATACGGTGATGTTGACGAGCCATTCGATTTATGCAATTACATCGGAGGCGAGTTTGTCTGCCATTCTGGCGATAAATGGATGAATGTTCTCGAACCTGCGACAGGCCGGAGGTTTGCACGAGTTCCATTGTCTACTGCAGAAGATGTGGATGCTGCAGTAGCAGTAGCTCGAGAGGCGCAGCCGGCATGGGGTGCATTGAGTATAGCTGAAAGAGCAGGATGGTTGGATCGTATTGCGGATGCCTTAGAGGCTCGCTACGAGGACATCGCATCCTTGGAGAGTCGAGATACCGGCAAGCCAATCTCTCTCGCTAGAGCCGTAGATGCGCAACGTTCTGTGACCAACTTCCGATTCTTCGCCGGGCTCCTTCGAGAGCAGGAATCAGAAATCTTCGAGATGGAAGATTCGACCAACTTCGTTATCCACAAGCCGGTAGGAGTTGGTGCACTAATCACTCCCTGGAATCTGCCTCTATACCTACTCTCGTGGAAGGTTGCACCGGCAATTGGAATGGGAAATTGTGTGGTTTGCAAGCCTAGTGAACTTACTCCGATGACCGCAGACCTACTCATGCAAGTAATTCACGATGTCGGACTTCCTGCAGGTGTGGTCAACCTAGTACATGGAGACGGAGGAGGTACTGGCGCTCCGCTGGTTGCACACAAGGATGTAGACTTAGTCTCATTTACCGGTGGGACCGATACAGGTCAGAAGGTTGCTGCATCGGCTGCCCCGTCATTCAAGAAACTGAGTCTAGAACTAGGAGGGAAGAATGCAAGTATTGTATTCTCGGACTGCGATATGGAAGCAACTGTTTCAGGTGTGGTCAGAGCTGGTTTCCTAAACCAAGGACAAGTATGTCTATGTGGTTCACGCGTTCTTGTCGAGGATTCGATTTACGAACAGTTCCGTGACCGTTTCGTCGAAGCCGTAAAATCGATGCAGATAGGAGATCCCTCGGATGAGGAGACTGATCTTGGAGCATTGATCTCTAGTGAACACCTCGACAAGGTAAGCAGTTATGTCGAGTTAGCCAAAAAGGAAGGTGGAATTCTGTTGACAGGGGGGCAGCCTTGTCTGACACCCGAATTCGAGCATGGCAACTGGATGGCGCCAACGGTCATCGAGGGATTGGGGCCTGATTCACGATGCTCCATTGAGGAGATCTTTGGTCCAGTAGTGACGCTTCATCGATTCAGCAGTGAAGAGGAGGCTGTTGCCATCGCCAACAACACCCGATACGGTCTTGCCGGCAGCGTCTGGACCGGTGACCTAGTGCGTGGAAAGAGAATTTCTGAATCGTTGGAAACCGGAATGGTCTGGGTCAATACCTGGTTGCACAGAGACTTACGAGCACCATTTGGTGGAGTCAAGGATAGCGGAGTCGGCCGAGAAGGAGGAAGGTGGAGTTTGGGCTTCTTCTCCGAGGCCATGAACGTGTGTGTGAAACACGATTAACTCAGCAACAGTCAAAGTCCTCTCTAGGTGGAGCGTGGGCAATGCCACCTGCAGGCATCGTTGGTCTCGGGGCTTATGTACCTCCCAAAGTCATGACCAATGAAGACTGGGCAGAATTGGTCGAGACCAGTGATGAATGGATTTTCACCAAGACGGGGATGAAAGAGCGTAGAATCGCCGCAGACGATGTCTGCACTAGTGACCTCGCAGTCAACGCTTGTAAGCAAGCAATGGACGAAGCAGGAATCGGTCCCGAAGATGTGGACTTGCTAATCCTCGCCACATCTTCCCCGGATGTTCCTCTCTCTTCTACAGCCGGAATAACCCAGCATAAACTGGGTTGCATTAACGCTGCAGCATTCGATGTCAATGCGGTGTGTGCTGGCTGGGTACATGCTCTGGACATCGGAGGGCGCTTCGTCGGGACTCCTGGATACGACAACGTGCTGGTCGTGGGTTCTGAGGTCTACAGTCGAATTCTCAACTGGGAGGATCGTACAACCTGCGTCCTCTTCGGTGACGGTGCCGGGGCAGCCGTCCTTCAGCAAGTGGACGAAGGCAGGGGTCTACTAGGCAGTTGGATGATGTCCGACGGCGCCGGAGCCGGAGTCATTGAGATTCCAGCGGGAGGAGTTAGGAAACCAATTCCATCTTCGGAATTCGAAGATGGTGACCAGTACTTCCACATGGATGGACGTGCGGTTTGGGACTTTGCAACTGAAGCATTTCCGCAAGCTGTCTTGGCTGTTCTCGAAAGGACTGGGCATACACTAGAAGATGTGTCAATGATAATCCCGCATCAGGCCAATATCAACATCATCAAGACTGGTATGGAAAAACTCGGTCTGCCGATGGAAAAGACATTTACAAATCTGCACAAGTATGGAAACACTGCAGGTGCAAGTGTACCTATTGCAATGCGAGAAGCTATCGATGAGGGCCTGATTGCAGAAGGAGATCTGGTGATCACAGTTGCCTTCGGAGGGGGGTTGGCTTGGGGGGCCAACGCCTTCATTCTGTGAATAATTAATCTAGAGGCGTCCAAGCTCCGGTGGAGACATCGAAAGTCAGAATGCTACCATCTGGATTCTGTGCGTAAACCGTGCCAGAGTCATCAACCCATACCAACTGTCCATGCTCGTTCAACTTGGCATCCGGAGGAGGGTTTGGCCTCTGTAGATCTACCTCAAGACTCTCTAGGAACTGACTAGTATCCATCTCTGACTCTAGTTGTGGGGTCGATGCAATTACCGGTTCTTCTGTTGGGACCTCTGTGGCTACCTCTTGCTGCGGAATCATCACATTCTGAGTATGCTCGAAAGCAGGAGGGGTTTCGGAATCTTCTCTTCGTCGCATTACCATCCAGCCACCAAGCCCTACAGCCAACATTCCTACTGCTAGTGCAATGACCAATCCATACTTGGCGACAGTGTCCTCCTCCAAGTATTTCGAAGCATCAGAGGGGAATGCGTCTTCGTTGTCTCCGTATCCATCTCCATCAGAGTCTGTCCACTCGTTTGGATTGAGGGGGAAAGTATCTACTCCATCATTGAATCCGTCATCATCGGTGTCTGTATCCCTTGGATCAGTACCAGCGGCATCCTCATCGGAGTCGGATAGTCCGTCATTGTCATCATCAGTATCGGCATTATCTCCGATTCCATCCATGTCACTGTCTGCCCACTCATCTTGGTTGAGAGGTAAGGCATCGCTCTCATCGGGGAAGCCGTCGTTATCGTCATCAGCATCCTCGTCGCTGTCCTTACATCCGTCGCCGTCGAAATCTGAGCCTGGACTGCTGGACCATCCCATCAGACCTGTTGGGCACATATCCATGCCATCGTTGACTCCGTCGTTATCGTCATCGGGATCACTAGCATCCTGTGTCCTATCTCCATCCGTGTCGAGATAGCAATCATCACTTGAAATCGCTCCCAACTGTAAGGTGATGTGGTTCGCTGGGCAATCCTCGTAACCGATATTCCTAGCCCCTGTTGCATAACTATCGAGTGGGGCAGGTATCTGCTCCGACTGTCCATCGGTGGAAACATAGTATCCTGGACTTGCATCATCGCAAGAGAGTTGGCCGGGCATGTCCTGATATGTTCCCGGGCTGCAAGCAGTCTGAGCCGGGCTGGCCTGGTTGTCTACAAAATATCCTGGATCAGCGGGTAAACAATCCGCAGCACTACCAGAAGACTGGGATGGATTGTAGGTGCCAGCCGGACAGGCCGATTGCGAAGTCGAGGCGGATGAAGAAACGAAGTATCCAGGATCTGCTTCCAAACAATTTGATTGGGCCGAGTTGGGTTGATAGGTTCCTAGATCGCATTCAATCTGCTCGGGAGTAGCCCACTCGCTGGCGTAGTGTCCGGGATCAACATCTATGCAGTCATCACGTTCATCGGCCCCTATTTCTGGGTTGTATGTAGTTGGAGGGCACTGCTTCTGTGTGTCAGATGCAATGCTGTCAACATAGTGTCCCGGCTCAGCTAATGTGCAAGAAGACGCGCCTGCATACTGTTGGAATGAACCTAATTGACATTCCAACTGAGATTGGTAGTTTGTTCCCGGAACATAATGCCCTGGATCAGACATGATACACGAAGACTGGCCTATACTCGGCTGATAGTTTCCTTCAGCGCATGGAATCTGTTCTGCTGCACCGGCCATAGGGACATAATTCCCTGCATCAGCTGGCAAGCAGTCTGAGGCAGAAGTTGAGCCACTTTGGGTATTGTATGTGCCGATAGAGCATGCTTCCTCATATGTCGATCCGGGGGTGCTAACATAGTGTCCTGGGCTCGCTTCGGTACAGGCCGACTGTGAGGTATTAGCAGTGTATGTCCCTATACTGCAGGGAGTTTGTGAATCGGCCCCTAGTGATGAGACAAAGTGGCCTGCATCAGCCTCTAAACAAGAAGTCTGGCCAGAAGATGGTTGATAGTGACCTGGTGTACAGGGAGTCTGGTATGATGATCCGGGGTCCGGAACCGCATATCCCGGATCGGCATGCATGCAATCTAGAGAAGTGTTGGACCCCAGGGAAGGATTGTATGTGCCTGATGAACATGGAGTAGGTGCTGTGGCTGCAGTGGTTGGGACATAGTGCCCTGAGGGAGAAATGATGCAGGCTGAGGCTCCGGGGTTGGGCTGGAATGTTCCAAAGTCGCATGCCGTCTGATTGGCCGATCCTGTGTTGGGGACATAGTATCCGGGATCAGCGGCATTACACCTGTCAGAGGCAGATAGGGGCTGGAAAGAGCCAATGTCACAAGGTGTCTGAGAGGTAGCTGCTAATGTGTTTACATAATGACCGGGGTCTGCACCGAGGCAAGAAGATTCTCCGGTATTAGGTTGGTAGGTACCCAGAGAACAGGCTGTCTGGTTAGTTGCTGCCGTAGTGGGCACATAGTATCCAGCAGAGGCATCTATGCAAGATGATTGTCCGGTGTTAGGTTGGTAGGTTCCGTAGTAGCATTCAGACTGCGAGGCGGCGCCAGTCGTACCGACAAAGTGACCAGCGTCGGCATCGAGACAATCTGTCTGAGCGATTCCTGGCTGATATGTTCCAGTTGAGCAGGCCTCCTGACTAGTGGCTCCTGTGGTGTTGACATAGTGTCCAGGAGATGCGGGGATTTGGTCAGCAGACGCATATACATCGACATAGTGACCAATTGTAGCCTGAATACAATATGTCTGCCCAGGTGCCGACTGGAAATTACCAGGAGTACACGGAGATTGTGTGGTCGAACCGGTTGTGTTGACGAAATATCCGGGATCTGCGTCAAGACATGCTGGTTGCCCAGTACTAGGCTGGAAATTACCAGGAGTACACTGGTAGTCAGTGACTCCTAACTCGACTTCGATACTCAAGTTGGGGTCCCCGACCACGGATCCATCTAAAGTCGAGAATAGCCATACTTGCAATTGGTACTGCCCGGTTCCATTCCAAGGTGAAACGAGGATATACAACATAGAATCTGACGAGAAATTAGTATTGTTTGTAGAAGTCTGATCGTATGCAGATGTGTAGCTTGAATTGAGTAAATTGAGATTCTCATCATAAATTGCCAAATCAAAGTCAGCGCCTGATGGAGAAGTCAAACCAACACTTACTCCCGAGTCTCTGGGAACACTCATCACAAACAGATCTTGGAGGTCTGAACTAGAATGGATTGTTCCGTTGTACAGCGCACTATTCGCTGAGATATTGAATGCTGATGAATTGTATGAGCCCGCATCGCCGAAAATCTGATCTGAGTAGTTCCCTGCTGCACTGTTGACACATGAAGTCTGACCTACTTGCTCCTGATACATTCCCTGAGTACACTGGGACTGAGATGTTGCTTGTGTGATTGAGACATAGTTACCTGCTGAGGAGTCGTAACACAAATCGTAACCAGATCCAGGTTGGTAGGACCCTGCTTCACATGGCCTATGATATAAATCGCCTATGATAGCAAAGTGGCCCGGTTCGGCCGGTGAGCAGGTCAGCCTACCCCAGTTCCCAGAATCGCAATTCATCCATCTGGTTGGATTGTTTGGATAGGGGTCGGCACTTCCTGGGGTGCCATCTCCGTCATCATCTCCAGCCATGTGTGTATCAAGGATGTTGGCTAACCCATCTCCATCCATATCTTGATCTGAATAGGCTATCTCTGTACCATTTGAGAAATTCATTGTGTGAGGAGTTAGCAAATCATCAGTAGTGCCATCGAATTCTCCTGACTGTCTACCCCAACACTGCACAGAGTAGTCATCGAGGATAGCACATGTGGAGTCTGATCCCGCTGAAATCGCAATCGCGGAATTACCAGAGTTCAGATTCGTATAGACGGGTGTGTTGCTGTTCTCGCCCGTGCACCCGCTTGATGTAATGACAGAGCTGCAGGTTCCGTCTCCCCATTGGCCGTATGTGTTGACTCCCCAGCAGTTGATGGAGCCGTTATCTAAAATCGCACACATGTGAGAAGAAATGCCATCAATTGCTTCTGCCGTCCTTCCGGTTGGAATTTCGATATTCACTGAACCATTAGTAACTGCCCCATTTAGTGCCGAGGATGTGTAGGTCTGCCCCCAGCAGTATATCGAACCGTTCTCGAACAGAGCGCATACTCCATATCCTGGTGTTGAGATAGCAACTGCCCTCATACCAGTAGAATGATTGGCTTCAATCGGAGTGTTGGTGTCACTAGTGGACCCGTCGCCTAGATTGCCATACCCATTGAATCCCCAACACTTCACAGCGCCTGAATTAGTAATTGCACAGGTGAAATCAGTTCCTGCCGATATGGCAACAGCAGTTGTATTAGTTCCCAAATCGACGCTGACCGGGGCATTTCGGTTGGAATTGGTTCCGTCTCCTAATTGCCCTAGATTATTACGCCCCCAGCAACTGACTGAGCCGTCAGTGAGGATAGCACAATTGTGGTTGTTGCCATTTGAAATTGCAGCGGGTTGATGAGTTCCAAAGTCTACAGTACCATTCGACTGAGAGAAAGAGCCCAGGCCCAATTGGCCGTAGTTGTTTGGTCCTGCACATCTGAGACTGTAGTTGTCGAGTAATGCACAGTTTCCTGCGAGTGATACAACATCGTCGTTGGTGTAAACGGGCTGCCCTCCGCCAGTACCAGTGGAGAAAGTAACTCTTGTTCCATTATTGAGAACAATAGTTGGAGACCCAGAGTTTAGTTCGAAAACAGAGTGCGTAAACACCGAGTCTCTCTGCGTCCCTGGTTGATTGAATGGTAGAGAAGGAGAGGGATTCGAAGTAGTGAGTTCGGAAACTATCCAAGAATCAGTGCCCCATGAATCACCACTTGTGCCCCCGTTACCGTTGGCGAAATTTACTGCAAGCAAGAAGGTCACATCCCCAGTACCCGTAGAAGGTGCAGTCCAATCAACCGTCCATGTCCTTGCGTTGGAGTTTGAGTGAGTGACTTCTCCACTTACTATCTGGGCGTTTGTCCCTGAGTTGGAGAAAGTTCCTGAAGAGGAGTCCAAATTGAATCCGCCATTTGTCCCTGAAACTCCCCCAGTTCCTCCAATTGTAAGAGAATAAACCGCCCCAGGAGTATATCCTGAGCTTGGTATGTCTGTAGTTAGCGTTGGCGTCATTGTGTTTGCGCCACCGTGACAGCCTCCGCAACCTGAGCTGGAAGAGCCTGTCTTTCCAGAGCTGTTTGCAAAGACGCCCTCGGGTACTGCAAGCACCATGACCATTAGAATCAGTATTGCAATTCCTCTTTGTCCTGAATTAACCATAATATCACTACTGCGCTCTTTGGGCAAAGACGTTAGTCGGACATGTCCGACTGCGGTCAATTAGAAGAGGAGCGGTTATCTAGGCAATATGACTATTCCTGCGCCTCGGGCGCTGGTGCATCACTACTGATTGTCTCTCCAATAACCGGGCAGTTCTAGTTGTGCGGTGGCAAATGCTTCCTCGGTTGAAGAGAAGAGTCCTTCTTTCTCGCGCGCGCGTGCGGAAAGTAGACGCCATGCACCTTTACTGCTGATGCCGGGAATAGCCTGCAGTTGATGTTGTGTCGCAGTATTCACATCGAGCCCTAATTCAACTCCAGTGATGCTTCGTTTACCATGCCCTGTAATCATGATGTCAGAGGAGGTCTCAAGAGGGATTCTGTAAGGGACTCCGACGAGAATCGGATATGCACCGATTTGTCGGCCGAAGGTGATTCCTGGCTTCCCTCGTATATCCTCATCGCTGTACTTCGAATCTAGAACCTGTTCTGGCCTTCGAATTCGATCATCCTGTGTCTCCCACCAAACATCCCTGAGTATGGCACCAGTAGGCAACATCTCCTGCAAAAGAGGTGAATCGATTTCATTCCTAACCTCTTGTTTGAATTCTTTAAATGCCTTCTCAGGAACTTCTTGGAAACCCTGCCCCTCGACCTGTCTGATGTTGATTCTCCTTAGCCAAAGGCCCTCAGAACTCAGTGCCCTTAGAAGTTGTAGATTCATCTGGTAGCTTTCTTCTGTCTCTCCATTCAGTCCAGCGATGAAATTGAGCCCGGGCAAGAGTTTGGGTAGCCCTCTATCGCCTTTTTTCCTGCCGAATTCATTGATATGTCTGATCGCAGTCTTGAGTTGCTCGGAATCGCAATTCAGCCAGTTCTGTTCATGTACTTCTGGATCGGCCGATTCGAGGCCAAAAGAAAGTACTGCACCGTCAGATAATGTTTCAACTAGAGTTCTGGTAATCTCTGTTGACGGCTCTAGATTCTCAGCGACAATTGAGGGATTGGCATTGTCGACATGCAAAATCTGGAGTCTTTCGTCCTCCCGCGCACGATGTAGCACCTTGGCTATCGGCTCGGGATTGGGAATTGGATATTCCAGGTCCTCTACTCCTTCTGCCTTGTAGGTGTAGATGTCTGTAGCGCCTCCTATCCTGACATTGACAACTCCTGAATCCAATGCTGCTGTTATCTCACTCAGTACATCATTCTCTGTGCGCCACAATGGAAGTCCCTTCTTGGGCTCAATACAGAACCTACAGCCGCGCTTGAAGCGGACACAACCTTGGTACAATTCGATTTCGTAAGTCAGTGGGCCTGCTCTACCATCTTGCGTTATTAGGTCGGGGTTCTCGGTTATGGCTTTGGAAGAAGCGCCAGAAAGTGCCCATCTAGACCACTGTTCAGGTGTTCTCTTTCGATGTTCCCAATTTCCTGTAGAAATGAAGTGGTCAAGGGTAGCGTCGGTGTCTTGCACCGCGCAGAAAAGATTGGAGCGTAATGGAGTCCAGCCATCATATCTCCAGTGCCTAATGGCCCAACCTCCACACAGAACTGGAGATGGAGAGGGGATGATAGAAAGTACCTCATCTAGTTCCTTTCGACTAATCGGAGTTCCTCTGACATACTTCCCAGGAACTATTGCTCCTGCGAGAATCACGGCTCCATCGAGGCCTGACAGTTCGCTACGCAGACTTGCCCTTGCCTCCGGAGCAGACAGGCGTTCCTTGTGATAGAGCCTCCACTGATCGATTGTCATATATGTGTATGGAATACCGCGTGATTCGAGAACGCCGCAGATGTATCTGATATGAAAGCCGAGATAGTTCGGAACTCCGAAGGCTGCGGGTTCGTCCTCGTATCCGTCTAAGACGAGCCAACCTTCCAATTGCTCCACACCCTGACGTGTAGGCTAGAGGTATTCACCGCTTCGCTAGTTTCTACGAGACCGGCGTCTGTGGCCTTCTTTTGGCTTCGATTCTTGAACCGTTATCTTGCGAGAGTGGATCTCTGTATCGTTTAGTTCCTTGACTGCAGATAGGGCTTCTTTTTTACTTGAGAAAGTGACGAAGGCGAAACCTTTCGAGCGCCCGGTCTCTTTGTCTTTAGCGATGTGTACATCATTTAGTTCCCCATGGGCTGAGAAAATCTTCCTCAATTCATCCTCCGTAGCATCGTATGACAAGCCCCCCACAAACAACTTGGCCCCCATGGATTCCTCTGCCTTGGACCTTGCAGCCACTAGCACCTCTCTTTCCTTGGATAGATCTTCTTTCGTAGCCGTGCCTTCCTTGACCTTGTCCATGCAGTCTCTGCACCTGATGGGCTTGCCTGGAGTTGGCTTGAATGGGACCTCGGTCTTGACTCCGCAAAGAGTGCATGTTGTCGGGTGCATCTCCTTCCTTGGCCTACCTCCTCTGCCACCTCTGCCGCCTCCTGCTTTAGCAGCGCGCTGGCGTCGAATTGACTCGGGAATCTCATGCGACATTCCTCTTCGGTGGTCGGCAACCGGAGAGAGATAGGGGCGGGCACCGTCATGCCCTAGCATAGCCTCAGCCTCGGCTGACCAACGATCTCCTGGACGGTTTAGTGACTGAATATCTTCGCCGATGACATGCCCGTGGCCGAATCCGTTTGAGAGAACTCGGTATCCTTTGTAGTCACAGCGAGAACATGTGACATTGAAATCAGGAGTTTTGTCACTGGCTTCAAGATCGATTCCGCAAACTGGACAGATGGCATGAAGGACACCCAACTCAGATTCACCACGAGTAGTTGCCTTCATCATCGGATCTAGTTCAGTGATGCGGGCACGAATGATGTCTCTCTTGCGCATCGCATCGCCTGCAGAAGGCAGGAAGCGATCGACAAAATTAGTGACATAGATATCCGCAAACAACTCTTCTGCCGGAACATCTCTGTGACCTCCTTCCTTGTCTTCGATGTGAAGTACTCTGACCTCGGCGGTCTTTGGGTTGATTCGGTTGACTACGGCGATGATAATGTCGCCAATCTGAGGTGAGTTGACAGGTGGTCGTGAAGAATCCACTGAGATTGCGCCATCGCTGTGAACCAGAGTACCCGTGACGACGGCGACAGGGCCAGAAGAATCAGTATGAATGCCGTCTCCAGCCTCTGAGCCATCGGGAATGACCACACTTGATCCCGGAGTGACGAAGTCGCCTATCTCAGCAGCCATCGGCCCGCCGACCGGACAACCCCCTATGAACGGTCCGGCCTGATTGAGCCGTAGGCTCATGGTGGCACAAGGCGCCAGAAAGCGGCCCTAGTCTTGCCTCTCTGTCTGTTGTGATGAGAGTAAGCTGCGGGGAGTGCAAAGTCTGCCTCGCCGTATCTCTCAACAGACCACCCGTGCCCTTCGAACAAAGGCTGAATGTGGCTTGCTTCGGCGCTGTGCATGAGATGCGAAGTGACTTGTGCCGACAGTATGGTATCGAGGAATGGACGGTCGGCCTTTGGAGACTGTCGCCCCCATGGCGGGTTGCTGATCACTAAATCGACGGAATCTAGGCCAATTAAGTCAATCCCTACGGTGGCTCTGGACACTTCTGACGAATCTGCAAATCCTAGAATTTCTACATTATTTTTGGCTATCTCACAGGCAGCTTGATCAATTTCGATTAGAGTTACTCTGCTCGCCCCTAGTAACATGGCACCCAAGCCCAAAATCCCATTACCGGCTCCCAAATCAGCAACTGAGTATCCTTCTTTCAAGTCGCCAAAGT
>TARA_B100000686_G_scaffold76450_2_pt1 | contig 16240 bp, 15 predicted proteins | sample TARA_B100000686 | Tara Oceans TARA_B100000686 (sample SAMEA2622733) | marine metagenome | biome: marine biome (ENVO:00000447); feature: marine epipelagic mixed layer (ENVO:xxxxxxxxx); material: "saline water (ENVO:00002010), including plankton (ENVO:xxxxxxxx)" | depth 150 m
ATGTTCGTCATGCTCGTCATGTTCGTCGTGTTCGTCATGTTCGTCGTGTTTGTCATGTTCGTCATGTTCGTCATGTTCGTCATGTTCGTCGTGTTCGTCATGCCCTTTGTATTCAATTGGATTGACGAGGGGGCCCAAAGGTATATGTGTGGCATCTGGATTCAATGAATTTTCAAGAAGAGATCGGATGTTGCTCCCTTCTAGAGTTAACCCAATTGAAAAAACTAATTTTGACTTACCTAATTCAGCTACCTGCTTTGGGGTAGGTTGATATGTATGTGGATCTTTACCTATAGGAGCTAGACTTTCAACAACAACTCGGTCGCCTCCTATAGTTCTGACCCAGTCACCAACTATGCTAGTTGATACGAAGACTGGGAAATCAATCTTCTTGTCTGTTCTTTCTTCTACAGCAACTGCTGCATTGGAATCTACGAGTGATTCTGGTGAAGGTGAACCCTCTTCATCTGTATTGCAACCCACGCTTACGTAGGCCGACGCTAAAAACATAAAAACAGTGGCAAGAAAAAGCGCTGAGGATCTTTTATACTGCGACTCTGATGCATTAAGCATAGGAACTCTCCAAATTTTACATTCAACTATTGCGACATAGTGTCATTAAGTGCTTATATTCTAGTCAATAGTGATATTCAGTGTCAACTCAGATCGTGTCAGAATATATTTTCAAAATCTTAGGATAATTTTAAGATAGTGCGATATTCTTAAAAGAATTGGAAGTTGAAGTTAAGGACAAAATTTGAGAGAAATGAAATATCAATTACCTGAAACAGAATCAGGTAAAAATGCGTGGCAGTTAGCTAGAGAAATATCCCTTTCAGCGGGAGAAATACTACTTGATTGGTGGCCAAAGACCAAGGAGATATCTGATAACGGGCAAAACAATATAGTCACAAATGTAGATCGAGAATGTGAAGCCCACATCAGGGCTGAAATAGCCGCCCATTTTCCCGAGCATGGCATTTTTGGGGAGGAAGAAAAGGGTGATGATCCAACAACAGGATGGACATGGATTATTGATCCTATAGATGGTACCCAAAATTATGCCTGGGGAATTCCTTGTTTCTCTACTGTAATTGCCGTTGCAAAAGATGGGGAAGTTGTAATGGGGGTTAATTTTGACCCAATTAACAAGGAAATGTTCCACGCGGCTAGAGGACAAGGTGCTTTCCTCAACGAACAAAAGATTCAAGTTAGCGATGTACCACAGTTTGAAGATGTGATAATGGTTACAGACCCCGCATATGGTCCTGCTTCCGGTACCATTGACACATTGCAGATGTTGAGAAAAATCTGGCCTTCGCTAAAGACCGCCAGAATGATTGGGTCATCTGCTTTGTCGATATCTTACGTAGCGGCTGGAAGGATGGATATTTTCGTTCATCATCGGCTCCAGCCCTATGATCAAGCAGCGGGAATGATATTGATTGAAGAAGCAGGCGGATTAATAACGGATAGACATGGGAATAGGGCCGAACTTTATTCTGATGGGTTGATAGCTGCCTCCTCAACAATCCACCAAGGGTTCATGGAAAAAACTAAGCACCTGCGATGGAGAGAAGCCTCAAGTAGAGCTTTTAACCCTAGGGAGAGGTAAATGTGAAAATAAACAGGGCCGCCAGCTTGTTATTGATGACACTATTGTTATTTACCGCTTGTAGTACAGGGGGCGATAATGATCAATTGAAGGTTGTTGTTGATCTTAACCCAACTCCAGAAGCATTGGAAAAGTCATCCAAAGAGGTAAAAACAGAGGATAAATCTCAGGTTTTGTCTGGTACGGCTGAGCCGCTAAGCACTAGGGAGGGTGAAGATGTAGCCCAACCATCTGTGATCATCCCCACTGAAATCCCATCTGTACCTATCGCAGATTTAATATCAGTTTCACAGGATGAGGATGTTATGACTACTGTAGAAGCTGTTCGTGCATTAGGGCCTTCGGTGGTTCAAATATCGGCTGATACAGCCGCCATTAGTTTGTATAATCAAATTATTCCTCAAACTGGCGTCGGGTCAGGCATAATAATTGATAAATCGGGTAACATACTTACCAATAATCACGTGGTGGAAGGTGCAGACCTTATCACTGTTACTCTAAATGATGGTCGTTCCTATCCTGCAACCTTAGTTGGAAGTGACAACATCACTGATTTAGCTGTTATTAAGATATCTGCAGCCAAATTGGTCCCGGCAAAAATTGGACGATCCGCCGATCTGCAAGTTGGAGAGGATGTGATTGCTGTTGGCCATGCTCTTGGATTAAAAGGAGGTCCTACTGTGAGTAAAGGTGTAGTTAGTGCTTTGGAGCGCACCATACAAACTGATGCACAAAGGGCTATGGTAGATCTCATACAAACTGATGCTTCTATTAACCCTGGTAATAGTGGGGGCCCACTGGCAAATAGCAAAGGAGAAGTTATAGGTATTAATACTGCGATTATCGATGACAGTAATGGTATCGGGTTTGCTATAAATATTGACGATGCTCATGTTGTTGTAGACCAGATACTCGCCTCAGGCACTGTTCTTCGTGGATTTTTGGGCATTACTCCATTTAATGTCACCGATTCTATAAGAGAGCAGATAAATTTACCTGTTGCGGATGGTGTCATTATTGCGAGTGTGGTCACTGGGTTCCCAGCTGAAAAGTCAGGGCTTCAGCGTGAGGATGTAATCGTAATGTTGAATGAGGTTTCTATAGAAAATGCAGGAGATCTTTCAAAGTTTCTTTTGGACAACCCCCCAGGATCTGAGGTCCAAGTTCGCTTCTATAGGAATGGAGAGCTTCAAACCGTGGTGATCGTTTTGGCTGACAAACCGGATTAGAAATTATGGTGCAAAATAGATGATATTTGCTCGGACTGGTTTCTGAGACTACTGCTCAACTCGGTATTGAATGATAATTGAAGAAAAACTTTACTAGGGGAACACCATCTGTCGAGTAAAATATGTTTTTTAAAATGATAAGCCTATTGAGCTTGCAGGTTTTATTTTTAAATACCGCCTGCTTCAGCGCAAATACAAACTTCATCTCTGATGAAGAACAAAGAGTAAATAATCTAAATGCTGTTCTTATGTGCCCGGTTTGTCCCGGAGAGTCTATTGACCAATCACAAAATGAAATAGCCATGAATATGAGAACGATCGTGAAAGATTTTGTAGAAGATGGAAGATCTGAGGATGAAATAAAAGATTATTTTGTCAAGAGGTACGGCCCTGTCATTTTATTGGAACCAGCGGGATCAGGAATAAGTTTATATGCTTGGATTATTCCACCAGTTGGTTTGGGTTTTGCATTTATTATTGTGGTAATAGCAGTAAATATGATGAGAAGACGACAGAATGTTACTGCTCTAGACAATGCCTACGGATTGAGTGAAGAATCTATTACAGAAGATGAGAAAGAAAGGTATTTTTCAGTGATAGATCGAATATCTAAAGAATGATTATGAGTTTAAATTCCCTGAATACGGTATTTTCTTGATGGTAGAACTCGGGCAAATTGCGCTTATTCTTTCTTTTATGGTCGCAGCATATTCTACTGTTGTGGGATTTGCCGGTGGCATGTTGAATGGCAGAGACCTTGCGGCTAGTGCCAGGTGGGGATTTTATTCTATATCTCCCTTGCTTTTGTTGGCCACCTCCTCCCTAATATATGCTTTTGTTACAAATGATTTTTCGGTTAAATATGTTGCTGAAAATAGCAATCTAGCGATGCCTAAGGCATATGCATGGGTTGCTTTTTATTCAGGGAATGCTGGCTCCCTTTTATACATTGCAGTTGCCTTCTCGATCATGGCGGGCATTGCAACAAGAATTGTAAATAGTAAGCTGCCGTACACATCTCCTTATGCTTTGGGGGTAATGAGCCTCGTTCTCCTGTTCTTTTTGGCAGTTATTTTGTTTTTGGCTAATCCTCTCGACCGGCACCAAATTCCTCTGGAAGATGGGCAAGGAATGAATCCCTTGTTGATTCATTTTGGTATGTTTATACACCCACCATTTCAAATGCTCGGTTTAATTTCAGTGGCATTACCGTTTTCCATTGCGATTGGGGCTTTATTGGCAGGGAGAGGGGGGCGTGATGAATGGGTTGACCAGGGCAGACTTTGGGGAATGCTCTCATGGTTATTGCTGACGACAGGATTGTTACTAGGCGCATGGTGGGCTTACACAATATTAGGTTGGGGTGGATATTGGGCATGGGACCCCGTTGAAAATTCTGCCTTGATGCCTTGGCTAGGGATGACAGCTTTTGTGCATTCGATAATGGTTCAAAAACGACGTGGAATGTTTCGCATGTGGAATATGGTCTTGATTATTGTGAGCTTTGCTATGGCCCAAATGGGAATGTTCATTAACCGAGGTGGACCGGTTCCTTCAGTGCATTCGTTTGCTGAATCTACTATGGGCTGGATTTTTCTGGCAGTTATGGCCGCCACATTGTTTATTTCTTTGTCCATTTTCATATTCAGATACGACACTTTGAGAAGCCGATCAGGATTGGATTCCATGATTTCAAGAGAATCTGCTTTTCTTGCTCAAAACGTGCTTTTTCTACTGATCGCTTTTATCACACTTTGGGGCACAATATTTCCAATATTTTCTGAGGCAGTAGATGACACTACTATGACCATTGGTCAACCATTTTTTAACAAAGTGAACGGCCCCTTGATGATTTTGTTGGTTCTCTTGATGGGTATTGGTCCTGTCCTCCCGTGGAGAAAAGCTGGATGGACTTCAGTAAACAAAATGTTGCGGGCACCTTTTGTGGTTGCCTGTGGGGTTCTCCTATTAAGCTTGATCAGTGGAATAAACCAATATTGGGTTCTCATTTCGTTCGTGGTGTGTAGCGTACCAGTTACGACAGTGGTTCAAGAATTAGTAAGAGGAACTAGATCTAGGCACTCGCACGGGGAAAATTGGGGTCTTTCTTTTCTTTCTTTGTTAGGTGCAAACCGTCCCAGGTATGGAGGCTATATAGTCCATTTGAGTATAGTAATGCTTGCCATTGGTATAACGGCTTCCTCTTTTTATGACGTTCAAAAAGATGTTGTTATGAAACCAGGGGACTCCGAAGTTTTGGGCAAATATACTTTCACGTATATCGAGGTGTCAGAAAAATCATTTCCAGACAGAACGGAAGAAACAGCCAAATTCGAAGTTTGGTCGGGGGATAAATACATTGGCTATATGTATCCATATCGGGCTGTTTATCCTGAATTTCAAATAGCAGCCACGAGAGGCGCTATTCATAGTACGATTATTGAAGATTTTTATCTTGTCCCTTCAGAATTTATGGAGGATGGTCAGGCAGTGTTCCGGGTGTTAATAAACCCCTTGGTTTTATGGATGTGGGTATCTGGACCAGTGTTGGTATTAGGAACACTTGTTTCTATATCACCGAATAGTCGGAAGCATAAGAAAAGAGTAAGGCTACCTTCTGTAAATATAGATCAAAATCCGTTGGGAATGGCAAACTAAATGCTCGTATTAGCTGCAATCATCATAAGTGTGGTTCCCGCAATTTTGATTGCCTACCCGATAATTAAAAAGATCGCTTCCAATAAGTCAATTCCTGATGATGAATCTTCTCTTTATGCGGATTTAGAACGAAGGTGGGAGTCGGCTTTGGAAGGTCTTAGACATGCTGAATTGGAGATGTCAGTTGGTAATGTTGATGAATCGGATTATCTGTGGTTGAAACAGGTACACATGACTGAGGCGGCAATGGTACTTAAGGCCCTAGAAATTTCTGTAGAAGATGAAAAGTCTCTAATTGAGCAAATTTCAAAAGTAGCAGAGATTGTGTCACCTAACTCCTTTCCTGAAAGCGATCAGCAAAAGGATTTGAATTGACAATACGAATCTTGACCATAATTAGCCTTGTCTTAATTGTCTTTTTTCAAACGGATTATTTATTTGCCGAGGAAATTGAAATTGAAATTAAAGGCGAAATAGTAAACGCCACTCAAGGAGTTGGTGCTGGTGAAATGATTTCTGTAGCCTTGCATGTTAGCTCTTTAGATCATCCTCGAGAAACCCAACATACTTTTACTGATTCAAGTAGTAGGTTCCAATTTAAATCTGTGTTGTATAGTCCGGATAATTTGTATGGTTTGTCGACTGTGTATAAGGGTACAGTGTACGTAGGCGACATAGTTATTGAGTCAGGAGTAGCTAAATTCACCTCCTTGCCTGTTTACGACACATCCACCGACGACGATGTTATTTTTCTGTCCAAGGGATCTTTTTCTATCACTGGTATTGATAGTCTGAATCGAAAAATTTCTATCTTGGAGTTAGCAACGGTTTCTAATGATTCGAAATTAACCTACGTACAAGGTGCAGGCCCTATGGACCTAATAAGATTTGGTATACCTGAAGGAGCAACGAATTTTTCATTCGATACTTTAATTCCGGCTGCTGAGTATATCCAGGTAGACAAAGGATTTGCTCTTATTGCCTCTCTTCCGCCAGGGGATCATGAAATAATGTACAGCTATGATATTCCATATACCGACTCCCAATTCGAGATGCTCAAAACGTGGAGATATGGTGTTAAAAGTGCCAGTATTTTATTTCCTCAAGGCATGATTGATATAAATACTGATTTTGAGACCATGAGCCAAGATATCATCGGTGAAAAGATATACACAATTTTAGAATCAAAAAATTTAGAAAGAGGTGCCAAAACCTCAATATTATTGACCGATTTACCTACTCCAGCATTTCGGGATCTAATATCCAATGAATTTAGACAAATCCAGTATGAATATACTGGCCCCGTAGGATTGCTGCTGGTATTGGTAGGTATTGGAAGTGTAGGTATTTATAGCACTGTTCGGCTAAGAAATCGTAGAGCGTCGTGGCTTGCAGGCTCTAGTGAAGCGCAAGTTATTTTTGATCAAATAACTGAATTAGACAATCTTCATAGTGAGAATAAATGGAATAATCACCTTTATAGGGACCGAAGAGGTTATTTACTCAAAAGATTAGAGGCAATTTCCGATAAAACTGAGGTTGAATAGAACAGCTTTTCCAATAGAATTCGTGTATTGTTAGAATTGACTTACTTACTAAATAACTCAAACAAAATACTAAGAATTTAGAGATAGTTTAGAAGAACATGATTAGTACAATAATTCTTACTGGTTCTTGTCCGAGGTGTGGAACTGGCACTTTAACTAATGACGAGGATATGTTTGGCGTAAGGCTTTTTTGTGTGATGTGTGGGCATAATAGGGATTTGGGAAAATTGCCAGTAAAGGTAAAGAACATACGAGACTTGGTGTTGGCGGTTTTGGAGAGTGATCGAATTGCACTTCAAAAGCAGCGAGCTGCGACCTATCCTCCATCTGTGTACGGTTAGATTAGTCCAGTTACTTTTAGATCAAAGGCTTGTAGTACCGTCCGGAATTTATTTTTATAATTCGCCCGAATCCTGGTTTGGGAAAATGCCCGGATGCAATTAGAGCGTTTTCTCGCTCTATTAAATCCATCAAAGATTCACGAGTCATAGCGGATAATTTTTTATCTCGGTCAGGAGCTGGACTCCAAGAAGGTTGTTCTACTTGTGGGGGTACATGTGCTGCATCTCCTACAATTACTGCCATTTCTCCATCCGACTCTATAAGGAGACTAGTGTGTCCTGGTGTATGACCCGGTGTGGGGATTGTTGTTACCCCTTGTATTAACGAGATTGCACCTTCAAAAAGATATAAACATCCATTTGATAACAAAGGTTGAACCTGTTCCTTAATATATTGGAATGCGGGTTTATCTATCAAACGATTAAACATTTCCCAGTCAGATCTATTAACCATATACATAGCGTTGGGAAATGTCTGCCTCCAAACTCCATTTTCTTTGATCATGTTTGTTCCTACATGATCTAAATGTAGATGGGTTAGAAAAACTATATCTATATCACCTGGATTAAATTTCAATGCTTCCATTTCTGACAATAATGTTTCTCGGATTGGTTGTTCAATGTGATGGTCCAGTTTTCCAAGTCCAGTATCTACAAGTATGGTTTTGTCAGGCCCGCGAATCACAAAAGAACCAATATTCATTTCCAATTCGGGAAGTAAATAAGCGGGATAGGGCTTCCATGACTCCGTAGTTAATTCTGGAAAAAACGTGTCCCTCTGAAAAATCATATAGCCATCTGATATCGAATATATATCAAAATTTCCTATCTTAATTGAATTTACGGGCATTTTTAACCCACCTTTTGTTAAATTCCAGGATTACCGTATAGCTTGAGTATCAAGGTTGGACATGGTATTTATGATGAGAATCCTGATTGTATCAGTTGGGATCATAGTACAAATATTTTTGAACTTGAACAATCCAACAAAAATAGCATTAAGTCATCGTCTGGAACCAATCCTGCTTCCGTAAATGGGTTGATTATTTGTCATACTTTTTAGCGTAGATCCAACCACTTTTTTTAGCACCGAAATTCGATAAAAGAATCACTGGATTCAGAATAACTATTTTCCCAAATATGCAGAGTTCTCCATAATTTCAGACTAAGGGTAAATATACATGATCAAATTTGCTAGACAGTCGAACAGTACTACGATGAATACAATTGTTTCGTGATAACTGAATCAGACATGAATTTAGTAAAAGAATATTTAGCCAGCATGGTAACGAGGTACGATGTGCTTGCCAAGCAAGGTCATTTGCTCGAATGTCATTTCAGGGGGACAGGCTGAACGTAAGGTAAATTTGGTAGCACCGGCTTTGATGTAATCATCTAAAAGGTTGATAAGAATATCTGGTGGCCCAAAGGCCGCTACATCTTTGATATCAACATCTTCCCTCCGGACGATATTGTAATTTTTGGCTAACTTTTCCCCTTCTCTACGAGTATCGGCAAAGCAGAAATTTATCAAAGCACCGTAGTGGTCATCTTCAATGTGATTTTCAAATGTGATGGCTCGCTTTTTGATTTTAGGGATGCTTGCAGACACTTCTTCAGGAGTGGCATTGGAAACTAGCCAACCGTCGCCTATTTTTGCTGTTCTGTTGATAGCCGCTTCGCTTCTTCCTCCAAACCAAATTGGTGGCAAGTTTTCTTGAACCGGCTTCGGCTCAATGGAAACATTATTGAGAACGAAATTTTCTCCCTTGTATGTCACATTGTTACCTGACCAGAGGAGTCGCATAATTTCAACAGCTTCTTCTGTTCTGCTAACACGTGACTTTTTGTCTGAGCCACATGCTTCATAGTCATTTTCAGTTTCGGGTCCTAACCCGACAGCTGGCAAGGATCTTCCATTGGATATGAAATCTAATGTGGCAATCTCTTTTGCCAACACTGTTGGGTTTCTTAATGGTAATGCAATCACACTTGTACCAAATTTTAATTTTTTTGTTATTGCAGCTATATATGACATTGTCACTATAGGTTCTAAGGTGAACGTTTCCGAAATTATTCTATCGGTGAACCACAGTGAATCTATGTCTAATTTCTCCATTTTTGTGACATAATCCCCCAACTGAGTAGGATCTTCGCTAAGGAACGGCCAACCTGACATCGCCATCCCTATTCTGACCTTGTCATATTTTGTATTCATGTACCTTTATCCTTCATTAAACCCCTAAAATGTCGCAAAGTTCATAAAAGTTTCCTGTTGTGATGTCAGGAACGTAGTTTGACTCGTCGTAAGGTAAATCATACCGATTAACGTAGGCTCCCCTAAAACCGCTATGGCGCGCTCCTAATATATCGAAGGAATGCGCTGCAATCATCATTATCTGTTGTGGTTCTGAATTTAACTTCTTCATAGCAAACCTATACACAGACGGGTGGGGTTTAAATTGTCCTACAGTTTCCGCTGAAAGGATGTGATCGAACTCTATACATATTCTATTTTGCGCCAGATATTCAAGATAGTGTTGTTCACCATTGGAAAGTATTGCTAGTTTGTATTTCCCGGACAATCTGTTCAGTCCGGACACAGCATCGTCAAAAGGGATCAACATTTGATAGGCTTCCATAAAGTCGTCCATTTGAGCCTGGGTAAATGGAATTTTATGGCTTCTTAACGTGTACATTAGGGCCTTTTTCTTAACTGTTAAATAGCCACTGTGCCCTAGCATTAGCATATTATCTTGGTATTGTTCGATTCTTTGTCTTAGTCTCCAGTGAGTCCATATTTCCTTCCCTGTTATAGTCGCTGGGGCTCCACAATTCATTAACAAAAGATCCAAAGGAGGTACCAAGCTTCGTTCAAGGTCGAGAACGGTTCCAAAAATGTCGAAGGTAAGCGTAGTAACTGAATCTAAATTGTCCTTGAGCATCAATGGGATCTCCTCTAGGAATAGGTGTAAATATGTGTTTTAGCTGTCTATATGAGAATTTGGAATCATTGGTGAATATATATTAGCCTCAATGAAACAGAGCTTGAAAGTAAACCATAGTTATTGAAAAATCTTTGCCGGCTACAGAGAAAACCTACTTGGTGAGGCAATGGAATTTGATATATTCCTCATGTTTCTGATGACTTTTAAATTCGCCAGGATCGAACTAGGTTTTTGTCAGAAACTCCACCTCTGAAATCATTTCGCTATGTGGAAGCATATTTTTTGGTGAGAGAATCTTTAGGTCAAAATCAGTTCGGGTGTTTAACCAATATTTTAATCCCCAGAAGCTAACGACATTGTTTCTCCAATTCCTAAATCTGAAACCCTTTGAAGTATGTTCTCACGCCTAGTGCCTGTTAAGGGTGGATTTGGTAGTCGACCACTTCCGCAATCAATTCCCAACCTCTCTGTTAATACTGCTTTTGTTCCGCTATGAACTCCGGCCTCTCTCATTATTTCTGTGAAAGAAGAGGCTTTCTGTTGAGCATCCATAGCCCCTTGCAAATCTCCTTTTTGCCAACACTTCCAAATATTTACCCACAATTCAGGTGCCGCACATGGCGGGCCATCTATGCATCCAACAGCACCAATAGACAAAGCCGGAACCATGAGCATACTGCTGCCTATAAAGCAACTAAGGCCCATCTTCTCCCATTCTCTAACATTGGAAAAATTAATTGAGGAATGCTTTAAACCCGCCAATTGCGGAACTTGATCTTGGATTTTTTGCATTAGCTCAACTGTTATTTCGACACCTGTGGATTGCGGCAGGTTGTAAACGTAGAAAGGTAAGTCTGCTGCGGCTGCAACAGTTTTATAGTGTTCGACAATAGCCTCGTCTGTTTGTCCGTAGAAAAATGGTGGCACGCAGCAGATGGCCTCAGCTCCAACCTTTGCAGCGTGTGCTGCCAGGTTAGCAGCCCTTTCAGTGGTAGGGGCCCCTACGTGCATGATGTTGTTAATTCTCCCATTATTTTGATCTGAAGCTATCTCTGCAATACGCATATTTTCCTCGTCGGATAACAGGACACTTTCTCCGTTTCCGCCAGCTACCCAAAACCCACCAACTCCGGCTCGGATGTTAAATTCCATGACCTCTCTAAAAGCGGCTTCATTGAGTTTTCCATCAGGGGACATTGGTGTCACGATTGCAGGGAAGATACCTTCATAGGGCGTCATATTGGTTTCCTTCATTTGATGTTTAAGAGTCTTGTTGTTTTGCTAGGATTCTAGCATGTGTTTCAAAAGTTCGACTAGATCCCCCTCCTTTTTTGTAACAGTATGAAGGAGTATTTGGAAATGGTGAGTGATGGAAGTGATAAAGGTGGTTATTCAATGTTTGTTTCGCTCCATTGATATGTGTTGTGAATGGCAATTTGTATTGTGAATGGTAAACTTCGGTACCATGAGTTTGAGATACTGGAAATTATTTTCATGTAATGGAGTCAAGTACAGCTATTATGAATAATAAATTTATCGCGGTTGTGTTATTAATTGTATTAGCTGGCCTTGCCGTCACAGCCTGTGGAGGTGATCCTGGGGAGGGAAAACCGTCTCAAGAGGGCGCTGATAAAACAGGTGAATTTCATGGTTCGCCGATAGCCAGCAAAATACAAGAACTATCAGTTGATTTAGACAAAACGGACGGAACTTGTAAGGCTACTCCCGGTGACTTAATCTCACCTGTTGGGGTTAGCGTAAGGCTAAATGTCCAGATTGCTGGCGCATCTGAAGAAAGGGATATGAAATCTACTGAGGCAGCAGATGATAGAAACCAGGTTAAATATGAAATTTCTGGCATGACAATTAAGTCTGCAGGAGGTGCCTTGGAGACCGGGATGGCTTCAGTGGCCCTTTCTTTGCCCTCTGGATCGAAGAAGTCTTATGATTTCAGCATTGGTGCTCCAGGGGTTTTCGCTATTCTATGTGATGGAATCAAAGTGGGTACATTTACCGCCACAGAATGAAGCCTGCAATCCAGTTAAGATCAAGTCTCCATGGAGTCTGCGGAGGATTTTTCAGAGAGCTTAAGTTATAAGTTTATTTGCTCTTTGTATCTAGTGGAATAAATAGAATGCTGAGCATATGTGGCGATACCCTAAAATGCCCCACCCTGGTGCTGTATTGGTAACTTACTTTCGCGGAGAAGCCCTAAAACACTTTGCGGTAAACGTAGAAATATAGGTTATTTTAACAAGTAAAGATATTATTGTAGAAAGACGTATCGAGAACTTGATAAAAAAATAAGAAGGTTGATTGATGTTTCATATGGTTGATGAGCAGAATAGTCCTGCTTGGGCCAGAGTCTGTGATTTGATTTTTCAGGATAGGCGAGACGATCTCGCTTACTATCTTGAACAAGCGTCAGCCGAAGGGGCTTCAGTTTTAGAAATTGGATGTGCTACCGGAAGGATAACCGAATTTCTAGTGGCATGTGGTAAGGCAGTACACGCGGTAGACCCGTCACCTGAGATGCTTTCTATAGCGAGAAATAAGATAGGAAAAATATCTAATCCAAGCCAAGTTTCTTTTGGTGAATCAAGCATACCCGAATTGAATATTGGTTCTGACAGAAAATTTTCCTTGGTAGTTATTCCATCATCGGCCTTTATGTCTATTTGTTCATCAACGGAGCAACAAATTTTTCTCGATAATGTGAAACGGCACTTGAGCCTTGAAGGTACATTGATTATCGAAATGAAAGTACCAGATCCGAGCATTATTTTGGGGGACCCAGCGACTGTATACCATCTTGGGGATATTAATTATGAACAAGATGGAAGTAAATTAGTTCTCTATCAGCAAACAGACTATGATGATTTTGAACAAACTGGTGTTTGTAAAGTAATAGTGGAATTTGTGGACAGTGAGGGTATTGTCGGCCAAAAGGTGGTTCACGATCTTTCCTTTAGATACACTTTTCGATGGGAAATGTTTCATTTGTTACGCAACTGTGGATTTGAAATTGTGTCTCTTCTGGGTGATTTTCATGGTAATGCCTTTGACATGGAAAGTGATAGCATGATTTGGACAGCCAAGGCCAGAGTTTAACGACTAGCTGACAAAAGCAACAAAAGGAAGTTTATATATATATTGATAAATTCCTCGATAGCTGAAATATTTCGACCCAACACTGAGGAATGAGTGTGAGGATAGAAACAGTAATCCGCACCTTTAAAATACGAAGACGTAAGAATCCCATTATTGAGAAAGTTTTCCGCGGACGGCTTACGCTTAATTTACTTGAACTTATTTAGGTGCTATTTATCTTTCTCTCGGGAACCAATAACAGCCATACTCGTCTGCGCAGAGGGCACAGTGGGCTGTTCTGTGGCCAGGTTCTACTTCTCTAGTAATCAGTTCATTTTCTAAACATTGCGGATCTGGTTCTGGGCATAATGGTGAGTAACTGCAGCAAGATGGTGGGTTGATGGGAGATGGGACCTCTCCTTCAAGTAACATTTCCTCTTTTTGATCATCGGGATGATATGGGAGAGCGGCTCCAATAAGCGCTTGGGTGTATGGATGTGTAGGGTTATCAAATAACTGGTCTGTGGTCGCTTCTTCAACCAATTTACCCAGGTACATGACGCCCATTTTGTCACACATATATCTCACGGTGGCTAGATGGTGAGCGATTAAAAGGTAGGTAAGCCCATGTTCTTTCTGAAGATCCATCAATAGGTTCATTATTTGAGCTCTAATTGACACATCCAATGCTGAAACCGGCTCATCTAGCACGATCAATTTTGGGTTTAATGCCAACGACCTAGCAACACCAATCCTTTGTCTTTGACCACCTGAGAATTCATGTGGATACAAACCAGCTTGGTATTGTTGTAATCCCACTTCCTCCAAAATTTCCCCGACTTTAGTTTTTATCTCACTTTTCGTCATCGAGGTGTTCACTTGAAGAGGTTCTGCAATGATGCTTTCTACTTTCATTCTCGGGTTGAGGGAGGCCCAAGGGTCCTGAAACACAGCCTGCACGTTGGACTTGTAGTTTCTTTTTGCCTCTTTGCTAGCATTGATAGCGTCTTCACCGTTAAATAAAATTTCTCCGTCGGTGGGTTCTTCCAGCATAAGCACCATTTTGGCGGTTGTAGATTTTCCGCATCCAGATTCTCCGACCAATCCGTATGTAGTCCCAGGCTCAATGGTTAAGCTTATACCATCTACGGCCTTCAAAAATTCTTTTTTTCCTGTTATAGAACCAAACATTCCGCCGCCTACCGGGAAATGCTTTTTTAGGTTTTTGATCTCTAATAAAGATCCATTTTCACTCGTCATCTTAGTCCTCTTTTAGGTTTGAATTCAGAATTTATAGAGCTCTGGGAAACCACTTGCATCCGTGGGTATCGATGCAGGCCGCGCAATAGGCCACCCAATGTCCCGGAGATTCCTCTCTAAGAACGGGCTCTAAGGTTTCGCAATCTGGATTGAGATTTTCTTTGTCACAGAGGGGTTGGAAATTACAGCCCGAAGGTCTGTTTGTTACATTAGGAGGGTTACCAGGTATAGCATAGAGCCGCTCAACATTTTCTTCCATCTTTGGAACCGATTTGATTAATGCTTCAGTGTAGGGATGGAGGGGGTCATTAAAAATTTCTCTGACGTCACCCTGTTCCACTATTTTTCCAGCGTACATAACGGCAACCCGGTCGCACATTTTCGCGACTATCCCAAAGTCGTGGGTAATAAAAATAATTCCAACTCCGGTGTCTTCTTGCAAGTCTCTTAGGAGATTTAAGTATTGTGCTTGTATCGTTGCATCTAAGGAAGTGGTCGGCTCGTCAGCTATTAGCACCGACGGGTTGCATGATATGCCGATAGCACCCACAACACGTTGCCTCATTCCACCTGACAATTGATGTGGGAAGTCTTTCATTCTGGTATCTGGTGCTGGTATACGTACCTTTCTCAGCATATCAATGACAGTTTCCTTCAATCCAGGTCCTTTCAATCCTTCGTGGATTTTAAGTGCTTCCCCAACTTGGTCTTCGATGTCAAAAACAGGGTTCAATGCCGTCATTGGGTCCTGAAGGACCATGGCTATCTTGTCCCCTCGTACCTTGTTCATTTCGTTGTCATCTAGGTCAAGCAGATTTTCCCCTTCAAGGAGAATTTCCCCTCCTACTATATGGCCGGGGGGAGAGGGTACTAGTCTCATTACAGAACTCACAGTAACTGATTTTCCTGACCCCGATTCTCCAACAATTCCCAGGGTTTCCCCTTTTCTCAAATCGAAGCTAACCCCGTCTACCGCTTTCGTAATACCCCAACGCGTCACAAAATAAGTTTGAAGGTTTTTAACTTCCAGTACTACATCGCCTATGCGACTATCTGAAGCCATATTTGAACTCCTAATTGTTCTGGGCACTTGGTGCCTACGTTGGAATCGTATATTTTTGTGAGAGCCACGCCTAAATTTAGACAACCGTTCTCAAATTAAGTACCCGCCACTATAACTAATGGTGTAGGAAAAGGCAATAGATACACAGGCACAAATTCAAGGTCCTGAAAACCATTGTATTTTCTATGGGGTCTTTAAAAATCAGAGTTTTTATGATCGGGTGATGACGACTAAAAGTTAGGACTTTTTAACCAGTGGATATCGCCTTACCCAACTTTCACATTGCCGAATTTCTTTATTTCTGAAAGAGGGTTTCAATTCCAATCAAATTCTAAAAATAGCATACTATGCAGTAGTATCAAGAAAAATGATAATAAACATAATAACATTGCCTCTTGCAATGTTATTATGTTTCATTATAATTTCCGCTTGGTTTCTCCTTTATATGGATACTGTGGGTTTCGGTTGGGTTGTTTCTTATAGGAGTAA
>TARA_B100000686_G_scaffold3084_1_pt1 | contig 16209 bp, 17 predicted proteins | sample TARA_B100000686 | Tara Oceans TARA_B100000686 (sample SAMEA2622733) | marine metagenome | biome: marine biome (ENVO:00000447); feature: marine epipelagic mixed layer (ENVO:xxxxxxxxx); material: "saline water (ENVO:00002010), including plankton (ENVO:xxxxxxxx)" | depth 150 m
AATAAGTCTTGATTTTACATTGTTATTTACATTCTTGTCTTAACACATTCAAATAAAAAAAGAAATTATCTCTCTATGTCCAAGTCTTGTCCAAGTTGTCCCATAAAATCCTATTTTTTTAAATTATAAATATTTTCCTACATCAAACTTATAACATTCAAGAATTTTTGGCCAATTGAACTGAATTCCATAATTATCTCTAAAATATCTATTTTTATCACTAATCAATAATCCTAATTTATTCCATAGTTTAAATTCATCTCTTATATAGTTGTTTTTAGCTCCAGTAGTTTTTCTTCCAGGTTTTCTTGATTCCCAAGGTGGTACTTGACCTATTTTTATTAAATGGTTATCAAAATATTCCTTAAACTTAGATGAATTAAACTTTGTATTTTCCTTAAGTAATTTTTCTTGAAAAAAATATTGTATATTAATTAATTGCATATGTTTACCTTTAGTCAAAACGTGATTAGCTAAAGCATTAAGAAAAATTTTAGAATCTGAACCTTTTTGTTCAGCTAGATTAAAAAATCTATAACCAAGCTGTGTTAAATGACCTGTGTCTTGATTAATAAAATCTAATTGAAAAAGAGGAATTTTATAATTTTGTTTTTCTCCTGGAGGAATAGATTTTCTGTTTCTTTTATTTCCTTCCCAATCTAGTGCATTTCCATTTTCTAAAATTTTTTTAAACTCAGGCCAAACATAATCTGTATAAATATCAGCATTTTTATCATTATATTTTCTGCAAAGTGATAAAATTTGGTGTAATTCGTAATTGCTCATATCTCTCCACCAACTCCAGAATACCGGTGCGCCTTTCGCAGCTTTTCTTTCAATTTTTTGATCATTTAGATGTTTAATTGGTTTAATTAATGATAAATTATTTTCTGATATTTGAATTTTTGGATCATAATCATAAATACATATCGGTAGCTGAGAAATTTGTCTTCTATTATCAAATAATTCTTTAATAAATCTAGAAATCAGAAATCCATCCTTTGACATCTTTGGCAATATTAGTCCCGCATAATCATTATTATACAAATAAGAAATAGATTGTCCTATACCAGTCATATATTCTCTTTTTTCTTGATTTGGAGGTTTGAATTCTAAAGCTAGTGTAATCTCATTATTATTTAAATTATCTCTGAAAATTGAGTCTGGCTCAGGCCATCCAGTGTAACCGGTTCTACTAAATTCAGTTGAAAAAATTTGTTTAAATTCATTATCTCCTGATCGAGTTTTTTCTAAAATAACACTTGTAGCATTTATTGATCCTTGGTCATGTATATCTGTCATAAACTATTTTTTTTATTATTAAAAAAATATTCTGATGATTTAAAAATGCTTTTTTTAATTTCATGAGCAAGTTTTTTTGCCAATAATACAGGAACTGCATTTCCTACTAATATGCATTGTTCCTGTCTAGTACCTTTAAAAACTACATTATCAGGAAATGTTTGAAGTCTGGCAGCCTCTCTAACTGTTAAAGCTCTATTAAGTGTAGGATGTAATGGAAAAGCGTTATGTCCTGGAACCATTGTTCCTGAGGGTAATTTTCTATCCAATCTTTTGTATATGTGACTAAAATTTCTTAATTTATTATTCTTAAAATCACTTCTGCTTCCTTTTAATAGCCTTTTTGGAATTTTTTTTGTTATTCCTCCACCTTCTTTTATATATGATATTCTTTTCTGAACAATTTTATTATGTTTCATGGGTATATGATTTAAAACATTTATAGAATTCACTAAATCCATAATTGCTGACCCAACATTACGATAATTTTCTTTACCAAATTGAATTTTTGGAAAGTTAAAATTATATGATTTTTTATAACCAATTAAAAAAAATCTTTTTCTAATTTGAGGAACTCCATAATCGGCAGAGTTTAAAATTTTATACGTTATATTGTATCCATAAGATTTATAAAATTTTATAATTCTGTTCAAAAGAAAAATATTTTTTGGATGCGTAAGACCACTTACATTTTCCATAACGAAAAATTTTGGATTAATAACTTTGACAAATCTTGCAAACTCAAAAACTAGATTATTTCTAATGTCACTTTGCTTTTTTTTACCAATTGACGAGAAACCTTGGCAAGGTGGTCCTCCAATAATTAAGTCAATTTTTTTATTATTAAAAATTTTTTTAATTAAATCATTGGTGTATTGATCAATCGATTTTTTATAAATTTTTATGTTCTGATAATTTATTTCATGAGTTTCAATTGCTGGTTTCCAGTTATCGAAAGAGCCAAGACATTTAAATCCAGCTTTAATGAAACCACTAGTGAAGCCACCTGCCCCAGAAAATAAATCAATAAAATTAAGCTGCTTTCTCATTTCTCTTTTTAGTTTCAAAAATTTTTTTTATATGTTTAGCCCACATTCTTGCTAAAGAAATAGGGACAGAATTACCAACCTGAATACATTGTTCGTGTCTTGGACCAACAAAGATAAAATTATCCGGATAAGTTTGTAGTCTAGCTGCTTCTCGCACTGTAAGAGATCTATTTAACCACGGATGAATTGGAAAAGCATTATGTCCTGGCACCATTGTTAAAGATGGTTTGTTTCTGTGAAGTCTTTTAAATGTATTTCCAAAATTTTTCCTGTAAATCACATTAGTTAATTTATTTTCAGGCAATCTACCACCCTCTGGAATTAGTTTATATCTCTTTAAATTAGTTGATTTATGTTTTAACGGAACATGATTAATTGATGGATCATTTTTAATTTTAGCTAAATCCTTGATACAAGAATTAACTGTTAAATATTTTTTACCAAATAATCCCGCACTGTGCGTTTGTTTAGGAGGATTAAGCTCTAAATCATTATCTAAAGATCCTAAGATAAATGTTCTTTTTCTAAATTGTGGAACTCCATAATCAACAGCATCTAAAATAAAAGTATTAAAATTATAACCTATTTTTTTGATTTTATTTTTTAATTGATCGTATATTAATCCTTTATCTCTTGTTATCAATCCTTGAACATTTTCCATTAAAAAAATTTTTGGTTTTAAAAATTCCACATAATCAATAAATGAATACACAAGATTATTCCTTGCATCAAAAGCTGTTCTTTTTTTTTTATTTGATGAAATTCTTGAACCAATGGTCGAAAAACCCTGGCATGGTGGGCCACCAATCAATACATCAGCTGAATAATTTTTAAAAAAATTTTTATCTATTTTTTTTAAATCTTTTTTAATAAAGTTTATCTTCGGTAAATTTAAATTGAAAACTTTTTCACAATAATGATCATGATCTGCAGCTAATAGAACATCATAATTTTCTTGTAAAAATCCGAAAGTAAAACCGCCAGCTCCACAAAAAAGATCAATTATTTTTATTTTTTTCATAAAGAATCTGTCATTAATTAATACTCTTTTATCTCCCCATGTCCAAGTCCTGTCCAAGTTTAAAACAATTAATTAAACCTTGTTTTCTAATCTTAATTGAAAGCTAATTTAAAATTATGTGATTTTATAGGATGTTTGAGACTACCAAAGACTACTAGAGACTCATCAAAGTGTTAATCCCTCGCCTTTTAAGTCCCTTGTGTCTACCAATTTCACCACGAGGGCATTTCTTTAAAAAAGCCTTTTTTTATTCTATAACATTAATTGTGTAAATCAAATATTTGAATAATTTTAGAAATGATTAATCGAGTACTTTTATATAATTCAGGAGGAGGTATAGGTGACTCTATACAACTTTTTACATTAATTCTAAGTTTGCAAAATATTTATAAAGAATCAGAAATTTATTATCTTGGAGCTCATGAAAACCATTATTTAGACAAGTTGAAAGAATACAATATAAAAGTAAAAACTTTAAGCTTGGGTTTAAAATATTTTGGTTTTAGATGGTGGCATTTATTTAAAGCTAAGAAAAATTTTTTAAGCTTAAAATTAGAAAAATTTGATTTAATTATTGACTGCCAATCAAAATTGAGAAATACTCTTATTCTGAAACGTATACCTTCTAAAACTTTCTACTCATCTACTTTTAATAATATATTCTGTTCAGGTCTAGGAAATTCTGCTGAGGAATTTTGGAAAAATTTAAAAAAAGTTGATTATGATATTAAAAAAATCTCAAAAAAATATTTTGATGAATCTTTAAGATTATTACCTAGCAATAATTATATAGGATTTTCTTTGACTCAAGGTAATGTTTATAGAAAAAAAGAATGGCCATTATATAAAGTAATAGAATTATCTCAGGAGCTAGTCAAAAATAATAAAATTCCGGTTTTTTTAATTGAAAAAAAATATCAAGAACTTAAAAAAAAAATTTCAAATTCAATCCCATCTGCATTATTTCCTGAATTTGAAACATCTTTAAATTCACCAGCATTAGTTACGTGTCTTGGTTCAAGATTAGATTTAGCCATCACGATAGATAATGGAATCATGCATATGCTTTCATTAAGTAAAGTTCCTATTATTTCTTTATTTGGACCTACTGATCCTAATAAGTTTGCTCCTAAGTATAAAAATTCTAAAGTTTTAGATAGTAAAAAAATTTACAACACAAATAACGTATCAGATATTACCGTTCAAGATGTGCTACAGGCTGCAAAGCAGTTTGTAAACTTTTAATGTTAAGTTTACAATCTTTATAACCCTGCTTAACAATGTTTAGATAACGTACTGTCGGCGGAACTAATTTTGTTTTTCTTACCATTGTGTAAGTCATCACTTTATTTCCTTTATGATAAAAATATATTTTCTTGTACAGCGTTGGGTACTCTTCATAAATATCTAATCTTTTTTCTGCGCATTTTGAAATTACGTAAAGAGCACCGTAAACTTTTTTTCCTATTTTTTTTTCTATATCACAAGCACCATACTTGCTTCTAAAAGTTAGTTGATATCCATGAAGTATGTGCTTTTTAATATAACGACACTTTGGGCATCTTCTTTTCATTTGTGCGTGGTGCAAATTACTCCCGTAAGCAAAATAGTAATGCATATTTATTTATCGCCTATCATATTTATTTTTTTCTTTTTCAGAAAACTTACAATTTCTTTATAACAATCGTCAATTTTTTTTTTATTAGAAGATCTAATGACAAAAGAAACGCCAATTCTACCCAATCTAAAAAAAGGATAGCTGCCAATCTCAACTGTTTTAAATTTATTTTGAACATTTTCAAGTGGCTTGGCTATTTCACTTTCTACAGTTTGTGCACTTATAGTACGACTTAAAATTTTTTTACCTCCCTTTATTTTATTATTTAAACCTCCAAGCATTGATTTAAGTATTGATGGAACTCCAGGTAAGCAGTAAACATTCTTAATAGCAAAACCAGGTGCTCCGCTTGAAGGATTTAAAATTAATGAAGCTGTAAGAGGCATCATAGACATTTTTTTTCTACCACTACTAAATTGACTCTTTTTATAATATTTTTCCAAAATAGCGTATGCCTCTTTATGATATCCATATTTTAGTTTAAATGCCTTTGCTATTGACTTTGCTGTAATGTCATCGTGGGTGGGTCCAATACCACCTGTAGTGAATACATAATCAAATTTTTTTCTAATCTCGTTAACAGTTTTAACTATAGAAGCTTCTATGTCTGGTATTACTCTAACTTCTTCAAGTTTAACCCCTATATCATTAAGCCAATTAGATATTGTAACTACATTTAAATCTTGAGTTCTCCCAGAAAGAATCTCATTACCAATGATCAAAATTGCAGCATTTACTTTTTCTTTTGTTTTCTTCATATTCATTAATATTTATATCAAATGAGATTTTCAAAGAAATTATTACAGGGAAGTTTGATAAAAAGATACAAAAGATTTTTTGTTGACATAAAATATCAAAATAAAACAATTACAGCTCATTGTCCAAATTCTGGATCAATGATGGGCTTATTAAAATTGGGCAATTTAGTTTGGTTTTCTACATCAGATGATCCAAAAAGAAAATTAAAGTATACGCTTCAAATGATTGAGGTTAATAAAAAATTAGTTGGAATTAATACACTTCTTACCAATAAAATAGTCTTCGAGGCACTAAGAAATAAAAAAATTAAAAGTTTGATTAAATTTAATAACATTAAACCTGAAGTAAAATTCAATGACAAAACAAGATTTGATTTTCTTATTTCAAATGATAGGAAAAAATGTTTTTTAGAAGTTAAAAATGTAACTTTGCTAAGAAAAAATAACATTGCTGAATTTCCTGATGCTATTACATCTCGTGGTACTAAACATTTAAAAGAATTAGAAGTTGCCAAAAAAAAGGGTTATGAAAGTTACATTCTGTATTTAATTCAAAGAGAGGATTGTAAATCTTTTAAAATTGCAAAAGATGTTGATGAGGAGTATAAAAATACTTTTGACAAAGCTTTAAAAAATGGAGTTAAAATACTTTGTTATGATTGTAAATTGAACAATGAAGAGATAAGAATTAATAATCAAATTAAATATGATAAATAAAAACTATAAAGAATCCTTTGAGCAAATTAAAGTTGCAGGTTCTTTAGCTGCTGAAACATTAGATGAAATTACCTCATATGTTAAACCTGGAATAACTACAGAAAAATTAGATAAAATTTGTTATGAATTTATAAGGGATAAAGGTGGACATTCAGCTCCTCTTTATTATAGAGGCTTTCCAAAATCATGCTGTACTTCTGTTAATCATGTTGTTTGTCACGGCATTCCTACAGAAAAATATTTAAAAGAAGGTGATATAGTAAATATTGATGTCACTGCAATTGTAAACGGATGGCATGGTGACACTAGTAGGATGTTTTTTGTAGGTGATGTCTCTGTAAAATGCAAAAACTTAGTATCTACCACTTATCATTCAATGATGAAGGCTATATCTATAGTTAAGGAAGGTATTTATTTGGGTGATATAGGAGAAACTATTCAAACATATGTTGAAAAAAAAGGTTTTTCTGTTGTTAGAGATTTCTGTGGACACGGAATTGGTAAAATATTTCATCAACCTCCTAATATTCTACATTACGGTAAAAAAGGTGAAGGTATTAAACTGGAGGCAGGAATGATATTTACTATTGAGCCAATGATAAATGAAGGAAAATATAATACAAAACTACTGAATGATGGTTGGACAGCTGTAACTAAAGATAAATCTTTATCAGCACAATTCGAACATACTATTGGTGTAACTAATGAAGGATATGAGATATTCACTAAGTCAAAAAAAAAATATGAACAACCTCCTTATTAAAAAATGATTGATAGATATTCTAGGAAAGAATTAAAAAATATCTGGGAAGAAAAAAATAAGTATCAAATCTGGCTCGATATAGAAATTGCTGCCGCTCAAGCTATGGAAAAACTAAAAATAATACCCAGAGGCGTTTCTAAAAAAGTCAGAAAAAAAGCTGTAATAAACGTTAACAGAATTCATAAAATTGAAAATAAAGTACATCATGATGTAATAGCTTTTTTGACTTATATTAATGAAAAAGTAGGTTCTGAAGGTAAGTTTTTACATAAAGGAATGACTTCCTCTGATATTCTCGATACCTGTTTTAATATTCAGTTAATTCAAGCCAGTAAAATTATTAAAAAAGATATTGATGAAATATTAAAAGTTCTTAAAAAAAAAGCTTTAAAATATAAAAAAACTATATGCATTGGTAGAAGTCACGGCATTCATGCTGAGCCAACTACTTTTGGTTTAAAATTGGCTAGCTTTTATGAGGAATTCAAAAGAAACAAGAGAAGACTTGAAAAAGCTGTAAAAGAAATCTCAACGTGTGCAATTTCAGGAGCTGTTGGAACTTATGCAAATGTTGATCCACGGGTAGAGTCATACGTTGCTAAAAAACTAAAATTAAAGATTGAGCCAATTTCAACTCAAATTATTCCAAGAGATAGACATGCTTATTATTTTTCAGTATTAGCAATAATTGCCGGTTCTATTGAAAGAATAGCGACCGAAATTAGAAATTTACAAAAAACGGAATTACAAGAAGTGGAAGAATTCTTTTCAAAAAAACAAAAGGGATCCTCTGCAATGCCTCATAAAAAAAATCCTATATTAAGTGAAAATTTAACTGGTTTAGCAAGAATGGTAAGAAGTTATGTTATTCCTGCTCTAGAAAATATATCACTTTGGCATGAAAGAGATATTTCTCATTCTAGTGTTGAGAGAAATATAGGACCAGATTCTACTATAACGCTAGATTTTGCATTAAATAGATTGAAAAATATCTTAGAAAATATAAATGTTTATCCAAAAAAAATGATGCAAAATCTAAATATTACTAATGGTTTAATATTTTCACAAAGAGTAATGTTAGAATTAATTAAACATGGATTTTCCAGGGAAAAGGCTTATTCGATAGTGCAAAAAAATGTTCAAAATTCATGGAAAAAAAATGTTCCATTTTTTGAAAGTTTATCTCAAGACTCATTGATAAATAAAAAAATTTCTAATAAAGAATTAAAAAAAATGTTTGATCTTAATTATCATATAAAAAGAATAGATGTTATATATAGAAGGATTTTAAATTAATCATGAATAAAGGAAAAAAACTTTATGAAGGAAAAGCAAAAATTCTTTATGAAGGACCAGAAAAAGGAACTGCAATACAACATTTTAAAGATGACGCCACTGCATTTAATAATTTAAAAAAAACAACTGTGGAAGGCAAAGGTGTCTTAAATAATAGAATTTCTGAACATATTTTAAAAAATTTAAATCAAATAGGAATTAAGACTCATTTAATAAAAAGATTGAATATGAGGGAGCAGTTGGTCAGATTGGCTGAAATTTTTCCTGTAGAATTTATTGTAAGAAATATTGCTACTGGATCATTAACAAAAAGATTAGGTATTCCTGACGGGACTATTTTATCAAAACCTCTTCTAGAATACAGTTATAAAAATGATGAATTGGGTGACCCACTCGTTGCTGCAGAACATATTTTAGAATTTAAATGGGTTAAAAGCAAACACCAGCTTGATACTATTAATAACTATTGTTTGAGAATTAATGACTTTATGCAAGGAATGTTTAGAGGTGTCGGAATTAAATTAGTAGACTTTAAACTAGAGTTCGGAATGGCCAAAATTGATGATAAGGACGAAATTATATTGGCCGATGAAATTAGCCCAGATACTTGTAGATTGTGGGATGTTCTCAGTGAAAAAAAATTAGATAAGGACAGATTTAGAAAAGATTTAGGAAATATTATTCAAGCTTATCAAGAGGTAGCAAGAAGACTTGGAATAATACATGAAGAAAGTAATATTAGTAAAGTCAAATTTGGTAAACCTAAAGCAGTAAATTTAAAGAAAAAGTAAATTGAAAATATCAGCAATAGTCACTTTGAAAAAAGAAGTACTTGATCCTCAAGGAAAAGTTGTACACCAAACCCTGAAAAACATGGGATATAATAATATAATAAATATAAGACAAGGCAAATTTTTCGAAATTGAAATCAACGAATCTGATAAAGAAAAAGCAAAAATTTTTGTTGAAGAAATTTGTAAAAAACTTTTAGCAAATACGGTCATTGAAGATTATAAAATTGATCTAAAATAATGAAATCATCGGTAATTGTTTTTCCAGGATCTAATTGTGATAGAGATATTGCTGTAGCTCTTGAAAAATTCAAAATTAAAAATCAAATGATTTGGCATGACGAGTCGTCATTACCAGATACAGATCTAGTAGTATTACCAGGAGGTTTTTCATACGGCGATTATTTAAGAACAGGATGTATAGCCGGTAAATCAAAAATTATTAATGATGTTATAAAACATGCAAAAAAAGGAGGTTTGGTTCTAGGTATATGCAACGGATTTCAAATATTGATAGAAACTGGTCTTTTGCCAGGTACGCTTCTTAGAAATAAAAAATTACGCTTTCTATCAAAAAATGTCTTTTTGAAAGTCACTAATACAGACAATAAATTTTGTTCGACCTATAAAAAAAAAAATATTATTAAATTGGCAATTGCTCATAATGAAGGGAACTATTTTGCTAAAACTGAGCTTTTAAACAATCTTGAAGATAAAAACCTTATAGCCTTCAAGTACTGTGATGAAAAAGGTAATATAAATGATAAAAACAACCCAAACGGATCTTCAAACAGTATAGCTGGGATATTAAATGATAAAAAAAATATTTTAGGTATGATGCCTCATCCTGAAAGATTAATAGATCCTCTTTTATCTGGTGAGGATGGTTCAATATTATTTGAGAGTTTAATTAAGTAAAAATGAAAATTACTCAAGAAATAATTAATAATCATGGAATTAAAACAGACGAATATAAAAAAATAATTAATTTGATTGGAAGAGAACCTAATTTGTTAGAATTAGGAATATTTTCAGCAATGTGGAATGAACATTGCTCATACAAATCTTCAAAAAAATATTTAAAAACACTACCTACAAAAAATAAGAGAGTCATACAGGGTCCTGGAGAAAATGCTGGTGTAATTGATATTGAAGATAATGATGCTTTAGTTTTCAAAATTGAAAGTCATAATCACCCATCATTTATTGAGCCATATCAGGGTGCAGCTACAGGTGTAGGAGGTATATTAAGAGATGTTTTTACTATGGGTGCCAGACCAATAGCAACTCTCAATTCAATTCACTTCGGTAATCATAATCATCCAAAAACAAAAAATTTATTAAATGGAGTTGTTGCAGGCATAGGTGGATATGGAAATTGTATGGGTATACCTAATGTTGGTGGAGAAGTTAAATTTGACGATTCTTATAATGAAAATATTTTAGTTAATGCAATGGCTATAGGACTAGTTAAAAAGAATAAAATTTTTTATTCTAAAGCGCAAGGTATCAATCAACCTATAATTTATGTTGGTTCAAAAACAGGCAGAGATGGCATACATGGCGCAAGTATGGCTTCAGCTGAATTTGGAAAAAGCGCGGAAGAAAAAAAACCGACTGTACAAGTTGGTGATCCTTTTACTGAAAAACTTCTCTTGGAAGCTTGTTTAGAATTAATGAGTGGCGATTCAATTATATCAATTCAAGACATGGGAGCTGCCGGTTTAACTTCTTCTAGCATCGAAATGGCTTCAAAAGGAAATTTAGGAATTGAAATAAATTTAGATAAAGTTCCTTGTAGAGAAAAAAAAATGACTCCATATGAAATGATGTTGTCTGAAAGTCAAGAAAGAATGTTATTAATTTTAAAATCTGGAAATGAAAAAATGGCAGAAAAAATTTTTAACAAATGGGGTTTAGACTTTTCAATAATTGGTAAAACCACAAATTCAAAAAATCTAGTTATGAAATTTAATGGTAATGAAGTAGGTAACTTGCCAATTACAGCTTTATCAACAGGTGCGCCAGTTTACGATAGAAAGTGGAAAAAAACTATAGTTCCTAAAAAAATAAATCCCCATAAAAATTATAAGTCACTTAATATAATAGAATCCTTAAAAAAAATTTTAGCAAGTCCAAATAATTCGGAAAAGAGCTGGGTTTGGGAGCAATATGATCATACTGTAATGGCTGATACAGTTCAAAAACCAGGTGGTGATGCTGCAGTTGTTAGAATTCATGGAAAAAATAAAGGAATTGCTGTTACTGTAGATTCGTCTGCCCACTATTGTTTGTCAAATCCAGTTACTGGAGCAAAACAAGTCGTCTGTGAAGCTTGGAGAAATCTCATTTCAGTTGGTTCTAATCCTATTGCAATAACAAACTGTCTTAACTTCGGAAACCCAGAAAAAGAAAATATAATGGGGCAATTTGTTGAAACGATTGATGGGATTTCACAAGCCTGCACGTACCTTGATTTTCCAGTAATATCTGGAAATGTCTCTTTTTATAATGAAACACAAAATAAATCCATTTCCCCTACTCCAACAATAGGTGGTGTTGGTTTAATAAAAAACTTGGATAATATGATGACAAAAAATTTAAAACAAATAGGAAGCTTATTGTTTGTAATTGGTAAAACTTCAGGACATTTATACCAAAGTGAGTTTTTTAGATTAGTTATGAATATTAATGAAGGTCCTCCACCTGAAATAAATTTATTTAATGAGAAAAATAATGGCCTAACAATTAATACTTTAATATCGCATAAACTTTTAAATTCAGTACATGACATATCTTCTGGAGGTATCTTGGTAACTTTATCTGAAATGTGTATTTCGGGAAAAATTGGTGCAAAAATCAAAATTCCTCAAGGAAAAATAGATTTACATAAGTATTTATTTGGTGAAGATCAAAGCAGATATATAATTGAGGTAAGTGAAGATAACAAAGATAAAGTAACTAATATTCTTAAAAAAAATAGTGTATACTATGAAATAATTGGAAAAACACAAAAAGATAATTTAGAAATAAATAAGGATTTAAATATTAAAATTATTGATTTATATAAATCTAACACTTTTTGGTTTAAAAGTTTTTTTGAAGAAAGTTAAAAATTATGGGATTAAAATTAGAAGAAATAAAGGACTTAATTAAAGAATCTATTCCGGATGCTGAAGTCAATATTCAGGACCTAGCTGGTGATCAAAATCATTATTCTGCGACAATTAAATCAAAAATTTTTACTGGAAAAAGTAAAATAGAACAACATAAACTAGTATATAAAGCTTTAAAGGGTAAAATGGGAAATGAACTTCATGCTTTGGCTTTAAACACAATAGAAAGATAAAAATATGGAAGATAAAATAAATACAGAAATAAAAAACTTAATTGAAAAAAATGAAGTATGTTTATTTATGAAAGGTACTCCTGAGGTTCCGCAATGCGGTTTTTCAATGGCAGTATCAAATGTCTTAAAACATTTAGAAGTAAAATTTATAGGTATAAATGTCCTTGATAGTAACGAAATAAGAGAAGGAATTAAAAAGTTTAGTGATTGGCCTACAATACCCCAGCTATACATAAAGGGAGAGTTTATAGGTGGATGTGATATTATAAAGGAGATGTTTGATAAAGGTGAATTGCAAACAATACTAAAAGAAAAAAACGTTACACATAAATCTAACTAGATTTTTTTAATAAAGTTCTTATTCTTTTACTAAAATATTTTTTAATTAATTTTAAAAAAGATATTTTATTAAATCCTTCATGTCTGATAGAATCATTTATCTCATATTCAATTTTATCTTCCCAAAATAGTTCTAATACTAGACTTTCTTTGTAATTCTCTTCTAGTAGTTTAGAAGTTGATACATTCAGAAATGGTTCGATTAATTGATTTTTTTTTGAAACAATTAATTTATTTTTTTCATCATCGAATAAAAACCACCATATATGATCATTTTCATTTTCAAAAACTAAATTGTCGCCTAGTCTAGTTGGTAGTTCTATATATCCCTTAGGAGAAATTCTTTCTATCTCTTTTATAAAAAATTCAAAATCATCTACATGCTCGATTACATGGCTTGCTATAACAAAATCAAATTCCTTATCTTTAAATGGTAATGTTTTTGAATTTATTTGAATAAATTTTCTACTTTTATAAAAATTTGAAAAATCTTTTTTATCAGCTATTACAGTTGCATTTTCATTAGCTCTATATCCACAACCAATATCAAGAATCTTCAAATTCTTTTTTCCCTTGAGCTGATTGTTAATTATTTTTAATGATGTTCTTTTTAACAAAATAAGATCAATTATCTAGAGTAATACTCTATTACTAAGTTTGGTTCCATTAGAACTGGATATGGAATTTCAGAAAATTTAGGTACTCTGACGAATGTAGCTTTTTTATTTTTCTGATCCATTAAAATATACTCTGGAACTTCACGTTCTTTATTAACCATTGATGTTGCAACAACTTCCAAATCTTTAGATTTATCTTTAACTTCTATTACGTCTTCACTTTTTACTAAATAGCTAGCGATGTTAACTTTTTTTCCATTTACTGTTATATGCCCATGATTAATTAGCTGCCTTGAAGCAAAAACTGTTGGAGCAAATTTCGCTCTGTAAATCACAGTATCAAGTCTTCTTTCCAAAAAACCTACTAAATTTTCTGTTGTGTTTCCTTTTTTCTTTATTGATTTAAGATAAATATTTCTGAACTGTCTTTCGTTCATGTTGCCATAATAAAATTTCATTTTTTGTTTTGCTTCTAACTGTGTTCCGTAGTCAGAAATTTTACCACGTTTACTTTTGCCGTGCTGTCCTGGAGGGTAATTTCTTGTATTAAATGGACTTTTTGGTCTACCCCATAAGTTTACCTTAAGTCTTCTATCAACTTTATGTTTAGAGGCTATTCTTTTTGTCATAGTTTTTACATCGGAATTTATAAACAATACCAATCATTTGTCAATTCAGCTTTTGTTATTAAATTTATTTAAAGTTGAGAAAATTCCTAGCAAAATACGTATTTCTTGTTCTGACAAATTTATTCTATGAAATATATTGTTTATATTTCTAATCATGCTGCTTCTTTTGTGGTCGGGCTGTAAAAAGCCTTTTTTATCTAGGCCCTGAATAATGAAATTTAAAAATTTATTTACTTCAGATTTTTTTGCTACTGAACTTTTATAACCGCTTTTAAAATCAGTTTTTTTCTTAGAAAAATGCTGAAAAATCTCAAAACAAAAAATTATTGCGCTGTGAGATAAATTAAGTGAACTAAATTTTTTATTACTTGGGATCTTCACCAAATAATCGGCGCAGTTAATTTCATCATTAGAGAGTCCTGAAGCCTCGGGTCCAAAAAGAATTCCTATTTTTCTATTTTTTCTAATCTTTGTTTTTAAATTAGAAATAGAAATGATTTTTTTATTAACTTTTCTTATTCTTGAACTGCTAGCAAAAATTATATCAAGATCACCAATAGATTTTTCAACAGAGTCATAAATTTTGGCTGATTTTAAAATATCTTTAGCTCCAACTGATGTAGCCAAAGCTTTCTGGTTAGGCCAATTGCATCGAGGATTTACTAATCTAAGATACTTAATATTAAAGTTTTTTATGGCACGAGCAACTGAACCAATATTCTCGCCCATTTGTGGTCTTACTAAAATAAAAAAAATATTGTTTAAGCTCATTAATTGTTAGCAGGAGCTTTTTCCTTATAAAGTTTGTAATCTAGACTATCGATCAATGCCTTGAATGAAGCTTCGATAATATTTGGTGAAACGCCTATTGTAAACCAACTTTTACCTTCTCTGTCTGTGCTCTCAATGGAAACTCTCGTTGTAGCATTTGTCCCTGTATTTAAAATTCTAACTTTGTAATCTACTAATTTTAAATCCTTTAAATATTTTGAATATTTTCCGACTTTATCAACGTTTGATCTTATAGCATTATCTAAAGCATTGACTGGACCATTGCCTGATCCTTCACATACAATTTCTTTTCCATCTACTAAAATATGTGCTTTTGCAAAAGAATTAATTTTATCTTCTGAATCTTTTTTAACCGAAACATCATATTTCGAAATAGTTAAATACTTAGGTATTTCTCCCAAAAGTCTTCTGGCTAATAATTCAAATGAAGCATCTGCTCCATCATAAGAATAACCAACAAACTCTCTATCTTTAACCTCGTTCAATAGAGTTTGAACCTTTGGATCGTTTTTATCAATTTTAATTTTATATTTTTCAAGTCGAGACATAATATTTGATTTTCCCGCTTGATCGGAAACAATAATATTTCTAACATTTCCTACTAGACTTGGATCAATGTGTTCATAAGTTTTTGGATCTTTTGATACTGCAGAAACATGCAGTCCTCCCTTGTGAGCAAAAGCTGACGGACCTACATAAGCAGATCTTCTGTTTGATTTTTTATTTAATATTTCATCCAATAGCCTTGAACATTCGGTTAAAGTTTTAACCTTATTTTTATTTATTTTAATCTCAAAGTTATTGGAAAAAGATTTTTTTAAAACCAGAGATGGAATTAAAGATATTAAATTTGCATTTCCACATCTCTCTCCAAGACCATTAATAGTACCTTGAATTTGCCTTACTCCAGCCAAAACAGCCATTAAAGAATTTGCTACAGCATTTTCCGTGTCGTTATGAGCATGAATACCAAGATTCTTACCTGGAATTATTTTGCTTACTTTTGAAACAATTTCACCTACTTCATTCGGTAAAGTTCCTCCGTTAGTATCACAAAGAACAATCCATCTTGCTCCCTCATCAAAAGCTGTCTTAATACAAGATAATGCATATTCTGGGTTTTTTTTATATCCATCAAAAAAATGTTCTGCATCAAACATAAATTCTT
>TARA_B100000686_G_scaffold69702_1_pt1 | contig 16189 bp, 13 predicted proteins | sample TARA_B100000686 | Tara Oceans TARA_B100000686 (sample SAMEA2622733) | marine metagenome | biome: marine biome (ENVO:00000447); feature: marine epipelagic mixed layer (ENVO:xxxxxxxxx); material: "saline water (ENVO:00002010), including plankton (ENVO:xxxxxxxx)" | depth 150 m
GAAATTTTTTCATTAGATGTTGGATATTTTCAAAAAATTATGCACTGTTAAATCTCCCGGTCTTAAATTAGTATTTATATCTAATTTAAGCAAATCTTTTTCACTGATTGAATTTTTTAAACTTGATTTAATCATCTTCCTTCTGCCGATGAAAGCTGTAGTGACAATTTCTTTGAATCTTTTTTCGTGATTTTTATTTTTAAAACAGAAGGATTTGGGTATAAGCTTGACATATGATGACATAACCTTGGGTTGAGGATAGAAAACTGTAGGAGGTATATCAAAAAGTTTTTCTATGTCAAAATAGACTTGCGTCATAATGCTTAGCCTGCCATATTCTTTAGTCCCTGCTTTTGCAATCATACGACTTACAACTTCTTTCTGTAGCATAAAATGTGAGTCTTTTATATTCTCAGCAGCTTCAATAATTTTAAAAATAACCTCTGTTGAAATATTATAGGGCAGGTTTCCAATTAATCTTGTATTGGGCTCTACATTTTTTTTAAAATTATACTTTAAAACATCCTCATTGATAATTTTAATTAAACTGCTGTTTGAAAATGTTTTTTTAAGATCTGGGATTAATCGTTTATCTTTTTCTATGATTTTGAGAACTTTTATTTTTTTGGATAATGGTAATGTTAAGGCACCATTGCCTGGCCCTATTTCAATGAAAGAATCACTAGATAATGGGTTTACATATCTGATGATTTTATTAATTATATTATTATCTTTTAAAAAGTGTTGGCCTAATTTTTTTTTCAATAAAATCATAAGGAATATTTTTTAGCTACTTTCAGGGCTTCAAGAAAACTTGATACATCAATTTTGTTGCTTCCAACAAGTTCAAGAGCAGTCCCATGATCAACGGAGACTCTTACTATAGGTAACCCCAAAGTGAAATTAACAGTTTTTTTAAAGTCTTTAAATTTTATTACCGGTAGACCTTGATCATGATACATCGTTAAAATTACATCATATTTTTCCACATTTTTTTTCAGAAATGCCGTATCTGCAGGACAAGGACCATCTATTTTGAATTTTTCTGATTGTAATTCCTTTATGAGGGGAGAAATGATGTTTTTCTCTTCTAGTCCGAGGTAACCATCTTCTCCTGCGTGAGGATTCAAGCCTGTCACTAATATACTTGGATTCTTTATATGAAATTTAACTTTTAAATCTCTATGTATAATTTTAATAGTTTTTTTTAAGCGTTCTTTTGTAATATATTTGTTTACATTTTTCAATGGCACGTGTGTTGTATGAAGAGCAATTTTCATTTCTTTATTCATGAGCATCATAACAGACTTTGTTTTACACATTTTTGCAAGATACTCCGTATGTCCAGATATTAAATAACCCGCTTGATTAAGGACTGATTTGCTGATGGGTCCAGTTACCATTGCAGAACATTGTTTTTTTATGCATAGATTAGCTGCTTTCTTTATAGTATTAATTACAAATGGTGAGTTTTTAGAATTCATTTTCCCTGGGATGTTTTTAGTATTTAGTTTTATAGGGAGGATATTAATTTTATTTTTACTAGAAAAAGTTTCAGAGTTGATATCATTTAAAATATTAACTTCTATGTTTTTTTTTAATTTAATTGCGCTTGTTAGAATTAAATCCGGGTCAGTTATAACAATAAAATTTTTATCCAGAATGCCTTTTTCTGCAAGCATTACTCCGATATCAGGTCCTATTCCAGCAGGTTCACCAAGTGTTACAGCAATCTTTGTCATCAATTAAAAGTCCTTTATTTCTATGTAGGCTTGTTCCCTTAATTTTGCAATCCAATCTTCTCTTTCTCTTTGAGCTTTGATAATTCTAATTTGGTGTGCAGCATTCTTTTTCATTCTTGTATCAGTATCATCTATTGATCTAATATTTTCTAGATATAGAATATGCCAACCAAACCTACTTTTGAAAGGATCACTAATTTTTTTAACTGGAGTTTTCATCATCACATCAGAAAATTCTTTTACAAGTGAACTCACTCTCACCCAACCTAAATCTCCACCTTTAACGCCAGAAGCTTTATCTTCTGAATATCTTTTTGCAAAATTTATAAATTCATCTAGACCTTTTATTTCATCCCGAAGTTTAAATAATTTCTCTTGTATTTCTTTTTCTGCCGTCATTACATCAGGCCTCAAGAGAATATGATATACTTTATATTCATTGACAAATACTTGGCCGCCACTTTCTAGGTTATTTAATTTCAATATGTGATAACCTATTCCACTTTCTATCACTTTTGTATAGGAATTAGCATTTAGTCCCTTCAATGCTCTTACAAAAATGTCAGGGAGTTCATTTTCCTTAGTTTTACCATGATGATTAATTTTAATATTAAAATTTGTATATTTATTTTTAACTTCTTCAAAGTCCAGTGTTGTTAAATCAGAGAAAAGTTCATCTATTTTAAATTTATCTGTAGTCTTTGATTCATCAAGAATTACTAATTCTGAAATATCATACTCAGATTCAACAGTACCTGGTAATTTTTCATTCTTTAAAAAATTTTCTATTTCATCATCAGAAACTCTAATTCTAGAATAAAATTGTGTCCTGAATAATTCATCTACAGCAATTTTTGTTCTCAATTCTTCAACATACTCTTGATAGTTCTTTCCAGAATTGATTATATTATTCCTTAATTGAGTTAAAGAAACACTTTCTTTTTGTGCGATTTGTTTTAGCGAATTTTCAACTGCAATATCAGATATATTTATACCAAATCTTTCTGTTGCTTGTATTAATAAATTATCTAAAATCATTTTTTCAAGTATCTTGTCTAAGATTTCTCTTTCAGTCAAATCGGCAAAATCTTTAACAAGTACGGTTGTTTCAATCTTTTTTATTTCTTCTTCTACATCTGATCTTAAAATTACACGATCATTAACTACTGCTATAATTTCATCTTTTTTTATTTCTGCAGACTGTGCCATTGCCGAAGAAAATATTAGAATGATGAAAAAAAAGAGTAATAATTGAGATATTTTATTGAACATATTAATAATCGAAAGAATCTTGATAGCCTAAGATACCTTGCCTTAATACCTCTGCAGTTTTATTAGTTGAGGTAGCAAGACCTTTAGGAAGAAACTCAAAATAAAATGCATTATCAGTTTTAGTTCCATTCCAATAGTCCCTGACAACAAATTTTATTCCATAACAACAACTTTCATATTCAAACCCAAACATTTTTTCTAGAGTCTCCTCTTTATTACTTCTTCCATTGTTAAATGAATAATTCATTTTACCTACTATAGATAGTTGGTTATTTACAGGAAAAACCCCAGAAAGATCTATTTCTTCTTGTGAGCCTCTTGAAAATCTATAACTTGAGTTGAAAATTTTTTGTTGTCTTCCAAATGGTTGGACAAATGATAGTCTTATCTGATTTTTGTCTCCATATCCAGCATGCGGATTGAATTCTGTATAACCCGACAGTCTCCAATAGTCCGCTAATCTTGCATTCACAACACCAATTATATTAGAACTATCAGAATGATTAGTTGTACTTGATGTTAGATGGACAGTTCTATCATCAAGATAGAATATTTGACCAATAGTCCCTGTTAAAAGTTCATTTCCACTAGATGTGTCCATCAGACGTGATGTAACTGCTAAAGTTAATTGTTTCGCATCATTTAGTCGATCTTCACCATAAAACTTATTCTCTGAAAATAACGTATATTTAAAATCTGTTTCACCACTATCAAAAATTGGTATGTCATCTTGATTGCCAACAGGAATATGTAAAAAATACATTTGTGGTTCTAAAGTTTGAAAAAAAGATTCACCAGTTCTTTTTTCAAAAACCATTTTTCCGTACAGACTCATAATAGATGTACTTCTTGTTATACTAGTTATTGGATTATTTGAAAGACTGTAACTTGTATATCTTGCTCCAATTTTTGGCACTATTTCCCAGCCTGCTTGTCTTATCGGGTATTCAATGGAAGGATAAATGGTATAACGTGTCCCTGTTGGTTTAGAAGCAAGAGTGTGATCAAATCTAACAAGCTCGGCATTGAAATTATATGCTAAATCTTCATTTTTTCTAGGTGAGTTATATGAAAATTTAATTTGAGGGACACGTTTATATTGTTCATATAAACCGTCTTTTGCAATTTGGTATCCCTCAGTCATTACCCTTGTATTCATTGATCCAAAAGAACCATAGTCCGATCTTAAAAATTCAGCTCTACGCAAAATATGTGAACGGCCCACTCTACTAACTGTATTACCAAAATCATCAAAGTAAGTTTTATCGGAAACACCGCCTACATTTATATTCGTTTCCATTAAGGTTCCTACATATGAATTATCAATTAATTCTAAATTATTCAACAATGATCTATTGTCTCGAATAAAAAAAGCATTTCTACTTTTTCTTTTCACATTATCGCTTGCAAGATATGCTAGTTCTATTTCAGTATTACTAAATTTTGACTTGTGTCTCGCTTCAAACTCTAACATTTGACCTCTTCCTGAAAAGTTTGTTGGAGTGAAAGTTAGATCATAATTTGGAGCAAGGTTTAAATAGTAAGGGGTTGAAACAACAGTTCCACTTTCACCAGAACTACCAATTGTAGGGTACAAAAATCCTGAATGCCTTTTTTTACTCAATGGGAAACTTAAAAAAGGTGTATAGAGCACAGGGACATTTTTATATTTAAATAACAAATTATAAGAGTGGCCACGATCCTCTCCTCTATATAATTCCGTCTTTGAGGCATCTAGTTCCCAATCAGGGCTTAACAATGAACATGTAGTATAAGTTGATGGTGTAAGGTGGACTACGCCTGCTTCATCAATAAAGATATCATTAGCTGCACCTGCACCAGGATGATCCAAAGATGGGAAATTATATTTTGCTTGGTTAAAATTTACTGTTCCAGTTTGGCTATTGTATCCACCCACATTAGCTGAAACACTTAAATTTTCACGAAGGTATTTAACATTGTTGTACGCAGTTAACACTCCAGTTTCTGAATTAAATTCAGCTGTATCTGATTTAATTAAATCTTCTGATCTTTCTATTTCAACACTACCGGAGGCATAAAATACCCCAGCTTCATCCTGACTTTGTTCATCTGATCGTATCTCAAGCGCATCATCTTCGGCATTGACAAGAGTTCTTTCTGCTTCAAAACTCTCAAATTCTGAATCATTCCCAATACATATAGGCAATCTATTTTCTTTTCTAGAATCTAAAAAATCTTCTCTTCTAGCTAGTACAACCTCTTGATAAGCAAGTTTTGTATCTTCAGGTATATTTTCTATAATAGGGACATCTTTAAAAGAAACCTTACTTTTTTTGCCTAGTTGTTTTACAAGTTTATGTTGATCATATATTTCTGAAACTTTTTCATTTTTAAAAATAATAGTGACTCTTTTTGCTTTTTCAATTCCTGTCTGCTCTCTATCAAAATAAACATAATCCCATCGGTCATAATGAAAAGGGTCAATGATGGTTGGAGTACCTAACAAGAACTTCACTTGTTCTCGAGAAAGCCCTGGTTCAAGACGACTAAAATTTTCAGGAGAATTTAAGGATCCTTGATCTATAGGAATTTTATATGGTTTTGGCAACCATTTAGGTCCATCTTCAAGCATATTAATGATGCCTAAATCAGTCAATTCAACATCAGGCAATTCAAAATCAGGCAATTCAAAATCAGGTAATAAATCAGACTTGACAGGAGAATTGACCGATATGAAAGCAAAAAACAATATAGCTTTGCTGAAATCAGTTAATTTTTTAAATAACCTTCCCATAATCCAAATGATTATATCATCTAAAAAGATAGACGATAACTTATGTTTTTCAATAAATAATGGACAAATTAACCGGCAAGAATCTTCAGGATTTCTTCAGAAATTTGAGAAGGCTCTTTTTGCCCATTAATGGAATGTAGGATATTTTTCTTATCATAAAACTCTATTATTGGAGCAGTTTGCTCTTGATAGACATCGAGTCTTTTTTTAACTGTCTCTTCTTTGTCATCTTCTCTTTGATACAGTTCACCCTTTTCACATTTGTCTCCAACTTTTTCACCTTTATCCATATTGCCAATATAATCACATGTCGTGCACAATAATCGCCCCGTACATCTTTTGATAAGATCGTCAAAGGGAACATCAATTAGAAAAACATATTCAAGTTCAATATTTTTTTCTATAAATAATGAATCAAGGCTTTTTGCTTGTGAAATATTTCTTGGGTACCCATCTAAAATAAATCCATTTTTACACTCATCTTGCATAATTTTTTTTGAAACTAAAGAGAGAACCAATTCGTCACTAACAAATTTGCCAGATGACATTATTTCTTGAAGTTCTTTGCCTAGGTTTGAACCCGCTTTAATTTCTTCTCGAAGCAAATCTCCGGTCGAAATTTGTGGAATCTCATGTTTCTTAATCAAGATTTTTGATTGAGTGCCTTTCCCACATCCAGGAGCTCCTAAAAATAATATATTCATACTTATTTCTCCTTATCTATATTAATGGCGCAATTACCAAACTTACTATTGCCATTACATTTATAAGTATGTTCATGGAAGGACCGGATGTATCTTTTAATGGATCTCCAACTGTATCACCAACAACTGTTGCCTTATGAACCTCTGAGCCTTTTCCACCTAAATTACCCCTCTCAACAAATTTTTTTGCATTATCCCATGCACCACCAGCATTAGACATGGTTAGAGCTAACAAGACGCAGCTAATCAATCCTCCACCTAACAACCCACCAAGCATTTCAGGTCCAAATGCAAATCCGATAACCACAGGTGTGAAGACTGCTAGTGATCCAGGCAATACCATTTTTCTTAAGGCTGCGGTCGTTGCAATTTCTATACATTTATTATTATCAGGTTTACCAGTTCCTTCTAAAAGGCCTGGAATTTCTCTGAACTGTCTTCTTATTTCATTAATCATCTCATGAGCTGCATCACCTACAGCTCTTATTGTTAATGAGCCAACTAAAAATGGAACCATGCCTCCCAGAAAAAGACCAACTAAAACATTCGTGTCAGTTAAAAGAAGCTCAACAGCTTCTTGGCCTTGCTTGAGGCGAGTGTGGTTAACTTCTTCAATGAAGGCTGTAATAATTGCAAGAGCTGCTAGTGCAGCAGCACCGATAGCAAAACCTTTTCCAATAGCTGCAGTAGTATTTCCAACTTCATCAAGATTATCAGTTATTTTTCTTGTTTCTTCTCCCAGACCGGCCATTTCAGCAATGCCACCAGCATTGTCAGCAACTGGTCCATATGCATCTATCGCCATCGTAATTCCAACAGTTGCTAGCATACCAACTGCTGCTATTGCAACTCCATATAGACTTGCAAAATAATTTGAAACAAAAATAATTGTGACAATAGATAGAATTGGTATAACAACCGACTCCAAACCTATAGCAAGTCCAGTTGTTATGACTGTAGCCGAACCAGTTTTACCTTGTTGAGCAATTTTATTTACAGGTGAACCACCTGTGTAAAATTCTGTAATTAAACCAATTATAATTCCACCAATTGCTCCAGATAAGACAGCAACCCATAGATTTGAACTTAAACCTAAAGAAGATATAACAAAAAATGATAAAATAATAAAAGTTATAGCAGCGGTAAATGTGCCTGACCTTAGTGCGGAACGAAGTTCTTTTTGAGAAAAAACCTTAACAATTAATATACCAATGATTGAACAAATAATCCCGAGTGAAGCAAGACCTAAAGGTAAAAACATTAACAAACTTCTCTCTCCTAAATTATTAATCATCTCAATGCTCAATGTTGAAGCAATAGCAATGCTAGCAATTATTGAACCACAGTAAGATTCAAAAATATCAGAACCCATACCAGCAACATCACCAACATTGTCACCAACATTATCTGCTATTACACCTGGATTTCGTGGGTCATCTTCAGGTATCCCTGCCTCTACTTTACCAACCAAGTCTGAGCCGACATCAGCACACTTGGTATATATCCCACCTCCAACACGTGAGAAAAGTGCAACTGTCGAAGCACCCATACCAAATCCATGAATCACAGAAGCAGTCTCAGGATCACCACCAAACAGCAGATATAGAAAACCTAAGCCTAGTAACCCCATAGCCGCTACAGTCAATCCCATTATAGATCCACCAAAAAAAGCGACTGTTAGACTATCTGCTATTCCTTTTTCATGTGCAGCATTTGTGGCTCTAACATTTGCTTTTGTTGAAGTATACATACCAATAAACCCTGTAACTGAAGAACAAAGTGCCCCAACTATGAAGGCTAAAGTACTACCAAAACCAAGACCAATATATATCCCAATTATCAGAATTAAAGAAAAAGCGAACAGAATAGAATATTCCTTTTTGATAAATGACATTGCACCTTTATGAATTTCATCAGAAATCTCTACAATTTTACCTGTGCCAGGTGAAAACGTTAAAATAAATTTATAAAAGGCATATGCTACAATAAGCCCTATGAAACCAAGAAATATAGGAATTGTTTCTAAACTAAACATAATTAATCCTGTCTAACATTTATTGACATTCTCATGATTAATGCCATTTATAATTAAAAAATGAAAACAAAAGCTCGCATAGACTCTATCAGAAAGAGAGAAAAAATTGAAGAAAAATATAGTTGGGATAGAGTTAGTGATTCCGAAGAAGAACGCCATTCTCATAGAATTAGGGCAATAATTGCTGCAATTGCAATTTCCGCAATCTTCATTCTTTTTGTTGTTAAATTATATGAGTTACAAGTAACCAACCATGAGTATTATCTCGTTAAAGCGGAAAATAATAGAATCAAGATTAGACCAATTCAAGCACCTAGGGGTCTTATTTACGACAGAAACGGAAAGATTATAGCAGAGAACTTTAATACTTTTGATTTGATAGTCAAGAAGGAAAGAGTAAAGGATAGAAAAGTTTTTTATGAAAAATTAGAAAAAGTTTTATCGATAGATAAAAATCAACGCGACACTATTGAAAAACAATTTTCTGATAGAAAGCTAAAAGATGTGATAATAAAAGAGAATATTTCTCTTGATGAATTTTCAAAAATATCAGTGGATCAGTATGTAATGCCAGAATTAGAACTTACACCAAAACTTAAAAGAAAATATTTGCACCCAATAGAAACATCTCATGTAGTTGGTTATGTAGCCAAGGTTTCAGAAAAGGATATTGATTCAACAGTTGTGAAAATTTATGAAGGAATGACTGATGTAGGAAAAATTGGAGTAGAGAGATTTTATCAAAATCTTTTGGTTGGTGAACCAGGGTTTGAAAGGCTTGAGACTGATGTACAAGGGGAAATTATCAGAACTTTAAAAAAGAATCAACCAAAGAGAGGTCTTGATATATATTTAACAATTGATTTAGATTTACAATTATATGCATATGAATTAATGAAAGATAAGCAGGGTGCAGTTGTAGCAATGAATCCAGATAATGGAGATATTTTGGCATTTATTAGTGCTCCTGGTTATGATACAAACCTTTTTACTAAAGCTATATCTAACAAAGACTATCAAGAACTTTTAAGCAGATCAGACAGACCATTAATTAATCGTGTCATTGCTGGACAATATCCACCAGGATCAACACTAAAGCCCTTTATAGGGTTAATAGCACTTGATGAAGAAATTATTGATACCAAAACTACTTTTAATTGCAGTGGTTCATATAAATTAAAGAATAATAAACGGCCTTTTGGTTGTTGGAAAAAAGAAGGTCATGGAGGAACCGAAATATCTTATGGGCTTACACAATCTTGTGATGTATTTTTTTATAGAGTCGCCGAATTAACTGGTATTGATACAATTAGTGATGAGCTAGATAAATATGGTTTTGGAGAAAGAACATACATTGATTTATTAGGTGAATCATCAGGCCTTATACCGGACAGAGCCTGGAAAAGAAGAGTTAAAGGGTTGCCATGGTATCCTGGTGAAACTCTAAATGTAGGAATCGGACAAGGTTTTTTTCTTGCAACTCCTATACAACTTGCATTAGGCACAGCTATTCTTGCAAATGATGGAAAAACTTTTACACCTCACCTGTTGTTAGGCTATAAAGATAACAAAAAAAATGAATTCAAAAAATATGAATATGATCAAAATAAATTTGAAGTTAGTATCGAAAATCAGGAACATCTCGAAGTAGTAAAACATGCTATGTGGAGAGTTGTGAATGATAAGAATGAAGGAACGGCAGCACATCTGAGAAAAATTAAGAATATGGTAATTGCAGGTAAAACAGGAACTGCACAGGTAGCCTCTTTGGACTTAGTTGGCGAATCACAAAAGAAATCACTTCAAGATCATGCGTTGTTTATCAGTTACGCGCCATTTAATAATCCTGAGATAGTAGTGGTAGTCATAGTAGAACATGGTGGTGGTGGATCTAGTACAGCAGCGCCAATTGCACACAAAATTATAAAGGAATATGTATCTAAGAAAGAAAAGGTCGCACAGAAATGAGAGTAATAACACCAAGTGAGCAAAAGCAGAGACTAATTTCAGGTTTTTCTACTTTGTTTCGGGTAGATACAAAACTTTTTGTCTTGGTTATGATAGTAACCATTATAGGTTTAATTACTATTTACAGTAATACGGGGGGAGATTCTACTCTTGTCATCAAACAAATCATTAGAATTATGATTGGTTTAGCAGCTATGGTTTTTTTAGCACAAATTCATCCAGATACCTTCCGGTTATTTGCTCCAATTCTATATACATTAACTCTTTTCCTTTTAATTTTAGTGATATTTTTTGGTGTAGGTAAGACTGCAGGAAGATGGCTTGATTTATATGTAATAAGGTTTCAGCCATCTGAACTCATGAAGATTTTTGTCCCGCTCATGTTGGCTTGGTATTATTCAGATAAACCTCTTCCACCAAGATTCATCTACTTGGTGATAGGTTCAATATTTGTAATTCTACCTATGCTTTTAATAATTAAGCAACCCGATTTAGGAACAGCACTTTTAATTGGTATGTCTGGAGCTGTAGCAATATTGCTTGTAGGGATGTCTTGGAGGTTTTTTATTGGAGCTAGCATTAGTTTAGCGGCATTAATACCATTGCTTTGGATTAATTTACATGATTATCAAAAACAAAGGGTTTTAACTTTCTTCAATCCTGAGTCTGATCCTCTTGGATCGGGTTATCATCTTATGCAATCTAAAATTGCACTAGGCTCAGGTGGGATTTTTGGAAAAGGTTTTTTAGGAGGGACGCAGTCTAAGCTTGAGTTTTTACCAGAACATTCTACAGATTTTATTTTTTCTGCCTTTGGTGAAGAATTTGGTTTTTTAGGGACTCTAATACTTATGATCCTTTATCTTTTTATTGCATTACGTGGTCTTGGCATTTCAATAAAGGCTACTGATAATTTTGGAAGAGTTCTCAGTGGAACAATAAGTCTAACAATTTTTTTATATGTAATTGTTAATGTTGGTATGGTCATAGGGTTACTACCAGTTGTAGGAGCCCCACTTCCATTTATGAGTTATGGAGGCACTTCAATGGTAACGTTATTTGCATCACTTGGAATTATAATGTCCATAAAATCACATCAACGTATTTTGAGGAAATAAATGAGAAAAATACTAATACCACTATTTTTTATATTTTCATCTAATTTATATGCGTCAAACAACGATTATGATAATAAAAATGTAGAAAACTTTATAACATTTATGAAAGAAACTCATAATTATGATGAAAAAAAATTAAGAAAGTTATTTAGCCAGATTACCCCTGAAAAAAGGCTGATTAAGTTTTTTAGAAAAGCACCGGAAAGAACATTAACTTGGAATGGTTGCTTAAAAAAGCAAAAAGGCTGTATAAATTATAAAAATTTGTTTGTTAATAAAAGCTTATCAAATGGTGGAGTTGTTTTTTGGAAAGAAAATGAAAAACTTTTAAGAAAAGCTTCGCTTAAATTTGGTGTACCGCCTGAAATAATTGTAGCAATTATAGGAATTGAAAGTAAATTTGGTTTGAAAACGGGCACATTCAAAACATTTGATACCTTGGCTTCATTATCACTAGGCCCTAACAAAGGAAGAAGAGCAAAATTTTATAAAACAGAACTTATTAATTTTCTTTTGATGTGTTCTGAAAATAATTTCAATCCATCTGGCATTAAAGGTTCTTATGCTGGAGCAATGGGTAAGCCTCAATTTATATCTAGTAGCTATAGAAATTTTGCGATAGATTTTAATGATGACAACATCATAAATTTATGGGAATCAAACGCAGATGTAATAGGCAGTGTTGCTAACTATTTATATAAAAATGGTTGGCAGCAGGGCAAACTTATCATGACGGACATAATCTATCCAGAATCATCTGCTTCAATAGTTTTTAATCAGTCTAGAAAAACATATAAACCTACTACTCCATACCATATCTTCAAAAGTAAAAATATAGAGTCAAATTCTGATTTACCTAATAATGAACCTTTATCTGTTATTAGATTTAAAGAGAAGGAAGGAGAACTTTATAAGTTTGGACATAAAAATTTTTATGTAATAACGCGTTACAACAGAAGTAGATTGTATGCATTAGCAGTTTATTTTCTTGGTGAGAAAATTAAATCAGAAAAAACGAGGCGGTGATGAAAGTCATAATATGTTATAATTTTTGGTGTTTATGAGAAAACTAATTCATAGCTTTACATCAATCACTATTTTTTGTTTAGCAATTGCTCAACATTCATTCCTTGTTGCAGCACCAATACCAAAACCGCCTAATCTAAATGTTGAATCATATATAATTATGGATTTTAGTAGTGGAGCTATAATCGCATCAAAAAATCCAGATGTTCCATTACCCCCAGCGAGCATTACAAAAATCATGACTTCATATATTGCTTTTTTGGAGTTAAGAGATGGGTCTATGAGGTTAGATGATCAAGTTTTGATTAGCGAAAAGGCATGGAAGACAGGTGGTTCTAAAATGTTTATTGAGGTAGGAAAAAAAGTTAAGGTAACTGATCTTCTTCAAGGGATAGTGACGAGTTCTGGTAATGATGCTAGCGTTGCTATGGCAGAACATATTTCTGGTGACATTGATACGTTTTCAATATATATGAATCAGATGGCTGAAAATTTAGGCCTAACAAATACAAACTATACAAACCCAACCGGCTTACCACATAGGCAGCTCTATACTTCAGCAAGAGACATAGCAATCTTATCCCGAGCATTAATAAATGAATTTCCAGCATACTATCGCCTATATGCTCAAAAAGAATATGTATTTAATGAGATTAAACAATATTCAAGAAATAAATTACTATTTATGGATGATAGAGTTGATGGAATTAAAACTGGTTTCACTAAAAGAGCTGGCTACTGTTTAGCAGCCTCATCGAAAAGAGGAAATAGAAGGTTGATTACAGTGGTGTTAGGAGCAAAAACTCCTGACATTAGAATAAATTCAACTAAAGCACTTATGGAGTATGGGTTTAGGTTTTATGAAACACATAAAATTTTTAAAAAACAAGAACTGGTCCATAATGCAAGAATTTATAATGGAGAAAAAAGAGAAATTAAGTTGGGAGTTGAAGAAGATTTTTATATTTCTATACCTAGAAGACAAAAAAAGAATATTAAAAAATCATTTGTAATAGATCAAAATATCGCAGCTCCCATTTCAAAAAATACTGCCCTTGGGTTTATGGTTATAAAGCTTGATGGTAAGGTTGTTTCTAGAGCTAAGTTAATAGCACTGGAAGATATTAAGGAAGGAAACCTTTACAGAAAGACCGTAGATTCTATACTCCAAGTCTTTTAGAAGTTATGCAAGAACAAATATTCTTAAATGGAAGCTTTGTCTCCAAGGAAGATGCAAAAATTTCTGTCATGGATCGAGGTTTTTTATTTGGTGATGGTGTTTATGAGCTGATACCAGTTTATAATGGAAAACCATTTTTATTAGATAAACATCTATCAAGATTGGATAACAGTCTTGCTATGATAGAAATAGAAAAATCATCAAATGATCTTGGAATCGAGAGAATAATTCCTGAGATAATCAACAAAAATAAATATAGAAACCATTTTATTTATATACAAATCACACGTGGAATACATGCAGATCGGCAGCATATTTATCAGTCAAAGATTGAACCAAGTGTACTTGTTATGGGTCAATTTTCAAAACCTTATACATTTGAAGAAATCAAGAATGGATTTAGGGCAACTATCCATGAAGATTATAGATGGAGAAGGGCAAATATAAAAAGTACATCGCTTCTGGGTAATGTTTTGTTAAAAAATCATGCTGCAAAACAAGGAATGTATGAAACTATACTGATACATAACAATAAGGTAACGGAAGGATCAGCTAGTAATGTTTTTGTTGTGAATGGTGGTAAAATATTTACTCCTAGACTAGGCAATGAATTATTGTCTGGAGTTACCAGAAACCTTATTTTAGAACTTCTTCAATCAAATAAGCTTCCGGTTGAAGAGTCTGAAGTGACTAAGGAAGAAATTGACTCAGCGGATGAAATATGGTGTTCAAGTTCAACAAATCCAATTGCTCCCATTACTGAAGTTGACGGAAAGTGTATCCAAAAAGGTACTGCCGGCGAAATGACATTAGCAACACACAAATTAGTATCAGATTTTATAGGTGAATATTAATTAGAAATCAACCACCCAGAATTATTACTGGATGGTTGATAAATAATTTATTGTGCTGGTGGCGGATCAGCTGGATCACAAGAATATGCAGCTGCACCCATCTCTTGAGCTTTTGATGTGCATTCATCTCTTGATGAAAATGGACCATGCGTAGTAAAATCCTCGAAGTTACCTTCTGTAGGATAAACCTTAGCAGTATAACTCGTTGGTGGTGTACCAACGCCACTACCACAAGAAGTTAAAACCACGGTCAGCATCAACATTGTCAATATTGTTAAGTTTCTCATGCGCCCCCCTAGTTGAGTCGTATCCTCCATTATACAAAAAAATATATGTATTTCCTTATAAATTTGAGCTGATTTTGAATTATTTCTTTGAAACTTAAAAAATTTATAATAATCTATGTAGACAATATTTTGTTTATATACAAATTTTAAACAAAGTATTAGTAATTACTAATATACAAAGGAGATCTGACATGTCAGAAAATACAAAGAGAAGTTTGCTTTCAAAAATCTCTGATTCGAGAAGAGAGTTTATGAAAGGGCTTGCAACTGTTGCAGCTGCAACTCCAATTGTTGGGTCAATGTTTAAGTCGGAGGATGCCGAGGCAGGTAGCCACGGGGTACACAGTATGTATCTTAAAGGTACATATTTTGAATCATGTACATGCGAAACAATATGCCCTTGTTTGCTATTGTTAGATCCAACTAAAGGTTATTGCACAGCATTGCTTGGTTGGAATATTCAAAAAGGTCATGTTGGTGATGTAGATGTAAGCGGTTTAAACGTCGCTATGTTTTTACATGCACCAAAGAATCTGCTTAAGGGTGGTTTCAAAGTAGCGGTATACATCGATGACAATGCAAGTAGTTCACAACATCAAGCTTTAAAAGAAGCTTACCATGGTATTCATGGTGGACATTTAGGTGTTGTTGCTAGTCTTGTTAAGGGAGAAGAGGGGGGACCTCGTGAGTTTCTACCGACCAGATCGGCTGAAATTACCTTCAAGGAACACTCACCTCATAGACATTTGATCGTTCACGGATACGGTGAAAATAAAATGGAGCAGTTAGGTGGAGCAGCAGGTAGACCTGTCATGGTGCATGATACACCATTGGCGGTAGCACCTCCGTTTCCTATTACTGTCAGCAGAGCATCGAAGATGACTTATAACGATCACGGTATAAATCATACTTATGAAGGTGGTAATGGTTTGAGTTCACCATTTGTTTATATGGACGGTGGAGCAAAACAAACTGCTGTTGAAGTAGGTTAATAAAACTAAATTTCGACCCATGGCCTTAAAATCATGGGTCGTTTTTTTTATGAAAGATAATACAGAAGAAATTCTAGATCAAAATGTTCCTCTAAAAGATCGAATGACCGTATACATTGGTGTTGCTGTTGTCCTTTTAACATCGTGGTTCTATATTTTGGGTATGGGATGGCATATGGGAACTTTGCCATTCTCAGACAATATGTCAATGGAGATGCCAATGGACGGATCTATG
>TARA_B100000686_G_scaffold145498_1_pt1 | contig 16160 bp, 25 predicted proteins | sample TARA_B100000686 | Tara Oceans TARA_B100000686 (sample SAMEA2622733) | marine metagenome | biome: marine biome (ENVO:00000447); feature: marine epipelagic mixed layer (ENVO:xxxxxxxxx); material: "saline water (ENVO:00002010), including plankton (ENVO:xxxxxxxx)" | depth 150 m
CTACAATTCTTCTCCCAAACTTATCATTATTGTACGGCATACCGCCATGTTTAATATGACAGGGAAAAGTAACAAATCTGTTAGCAACACTTTCAACTTTAGTACCATCCTCAAATAATGTATAACCATCATTTGTATTAACATAATAAATGCCTGTAGTCATTACACCCTTATTCTCAGTACAAAAATCATTATCAACATGATAAATCATTTCCTCATCAATAGGTTGTAATTGTTTACTTAAAGTTAGATTAGCTTTAACTCTATGTAATGCTATTGGTTTAATTTTATGTATAATAGGTGCTAACACACTAAACATAGTCATATTAGTTATCTGATAATTTGCATATCCTAAACTAATAAACTGTATGTTACCATCACCCATTGTAGTAACACCATTTACCCAATACCAAGGGACACTATCACCATTCAATCCTCTTTCATTATCAAGAAAGTATTGATATATTGGTGAATACTCTTCATCACTTAAAAAATCATTATATATTTTAATATCAGACATTAGGTATAATAATTAAAGTTAATTAATGCTCTACGATTTGCATCAGTACAAGTTGTTCCAGTATGTTTTAGATAACCAGGAAATCTAACTAAACGATTACCAATACTCTCCACCTTAGTACCATCCTCAAATAAAGTAAACCCATTATTTCTATTTACATAGTATATTGCGGTTGTTATATTCTCAGCAGTTTTAGGTGCAACATCACAATGAAAAGAGTTCTTAAAGATCTTTAATTCTTTAGTACCAATAATCATATTACATTTAATCCTATTAAGTGCAACCATACTTTCCTTACGGATAATAGGTTTCACTATATCAAAATATGGACTTAGTATGGTATGATCCATAAAAAGTATATGGATAAATTGAAAATACTTATCTGGACAAGGTGAAGATGCGATATGATCCACATAATTCCAAGTAAAGGAATGATGTATATCTCCACCATCATTATACCCCATCATACAATCGTGAATAATAGAATACTCTCGATCTGGTAGATAATTATCAAATACTTCTATTTCCATATTTACATTATAAAACCCCTGACTGAATAAGTCAAGGGTTTTCTTAATATTCGATTTAAATAGGTTTACTTAAGGTGGATGTGAATGAATTAACATGTTATCCTTGAATAAAGTTTGCAGTTTGACTTAAACTAAAACCTCCTTACATATTCGTTTACAACTTGAAGCAGTGTCTTCGCAGTCAATTAAGCACTCGTAGTATTCTGCTAGTAAATCGCTATGCGGATCAACTATGTCTTCTGATCCCGATAACTGATTGTGCGGTATTAAGTTGTGCATAAAAAACTCCGTAAACAACAATTAGTAGACCCATAACAAAGGAGTTTGAATCATTTTGTTCTCCTCGATTCTATCATTATTTAGACCAAAAGTGTCTGTATTTCCTGATACATTTTAACAAAAATTTATGCCTATAAGGGAAACTTATGCGTTGGTTCAATACCTTCAGGATCTATAAAATCTGGACATAACATGGAAGTAGCAAGATCCTTTGCTTGTCTATTATGTTCACATAACTTGTTCATCCATATTCTATCATTTAAATCAACTTCTCCATCAGTTGAAATCATACGACAGCAAATATCTACTATTCTATTTCTGTAATTCGTGCTTAACATGTTCTATTGCCAGTGGTAAAATTGCATACTCTTGTCTCTGAATTGCCTTAGTAAGTGATATTATATCATCATTAGGCAATATAGGAACCTCACTTTGAAGAATTATTTCACCTCCATCTAGTTCCTGATTAACATAATGTACTGTACATCCAGTAACCTTATCCCCACTATCTATAGCTTGTTCAACTGCATGTAATCCTTTATACTTTGGAAGTAATGATGGATGTACATTTATAATAGGGGCAGGGAAAGCAGCAGGATTTTTAATCACTCTCATATATCCTGCCAATATAATAAGATCAACTCTCCAAGTCTTAAAGAGTTCTATCATTCTATCTTCATCTTTATGAGGTATCCTAACATGAGGAACACCATATTTTGCTGCTCTCTTAACAGCACCACATTGTTTAGTATTGTGTATCATCAACACAACTTCGTTAGTATTACATATAGGGTTTGTAAGTATATTCTGAAAGTTAGTTCCGTTACCAGAACACATTACCCCTAATCTCATTTTGTTTGCTCCGATACTGTTGCCTTCAACTTACCATCATCACCAATAACAATGTTTATTTGATGCTGAAAATCATTATCAGTATCCATAAGTCTAATATCTATTGCAGCACCTTTTCCATAACATGACATAATTAATCTACTACATTTTATATCCCATTTTGATGGACTATCAGCGTGTTTATACACAGGATGTGAGTTCTTATCCTCATATCCTTTTATCCAAGGTGTATTTTCATTTAAGTTAAACCACTTTTTCATAAACTCATTTTAATTTTCATAGGATTAACTACTTCAACTTGAACAGGTTTACTAAGAATCTCAGCAAGTCTGTGATAAGCAAAAGCAGTCATTACTTGAGGTGCTATAAAAGCAACCATTGCTATAACCCAAAAGAAATAATAATAATTTTCTTTATTTTGTGTTCTCATAGTGCTGGATACTCCTCGTTGCGTACAAACTCTGTTTTCTTGGTCTTAAAGTCTTCCATCAATCGCTGTACCTGTTTCTTATCAAGTCCAGCAAGTTGCTCACAATTCTCTAAGCAACGATAGATACATTCTCTATCACTCATAGGTGGTGAAATCTCCCACCCTTGCTCATCATAATACTTCTCACCCTCAGTAACTTGTGCCTCTACATGTCCAAGATCTTGTGTCTTAGATGGATTCTTATAATTATGCTTTTCCATCTTCATCTCTTGGAACCCAGTTCTCACCGTTCCACTCATATCCTGGTCTTCCAAGATAGGAAACCTCTGATTCCCATTCAACAAGTGCTTCTTTAATAATACCTTTGATCCAATTTCTAATCATTCCCATTTTTCATAAGGTGGTTCAGGTTCATTAATGCGGTGAGCAAACTTCTCACTATCAAAGTATGATCTACCTCTCTTACCATCTCTCTCATCTAATACTTCATTTATAAGTATCTTCAACTCTCTAACCATTTGAGGAGTATGTAACCTACGAGGATATATCATCATAGGTTTATGTGGTTGTGCTTTACCAGTTGGTTTATAATTGGGATCAGTAGGGCCACTCATCCCTTGTGTATCAATCTTACTCATAATTAATACTCCCTATGATCTGACATATAATGTTCACGCAATGTTCCACTCATTAGAGTTTCACTAATTTCACCGTTGGGTGTGGTAATTGTAGGTTCTATATGATCGTTCTTTTTACCAAATTCTAATGGTGGTTTATGAGGATTCTCCATCTCCCTTACCATTTCAATCACCTGCTCTCTAATAGCAAGTAATTCATCCTTACATCCTTGGTTGTAAGCACATCCTCTCAGTTTATCATCAGGTTTATATAATGATTCTAATAGTAGAGTTCTACCACGATCCCATGCTTCTTGAGGTGTTTGATCTTCACTCATAAAAATTTCTCCAATGAACCTTTCTTTTTAAGTTTCTTTTCAATAGAAATTTGTTTCTTTATGTATGTTACTGCATCATTATAGTTTTTGGCGGTGTGCATCTGCTCACCATTATGAATAATACATAACTTCTTTTTACTTCCCATAATAGGAATCGCTGCCCATGATCCATCCTTATTCACCCATCCTTCAGGTTGCCCACCATCAGGATCAAGAATGTCTCTATTAGGGCAAGTATAAAACTTACGATAGTCAGCACTTACTCTACTACCCATCTACCTAATTTCTCCTTCTGCAAGTTTAGTTGAGTTGAGTAAGTTTTTAGATGTTTTCGCTGATGCTTTACCTGACTTCTCATACCACTCTTGGATCAATCTTTCACCTTGAGCATCATCACCAATAACAGTAAAGTATCTTCCTAAACCTTTACCACCAGCAGCACCACCTACCATCATACCACTCTGCATTACTGCTGGTGCGGTAATCAAACAAAATGGGCCAAGAAACATACAAGTACCTAGTCCAGCAGCAAATCCTACACCAGCACCAGCAGCACCACCTATGATAGCTCCTGCTGTATTAAATGGTTTCTCTTCTGTTTCCCATTGAACTACAGTAGTAACCTTACCTATTGGATGTGTTACACCTGTCTCATCTATTACTACTTTACATTCTTCCCACAATTCCTTTTCTTCTTCCTGACCAACCAGACAAAGTGGATCTTTTGCACCTTGTTGAAGTGACTTATGTGTAACCCTAGATCCTGGTCTTATACTAGATGCTAGTGTTGCAGTTGGTAGTAGCATTGATGCTGCTACTAATGCTGTTAATAGTTTCTTCATTTCTTTGTTGTGTTACTACGAGTTCTGTTTATAATAGTAATGAATTTGTCACCAGCAAATGTACCAGCAAGACATACATCAATCTCATCACCATCTTTCCAGTTGGTTTCACCATTCATTTTGGTGTGTTGCATTAATACTGCAATCTTGTTAATTACATCTTCAGTTAATCTCAACTTGCCCTCCAAGCAACATAATAAATGAAAGTTAATCCTAATAGAATTGTAGCAGTAATAGGGAAAAATGGTATTACTGTAAATGCGTGACCTACTTGTACTAAAACAATACCAAAGAAAATCCACATTAAGGTCATTCCAACCTTATTATGGAATGAACCCTTCTTATAATATTCAGGGCCAGAAGGAATGTAATCTTCATCCTGTGGATTCTTGTGTAATCTAATCATAGTCCACCATCATTTTTGGTCTTTTTGAAATAGGATCAGGAACCTTATCTTCAATTAAGTCCTGTAATGTAAACAAACTTATAAGTTCTAAATTTGATTCTTTCATATTATCATCTGCCTCACCATCCTCTTGCCTATCAACAATAGAAATAACACGATTAACTACATAACCAGCATCACGCAATCTTTCTACTGCTATAATAGAAGATCCACCTGTAGTAATTACATCCTCAAGAACTGTGACTTCAGATCCTTCAGGTAATTGTGGCCCTTCTATGTAAGCATTAGTTCCATACCCCTTTGCTTGTTTACGAACAATTAATGATGCAAGTTTAACTCTATTATTACCTAGAGCATATCCCATCATAGCAACACCAGTAACCAATGGATCAGCACCTAAAGTAAGACCACCTACTGCCTTAACATTAGATTCAATATGTTCCAATATCATTGGACATATTTTACATAAGGTTTCACCATTTAAAGTGATCGACTTACAATTAACATAGTGTTGAGTTTTTCTACCAGAAGAAAGAGTAAAATCACCCTTCTTATAACATCTCTCCTTTAAAAGTTGTAGTACCTCAGATCTATAATCATAAGTGTCTACAAGATATTCTAATACCATTTTATTATATTACTATGTTAGCAAAAATAACTTCAGCACCAGGATTTCTTGCAATAGCAATATCCTCTGCTTGAAACACATCATCAGTAAAAACTGTTTCAACAAATTGCCTTCCATTTAAAATGAGTTTAACTTCGACACGAGGGCCAGAACTGAATAATCCAAACATAGAAGTTTTCCTTTAGTTGTACTAATTATACAAGATCTAATATGTTTATGCTAGGTTCTTGTGACACTTCTTCAACTGGATGATATTCTGCAACTCTCTTCTGAATCAAGTTACCATAATCTTCGTGTAGTTCACATCCAATGTAATCTCTACCTAACGATTTTGCCACAGCAGCAGTAGTTCCTGATCCCATGAATGGATCTAATACAATATCCCCTTTCTCGCTCCCTGCCTTGATACAGGGTTCAATTAGATCGGGTGGATATGTTGCAAAGTGTGCCCCCTTGTACGGTTTCTTAGTTACACTCCATACTGATCTCTTATTTTTCTTCTCATAACTCTTAGTTAATCCTGAGTGTGGAGTTTGTCCATACTCATTTGTACTTGTGTACTTACCTTTACTTCTATCTCTGGTTCCCCAATCTTTTGCTGGTTCCTTTATTGCTTCATTATCATAAAAATACTTCTTATTCTTACTAAACAAAAAGATATATTCATGTGCTTTAGTACACCTATCCTTTACACTCTCAGGCATTGGATTAGGTTTATGCCATATAATATCCTGTCTCAAATGCCATCCATCTGCTCGCATTGCGAAAGCGAACATCCAAGGGATTCCGATGAGGTCTTTTTCTTTGAGTCCTCCGATTCTATTCGCTCTACGAGGACACACATCTGGTAGGTCTTGTTTAGTATGCGAGACTGTTTGTTTTGCCAATCCTTGTCCCCTTCCAGGTCGGTAATTATAGTAACTATCGCCAAGATTAACCCAACAAGTTCCATCATCTGTGAGCACATTTTTTACCTCCTTGAATACTTTAACTAGCTCATCAATAAATTCTTCTGGAGTTTGTTCCAGACCTATTTGAGAATCTTCACCACCATAATCTCTTAGACCATAGTAAGGTGGAGATGTAACACACATCCTTGCTTTCTCATCAAACTCTTTAAGAGTTTCACGACAATCACCAAATAAAATAGTATCTCTCATAATGTTATTCTACCCCATCAATCCAACATTTGAAAGAATTTAAATGCCATTGTGAATAAAAGTAATATTTGGCATCATCACCAGAATTAACAATTAAACATCCATCATGCCAATCATATTTCTTTGCTGCTTTATATACATTCTCAAAATATCTATCCATTGTAAATGGAATAGACTTTGCATATTCCCAAAAAGGAGTATCAAACTTAGAACCATGCTGATAATGCCATAGTACAAATGTTTCAATCTGTTGCATTGCACCATGAATATGGTCATTCATATATTCTTTATCTGCTCTTGTAGGTAACAAAGGTTTATGTTTATGCCCATAGACACTATTTCCATCAATACTATCTATTTGATTAATATAATCCCAAGCAACTTGGCATACTTTCTGATAAAATGCAGTAGATGTAGCTTCTAATGGTTCTAAAAATGCACATCTATTACCATTAAGAATAGTTCTATCACCAACACAAACATCTTTTGCAACATAATTACCAAATGTTAAATTAGAACCATCAGTTTCAGGAAGATCAAATCTTTCTAAAAAATCTTCTCTTGCTACCTGTGTTGATGTTATTGTATCATTATACAAATAACCATAGGATACACTATCCAGATTAGGAATAACAAATGTCCACCCATTAGGAGTAGCAACAGTTCTTGTATAATGTAAATCAGGATCTCTACCTTCCTTTCTATAAAGAAGTGCAGAGTTTAAAGGATTCTTTAATGGTAGATATTCAGTTTCACCACTCTTATCTTTACCCCTACAATCAATAATCCAATCAGCATCTACTTCACTTTCAGGATCATTAATAGTTTTCTCAGTAACATTAAAAACACCTGATTCTAATACTGCCTTAGATAATAAACTTGGAACATAGTGCATAGACATTCCATCTTTAGTAAATGGATGAAATATCTCATAATTCTTCTTACCCCATCCTTCATATAATATACCACTTTTGAATGTTGCACCAATATTATTATTGTACCAACTAGTCCCTAAAATTGACTCAAAATACAATAAGGGTGCTAATGTTGTACCTTGTCCAACCTTTTCCATTGGATGCTCAACAGGACTATGATATATGTCTATCTCAACTCCATGAGCTCTACCATAATGTTGAAAATGTAATGCAGATATACACCCTGCATTACCAGCACCAAGAATTGCTATCTTCATTTAGTATTCCACTCCTCCAAAAGTTTTGAACTACTATTCATCTTATTATCACCACCAACACCAAATTCAAATATAACTCTAGGATCATCTTTATATTTAATATATTCTGGAGTATTCATTCTACCACGATCTCCTCCATTTGCAAAGACCACTTCATCATATACTTCTAATGCCATCTTAATTGCATCACAAGCACTATCATCTTTATCACTAAACTCAATAACAACATCAGGAGTCTTTAACTCTTTAAGAACTGACATTCTCTCATCTATATTCATAAAAGGTTTTCCCTTTTTTCTTCTTAACCAATCATCAGAATTTACAGCAACACATAATGTATCACCAAATTCCTTTGCCGCCTTGAAGTAAGCAATATGCCCACTATGTAATGGATCAAATCCACCAGTAACTAATACAACTTTACTCATACGCTTTCTTTGATTAAATTATAAAGTTTAGTACCAAAATCACCTTTCTCTTTAGGTACTATATTCTTTGCAATAAATGTAATATCATCAAAGTCGACTTTAAATGATACAGAATCATCTTTGAGTTTTGTATTCTTCATACAAGCATCCCAACTGCATATTCCAGCAGTATAATTCTTTGTATCCCATAATAGCATATAATCAAATGTCTTTTCTGGCAACCCTTTGTTTCTCCCTTTAAAATTCATAAGTGTTACCTCTCTGGTATATGGTTTTGTTTTAAGAAACAATCCATCCATACCCTTTGACTCATAATAGAGTCCATCGTGAATACCTAAGAAGTCTCTACCATTCTCAGTATCACCAACATATTTTAATTGACCGCCACTATACTTTGCAATAGCAATCTCTTGGACTTCTGCCCTTAATGGGCGTGTCTGTTGCCTCTTTAATCCATCTGTAGACTTAACTACACCAAAGATAGAGGGAAAATCAAATTGATTGAAGTTAATCATCTTTTAATAACAGAAATTGCAGGTTCACCCTTATTGAACACAGTATCAACTACTGCCTCAACCTTTCTTGCGGTGCTAATCCCAACATTATTATACACAGGAATACATACCTTTCCGTGAGTCTTATGACACTTTCCTAATCGGATCACTCTACCAATAGTTTGACTGATGCTAATATAATCCATATTCCTCATAAACAATGCTGCCTCAAGACCTGCAACATTAATACCTTCTGAAAGGATGCTGTGATGGAGTACAATAAACCTTGTATCATCTCTACCCCATCCATTCAATGTATTAAAAAACTCCTCTCTACCCACCTTTTTACCATTGATTATAGCACCTGTTTTAGCAGTGATATACATCCAATTATATCCATTCTCCTTTAACTTATAGCAAAAATCAGTTTGAGATACTAAACTAATAATCTGCTTAGTAGATTTGGCACATATAAGAACCTTATCCACACTCAAGTTATCAATGGCACTAAGAATATTCTCTGATTCAGTTTCAGCATATATCTCATCTTTTTGAAGCAATCTGGTTTTATATACCTCAACTTTAGGTGGAAGTATATAACCTTCATTAACCAACTTAGGTGCTGGTACATTCATAATTACATCACCATATACTTCCTTATAATTCATTCCAACTTTCTTAACAGCAGAACTATGCTTAGGAGTAGCAGTAAAGAAATAGCACCTGTTAGCACCCACAGTTGCAAAATGTTCCACAGCAGGGAAAAAGTTTCTATTAACACTGTTATGTGCCTCATCAAAGTAAATGGTATCTACATCAACTGTAGATCTTTTAACCTTATCAAGTGAATGATAGGTAGTAAATATAATCTTCTTTCCTTTTGTTCTTCTATACCACCAATAAATATCCCAAACATTTGTTGAAGAATAGTGGGATGTTTCCCCACTATGGACGTGCATCACAGATACATCATCAATCAGTTCCAAAAACTCAGAAGATAATTGCTCTGCTAATAAGATACGAGGAGCAACTACAACAATAGTACCCCCTTTCTTAGCATCTTCTATCATACACATGGTTTTACCACCACCTGTAGGAACAAGGATTTGCCCCTTAGAGTGGTTTGCCATAGCATCCAGAGCATCAATTTGGTGTGGACGTAATGGCATCACTAAACTTTAATATGGATATATTATAGCATTAAAAAATCCCCTTTCGGGGTTTATGTGCCAGTTCGCCCATTGGTTCTTAAAGAATTATAAAGCTTCCCGTACAACCATACCAAAGGTATGTATAAATTCCAGAATGTTAACCCAGTTTACAAAGTGGACTAGGTATGGCGAAACCTTCTATCAAATCCATTATAGTAGTCTCATAATTAATTAATCCAATGACTAATGGACTAGTCGCTGCTATACAAGAACAGGTTGATCCATTCTTTAAAGAGCAAGAAGAAGTTCCCAAAAAAACAAATACAATTTACGTTCATCAATTTCCATCAATAGTGAGATTGTATGATCTTGGTGACCCAGATTATACTAAATTTGGTTTACCTTTGTATGTTGGTGAAACCTTAACTGAAAGAACAATAGGAAATAATTTAATTCGATTCACTGATGGAGATTATTCCAAATGCCCAGAAGCTGTTAATCTACTTGCTAAATGGGAAGTACATCCTGATCTTAGTGATTATGATGTTCGGGAAGAAATGAGAAAGATTGGATGGAGTAAAACAAATCCTTTTGGTGGTTCACCAGAACTAAGAGTAAATCCTTTAGAGACTAATTGGTCTCAAGCAGTTCATAATATTGGTGAACTGGTAAAGAGGATGGATAATTATTATAGAACCTATCAAAAAGATACAGGATTCTCTCCATTAGTTACTAAGAAGAACTCAAAGAAAAGAAAGGATGATATGCACAGAATCCCTAATCGTGAAGTAATATTTGATCTATGCGAAAGGTTGAAAGATTTACCAAAAGATGCTAGAATATACATTCCACAAGATGCTCATGGACACTTTTGCAATTATTTGATAACCAAAATGGGATTCACCAATCTCTTTACGGATCAAGCATACAAATATTTTGCTAGAGATGAGTTTATTGATAATCCAGAATATATAACTCGTATCACCCAAAATCAATTCAAAGGAAGAAATATGAAATTTGATGCAATCATTGGCAATCCTCCTTATGGTGCAGGTGGTAAACTAGCAGTTAGATTCTTGAATAAATCAGGAGAGAAAGTAGATGAAAATGGACAGATCCTCTTAGTTTTACCAAAATCACTTAAAGGTGATTCCAATATGAATTTGGTAAATCTCGATCTACATTGCAAATCTAGTGAAGATGTTGATCCTAAATGTTTTCCTACTGGAATTGACGCATGTATTCAAGAGTGGGAAGTAAGAGATTATAATAGAAAATTAATTCCAGTATATAGAACACATTCAGATTTCCAATTCTTAAAATATAAAGACAGATTTGACGCAAATGTTTTTATTGGAGAATTTGGTGATGGCCCAAGTGGTAGAGTTTTAACTAAAGATTTTACTCATTATGCAGAGGGACATCATTTTATTAAAGCAAAACCAGAAATTGTAGAGAGATTGGTAAATCTCGAACCAACTTTACGGAAAGTTGCTAAAGCAGATACTAATGGTAGAGGTCACTGTGGCAAAAATAAAATAATCAAGGCATATATGGAGGCGTATGATAAAGTTTGAAGATTACATCTATACTGACCATAATGCTTTATCAGAAGATCTGTGTAAAGAAATTATTGATAGATTTGAGAAGGATGATAGAAAAAGAGAAGGTCATATACTAAGAAGGGGAACCGTAGTTGTTGATAAAACACTTAAAGATTCTGAAGATCTTTTTATTACTGCATTAAAAGAGTGGAAAGATATTGATAATATACTTGCAAAAATTGTTAGTGAGAATATACAAAACTATCTCGATCACTGTTATGAAGGTTTTAATAAACTAGATCCAAGACCAACTCCATTTGGAAGTTGTAAGTTTGAAGATGCTGGTTACAATGTAAAAAGTTACAATCCAGGTGGATATTTTAATTGGCATAATGATAATACCCAAGAAGAACAACCTAGAATGTTTGCTATGCTATACTATCTAAATGATTTAACAAATGATGGTGGTGGTCACACAGAATTTGCAGATGGAACATTAGTTACTCCAACTGTGGGAAAGCTAGTTATGTTTCCTGCCGTATGGAATTTCATACATCGTGGATGTCCACCCCTCAAATCTAAAAAATATATTATCTCTACTTACATACACTAATGGCAAAGAATAAACACAATCAAGAAACAGGATCTAGTATAGAAAGATCTGATGAAAGAATAGCAGAAACTCAAGAAGTGTTTACACCTCCTGAAATCTGTAGAGAAATGATAGAAAGAATACCATTAGAAACTAGAAAGAACCCAAAGTCAAAGTTTTTAGATAACTCTGCTGGTTCTGGCAACTTTTTAGTTGAGTTAAGAGATGAATTAACTAAGTATCATAATCTCGATCACGTACTAGATAATATGCTTTATTGTGTAGAATTAATGGAAGATAATCATAAAGAAATATGTGAACGTCTAGACGTATCAATAGATCACCCACATTATGTTTGTGCAGATGCTTTAGAATATGATTATAGTTTTGGTGAACCTATTGGAGTTGAATTATTCTTTACTTAATAGTAGCGTTTGCACTATTTGTACCACCAGGACCTGTTGCGTTTACAGTATAAGTTGTTGTTCTTTCTGGACTCATTGTAGTAGTACCAGAAGCACTAGCAGGTAAAGAGAATGTTGGATCATTAGGATTAGATGATCCAAATATTCTAGTAACCTGACCATTAATAGTCCAACTCATAGAAGCAGCTCCATAAGGTATATCTAAAGTTGGATGGTATAACTCAAAAGTTTGGTTAGCATCAGTACCATCATCATCAAATAATATAATCTTTTTAGTATTATTTGATAATTGATTTGGATTTGGATAAGTAGTGCCATTGGCAGCATTTAAACCAGTCCATGTAATAGGATATTCCCCTGCAGGTAAAGAAATAACATCACTCATAAACACACCATCTTCTTGTATCTTATTAAACTCTCTGGAACAAATAGTCCATTGTACATCTTCATCATTATCATCCCAATTATCCTCCTCCGACTCATCACTATCACCAGGATTACCACGTATCCAGAAAGCAACACCACCTGGATTATAATACCAATTATTATTAGCACCTGTTGCTGGTTCTTCTCCTGGACGGAAGGAAGAGTTTGTTATTAGTACAGTTAAATCATATTGTCCTGCAGCCAAAGTAAATCCATCTACTCTTATATAATCAGAAGTAGGATTACTAAAGGTTTCTACTTCACCTAAAATAATTCCTTCAGGGAAACTAGGTCCTTTTATAGAAAATTTTGCATTATTATCTGCCTGTGCTTTAAAGAAATAAGTACCACCAGTAACATTAAATCTATAAACTGCGGTTTGAGGTTGATCTGGTAAACATTCAGTTGGGGTTCCTCCATTTGAAGATGCAGGGAATACTGCATACCTTCTCATAAACGGAGACCAAGCAACATCCATAGCATATGATATTGGATTGTCATAAGATCTACCCCAGTATGCTCTACCAGCAGCAAAAGTTTGAGAAAACCCACCAAATGACATACTATCTAACGCATATCCTTTATCAGCTTTATCAGTCCAACTATGCTTCACCCTAAAGTCGCAATTACCTGGACCACTAACCATTAAATGACTAACAGGATTTTCCTTAAATCTTACATAGTAAGGAGCACCGATTGTTACCGTAGGAGCATTAGGATTTTGTGGTGGTGGTGAACCTGCACCTTCACAAGGTCCATCATATCTTCCTTTTATTGAACTATTACTAATATTACCACCAAGTACAAATGGAGATCCGCAAATAGCTGCACCAGCTTTACCACCATCACCATCTATACCAGTAGTTGATTCTCCTGGTTGACCATAATCACCACCATCTCCACCTCTACCACCATCAGTAGAACAAAGTCCAGTATCTACTCTAAGTTCAGCACCAGATAAACAAGTTGGACAACCACCTTCAGTACCATCTTCTCCAGCTTTTGCATTTTGAGGTCCGCCACCAACCCAGTTTCTATATCCATATCCAGCACCCCATCCACCCATTCCACCTCTACCTTGGATTGGATTCTCAGAAGGAACTGAATTTAAACAAGTTCCAGTTTGCCAATTTGCTCTACAAACAGTAGTACACCAAGTTCCACCCCAACTATCAATACAATCTCTACCATATCTACAACATCCACCACTTGCCTGTGCTATTAAAGTATCTCCACCATCACAACCTGGAGTTCCACCACAACTTGTAGCAGCAGAATATTCTCTATCACATATACCTTTCATCGCATCCAATCCATTAGGATGGATATATCCCATTGCACCCTGTTCTCCACCACCTCCACCACCATAAATCTTGGCATTATTACCAACATATATTTGAGTAGTATTTCCTGTATGAACTATCTTTAACGCAGTACCACCATCTTTACCTGGATCACTCTTAGTTTTATCTGTTTGAGTAGCATAATTAAATATTGCTTCTCTACCAGCAGATCCATAAATCTGACCGTCAACTTGAATCCTAAAATTATTTGCAGGTATAGGATTACTTGGCATTAATCTAGCAGCAGGGACTTTATCATTACCTACTCCACCACCACCTACTGTGCCATTATTACCAGTATCACCACTTCCACTCATCATATCCAGAAATGTAATTTTCTGAACATTTCTTGTTATATTTCCATATGAATTATTAGTACTATCTACTCCACTTGTTCCACCATTTGACCAATCAATACCATTACCACCAGTAAATCTAGCCATACTCAATTCTGTGGCATTAGATCTTTGATCTGCATAATATCTTTTAATTGAACCTCTCATTTGAGATGCTTTCCAATTAAATTCAGTCGTAGCTGCTATCTGTTCATTCTCAGTAGAATTTGGAACAATAGGATCTAATTCATTAACATTAGTGTTTCTTTTCATCTCTGATGCAGAAACAGGGACTGCATTATTAACAGGATATATTTCTTTGAAATATTGTCTCATCTTGCTCCATTTAATAGGAACACTACCTGTAAAATAAGGACCTGCTTTCTGAACATCAAAATATGGTCCACTCTGATGTTGTGTAAGAGGACCACCATTAGATACTTTATTACTATTACCTGGATTAGTACTACCACTCGATGATTGTACTATAAGTTTTCCACTCATTGCAGCATGATTACCACACTGATAATAATAAGTTCCTGATGCACCTGCAGGAATAATCCAAGTAACTGTTCCTGTTTCAGATCCTTGATTAGTAACACCTGCTATTTGATTAGCAGTTCCAGTAATAGGATCAGTTTTAATATAAAATGGATGCCCTGAAGCATTTACTAAAAAATTAACTCTATCTCCTTCTCTAAGAGTTACATCTACATCATTACCATTTACTGAACCATTTCTATCTGATCCTGAAAGATTATACCCAGTATTACTTGGTGCTGTTACATCAATATTATATCCTGGTAATGGTGCAATACTTAATACAGTAATGGTTCCACCCATCGCAGCGTGATTACCACACTGATAATAATAAGTTCCTGCTTCTCCAGCCGCTGGTGTCCAAGTAACGGTTCCATCCGTTGCTCCATTATTAGTTACACCAGCAACTAAATCTCCACTTCCTGTTGTCTCTGTTGTTTTAATGTAGAAAGGATGACCTGTTGCATCTACATGAAAATTAATTCTCTCACCTTCTTTAATTCTTACTTCTGGATTACTTGGCATTATTCCTAGATAGTTCCGTCTGTATCATTTCCTATTAATATATATTCATTATTGTTAGGTGCTGTTACGTCAACATTAAATCCTGGTTGAGATGTATCCTTAACAGTAACTCCAAGAGTATTACCAACTTGATTATTTCTAGCAGAATCACTATATAATTTTATTTGAATAATTTCTGTACCCTCTTGAGCCATATCTTTTGCAAGAGCATGAGAGAAACTAAATGTATTAGAAATAATAGTACCTTGTCCTTCAATAGACCCAGATGTTAAATCACTTGAATTAATACCTTCTAATTTCCACCAAAGATCAGTAGAATCTACAACATTAGTTGTTGTTACTGTTGTTGTAAATGTATCACCTTCCCTAATAACAGATGATGGTGTTGATAAAACATAAACTGGATTAGAGGTTGTTGATGTATCAAATATTGTAATTACTGATGTATTTGCTACATTATTAGTATAACCAGAATCTGTATATAATTTAATTGCAATTTTCTCTGTTCCTTCTGTTGTAGCATCCTCCGCAACAGTATGGGAGAAAGCAAAACCACCACTAGA
>TARA_B100000686_G_scaffold355359_1_pt1 | contig 16151 bp, 14 predicted proteins | sample TARA_B100000686 | Tara Oceans TARA_B100000686 (sample SAMEA2622733) | marine metagenome | biome: marine biome (ENVO:00000447); feature: marine epipelagic mixed layer (ENVO:xxxxxxxxx); material: "saline water (ENVO:00002010), including plankton (ENVO:xxxxxxxx)" | depth 150 m
TCAGCGTAAGAAGTTGTCACTGCGTACTGGTTGTTTTCACATAAGAAAATCATCGGCAATTTCCATACCGACGCAAGGTTCATTGATTCATGTAGCGCCCCTTGATTCGAAGCCCCGTCACCAAAAAAAGCTAACGATACAAATTTTTCACCTTTGATATGAGCTGCCAGCGCTGCGCCAACAGCAACAGGTACCGATGAACCCAGAATTCCTGACTCACCCAAAATCCCAATCGAATAATCCGCAAGATGCATCGACCCACCCTTGCCTTTGCAATATCCATCTACACGTCCATAAAGTTCAGCCATGGCCTTATCTACACGACCGCCTTTAGCGATAGGATGACCATGAGATCGGTGATTTCCAGCAATATAGTCAGTGTCATCAAGAGCAGCGCATGCTCCAACTGCGACAGCTTCTTCTCCAATATACGGATGTGCAGCGCCTGTGAATTCTCCAGCAGCATGAACTTCCATAACCTTCAATTCAAAATTTCGAATCATCCACATGCGTTTTAGCATGAGCAGCAGTGTCTCGCGTTCTATTTCCACAATCAAACCTCAATCGCTCGATGAAAAAGCACCAGCCGCGTAACCCTACTTCTTTAGGCCGAAACTTCAAATTTATATCAATACAAAATACAGGGAAACAATGAACTCAGGGGAACACTTAATCCCGAATCAATTGCGAAATTATAGACCCTGAAAACACTGTTTGTTGAAGTACGGTCGAAAATCAACTGTTTATAACCACAAGAACAATTCCTGCCGTTACGCCTAAATTAAGTGTCGCAGCAAAAAGATATTTAACGAAAAATGGTTGCTTAGAAATTTTGTGGCGAAAAGATTTCATAGACCAGATTCCCCCTGGCCACCCCCCAAGAAGAGCCCAAACTAACAGAGTTTCTTCTTTTACACGCAATTCATCCTTCAAAGCACGCTGCTTGTCCACCCAGATAATTACACCTGAAACAAAATTAATGATCAAAAATCCAGCACAAATCAAAATGAGCATTTGTTGAGTAGTTAAGCTCACTATCTGAAATTATCAAAATAATTTGAATGTAAGTCGGGTAAAAATCAGCATAGATTCTACAGTGGATTCAAACTGAGGGAAACATGCGAAAAATGATAGAATATGACTGGTATTTACAAGCCATGTAAACGCACGCGAATTAAGTCTAATTCAAACTAATTTCTCCAAGTTTTTTATACACGCATAACAAAAGTTCAATCTGTGTAAATATACAAAAGAATTCTCATAAAAATATGACCTTATTTACGAACTCCACGACATAACAAGGATTACGAATGGCAAAACGAAAAACTGCCGACTCAAACGTCACAAATGGATCAGCTGAATATAGCGCTGATGACATCACGGTTATGGAGGGTCTCGAGGCTGTTCGCAAGCGACCTGGCATGTACATCGGTACGACTGGCACAGATGGAGTGTTCCACCTAATCAGAGAAATCGTTGACAATAGCGTCGACGAGGCAATGGCGGGATTCGCTAGTCGAATCGATATAACAATCCACAAAAATGGTTCAGTAACAGTTGTAGACGATGGTCGGGGGATTCCGGTAGATAAACACAAAAAGACCGGGATGTCTGCTCTAGAAACTGTAATGACAACCCTACACGCCGGTGGAAAGTTCGGTGGAAAAGGGTATCAAGTTTCAGGTGGCTTACATGGAGTAGGTGCATCTGTTGTAAACGCTCTATCCGAATGGACCGAAGTCGAAGTTAGGCGTGATAACCAAGTTTCCAAACAAAGATACGAACGTGGCAAAACCATCGGAGAAATGGACGTTCGTGATCCGAATGAAAATGATATTCCAGGTACTGGAACAAAAGTTACCTGGATGCCAGATAATCAAATCTTTCCTGAAATTTCTTACGACTGGGAATCCATTTCTGGTCGGTTCAGAGAAATGGCATACCTAAATCAAGGGTTAACAATCCATCTGCAATCTGAATGGCATGACGATTTATGGCCACTGAACGACGTAACCTACATGTTTGATGGAGGCGTACAAAGCTTTGTTCGTTCACTAAATAGACGGCGAGGGCCTGTTCATCAAAACGTAATGTATGCACAAGAGACTATGGATGATGTAGTAGTTGAAGTCGCCATGCAATACAACGACTCATTTATCGATAACACCCTTTCATTCGCAAACGTTATTAGAACTGGTGATGGCGGATCGCATGTAACAGGTTTTCGTTCTGCGCTGACCAGAGTTCTGAATGATTTCGCACGAAAAAACAACCTTTTTGGTACAGGAAAGGACGATATTAAAAGTCTTTCCGGTGAAGACACTCGTGAAGGCTTAATGTGCGTAATTAGTGTCAAAGTTAAAGACCCACAATTTGAAGGCCAAACGAAGGGTCGACTAGGTAATCCAGAAGTAAAAGGTGCTGTCGAACAGGTGGTCGGTCGAAAACTAGTCGAATTCCTTGAAGACAACCCTGTTGATGGACAACAGATCATCAATAAATCCACAACGGCAGCTAGGGCAAGAGCGGCTGCGAAAAAAGCGCGTGATCTTGTTATTCGTAAGAATGCTATGGATGGTGGTTCGCTGCCAGGCAAACTCGCCGATTGTACGGAAAAAGATCCTGCTTCATCCGAAATTTACATCGTCGAAGGAGAATCAGCAGGCGGTTCAGCAAAAGCTGGTAGAGACCGTCAGTTCCAAGCGATTTTACCTTTACGCGGCAAAATCTTAAACGTTGAGAAGGCTCGCCCAGAGCGCATGCTCGCCCATGAAGAAATTGCTGCCCTTATAACAGCTCTCGGCGCAGGTCTTGGTGAAGATTATGATGAAGAAAAACTTCGATATCACCGCGTTATCATCATGACGGATGCTGATGTAGATGGGGCTCACATACGTACACTTTTACTGACATTTTTCTTCCGTAACATGCCACAAATTATTGGAAATGGGCACCTGTATATTGCACAGCCTCCGCTTTACCGAGCTTCTAAAGGTCGATCCGCTAAGTGGCTATACTCAGATGCAGAATTAGATGAATGGACCGCCGATCGTCTATACGGAAACATCACTATTACATCTGAAAACAACACAGGGTTTGAACTTAAACGCACAAAGATCGGAAGAGTTCTCACTCCACTCCGAGACTATATTGAATCACTCGATGTAGCGCGTGTTCTAAACATCCCGGAACAAGTGATCGACAAATTAACTAAAGATCCAGAATATGCCTCACTCGATTTCCGACCAGAACAACCTGAGTCAATATCAGAATCAATAGAGCCACAAGAAACTACACAGGCATCACTATTCGATGATCAAAACAATACTGATTCTATTGATTTATCAGAATCAGCAACAGACGATCTAGAAGAAACTGAACCGATAATCCTTCCTGATCGTACTTATGAAATAGATGGATACACGCTCACTAAAGAAATATACAACAACCCCGCAGTTCAACGTCTCAAAACAATCTTTCCGCTAATCCAGGATGTTTTAGATGCTAGTCCGTTGTCGGTTTCTAAAGGAGATAACTTTGTCGCATCTGGTGTTACATGGCACGAATTGCCTGCCACTTTAGACAACAATTCGGATAAATCAGGCGTAAACGTGCAACGATTTAAAGGTCTAGGCGAAATGAACGCTGATCAATTATTTGACACCACCATGGATCCAGATGGCAGAGTCATGCTTCGCGTAACGGCAGATGATGCTATGGCAGCGGATGATATGTTCCGGACGTTAATGGGTGATGAAGTTGAGCCAAGGCGCAACTTTATAAGGGCGAATGCGTTAGAGGTAAAAAATCTAGATGTTTAATTCACAAGCGAATGGATCAAAATACATAATCTAATTTTATTAGATGTCATCAATGTTAATTATCACTTGAATCTAAATAGTTATCTTTATTTTGCCTTCTGGAGTGGACTCCCACAGACGAAAAAATGGTATGCCACGTCTTAAAATTTCATCCCCCCCACCTTGATGTCTGTCAAGAATTGCCATAACCAATACGACATCACAACCAACTGCCTCCACAGCATCTATAGCTGGAAAAAGCGATCCACCTGTAGAAATTGTGTCGTCAAAAGCTGCAACCCTCATACCGGCTTTGAGATTACCTTCAATCTGCTTGCCAGCGCCGTGATCCTTCTGTTCAGGTCGAACAAAAAATCCAGTACGATTTTTACCCTCTAGTTTTGATCGCAAGGCTAAAGAACCAACTATTGGCACAGCAGCAACGGTAGGGCCACCGAAAGCATCTACCCCAGCCTGATCCATTGCAATGCCAAATGCACGAGATATCAATTCTGCTCCTTCGGGATCAGTTGATAACAGCCGTCCATCAAAGTAGTACGTGCTTTTTTGACCCGAAGATAAAACAAAATCACCAAATTTCAAAGAATTTAGTTCCAAAGCTCTTTCGTAAAGTTGTGTTGCAATTTCGCGTAAATCTTTACTATCAGTGTTCATTTGTTTTCCAATTTATTGATAAAGCTTTTGGGTTTTTATGTAATTATCAACCGATTCAGTGACTAAATTCTTAATGGAGTGATTCGACTGTTTAAGATTCCTGATTTGGGTTGCTGACACATTAAGCATTGGCCCCACAACATACAAAGCACGTTTGGCCGGATGAAAATTGTCCAATAATTCTGTATCAAAAACTTCACCAGGACGCCCAACGGTAACTATTGTGGCTAGTTCAGGAATTTTTTCCGAATTTTTCCATATGTGCATAGACATTGCTGAATCTGACCCAACAATTAGATGCAACTTAACCATAGACCCTAAGGATTTTTGTAAATCGACTAGGGTATTTATTGTGTAAGTAGGCCCACCACGAACGATATCGACATCAGAAACTTCGATATTTCTTTCTCCATTTAGTGCAAGCTTAACCATTTTGTATCTATCGTCAGGAGATGCTAAAACAGGATCATTTCGCATCCATTGATCGTTATTAACTACCATTAAAATCTGATCAAGCTTTAACTCATCACGGACTGCACGTGCAACTGCTATATGGCCCTTATGTATGGGGTCGAATGTGCCACCAAAAACTCCCACTTTTTTTATAACACTTGAACAATTCATCAATCCCAGTCGAACTCCCAATTTCCAATAACAATAGTGTCACCCTCTTTCATACCAGCATCACGCAATGCTTTAGTGATTTTTAACTGATCTAGACGACGTTGAAATTGAAGTCGAGCTTCGTGTGATTCAAGATTACTACCTTCAGCTAATCGAACCGCTTTCGAATGAACGATTCTTAATTGACCATTAGGTTCTCTTGTTATCACGGTTTTAGGTTTATTAATTGATGGTCGAATTACAGGTATTTTTGTAGAGTTTTCCTGAGTTGGTTTTATGTGTCTACGTTCAATATCTTGAACGGATTTGATCATTGATTTTTTTAAATCATCTAAGCCTTTATAAGTAGCAGCTGAAACGAACAGTACTTCTGCGTGTAATCCTTTCACACTTTCAATTTCTTCTTTAATTTCGTCAACGAGAATAGAAACATCGTCTAAATCTGATTTATTTATTGCAAGTATTTGTGGCTTCTTAGCAAGCTCTGCATCAAATTGAATAAGTTCTTGATTTATTGCATTGATGCGACCAGCAATATCCTTTTCACTACCGTCTACAACGTGAACTAATACTTTTGTGCGCTGAACATGTTTGAGAAAATCATCACCAAGACCTGTTCCTAAATGAGCACCTTCAATTAATCCTGGAATATCGACTACAACAAAAGCTTTTATTCCAAATTCCACCACACCTAGAACTGGTTCAAGTGTAGTAAAAGGATAATCTGCAACTTTCGGACGAGCGGCGCTAATGGCAGATAATATGCTAGATTTACCAGCATTTGGCATACCAACTAACCCAACATCTGCAAGCAGTTTTAAATTTAACCTAATGCGACGAATCTCACCGTTAGATCCAGATTCTGCTAGAAGTGGTTCTTGTTGGGTTGGATTTACAAAATGAGCATTCCCCCAACCACCTCTTCCTCCCTCAGCAACAACCATTTTTTGTCCATGCTGATTAAGATCACCAATTAATTCTTTATCTTGCTGATCTTCCCATAACCACACTTCAGTCCCAACAGGTACAGATACTGTTATTGAATCCCCATTTGCACCTTGACGTTTATTTCCATCACCTTTTGATCCATTTTTTGCTATGAAATGAGGTTGCCAATGAAACTTAGTAAGGGTGTTTATTGTTGAATCAGCAATAAGAATTACATCTCCACCATCTCCACCATTGCCTCCCCCAGGTCCGCCTCTGGGAAGAAGAGCTTCTCTAATAAAAGCAACATTGCCATCTCCACCATTACCAGCACGAACTTCTATTACTGCTGAATCAATCATGTGGAAAAGTCTTTAAGTAGATTTCTTTAAACTATTAACCATCATATTAATAAAGGGTATCAATATGTGGAAAACCATCTAATTATGAGTATAAAACGACTGTTGGAAAGTGGTTGATATATGTTAATAATTTATTTGTAAATGATAAAAAATTTCATCTTTTATTTAAACCATCATTTTAGGTTTTTTAGATAAATGGAAAAATATAAATCATTAAAAAAATAAATTTAAATATATGTTTAGTTTTTCACATATTTCATTGAATTATTCACAAATGATTTTAGGTTCAATGCAAATTTTTAAATAGAAATTTTAGTAATAATTAAGTTTTCTTATTATTCGATTTTAATATTTAGCGAATAGAAAGATTAACTTTACGAGATCGAATAATTATGTCTCTGACAGCAGCTAGTTGTTGTCTGATATTACTATCTGTTTCCATAAGTTGTTCGAATCTTTTTTGAGCATAAAGAACTGTTGAATGATCTTTGCCACCGACTGCTTCACCTACCAATGCTGAAGTAAGGTGCGCGTCCTCTCTAAGCATATACATCGCCATTCTTCGTGCTTCCGCGGTTGCTTTGTCACGGCGTTTACCAGTGATGCGATCTATTGTTACACCTGTGAAATTAGCTATTGATGTAAGTATTTCATCAACCGATGCGATATCTTTGGGAGTTTCTGAAAGCAAACTTTTTAGAGCCTGTTCAACCATTTCCCCTGTAATGGGACTTCCGACCAATTGAGAGTAAGCAATTACTCTGTTTAAAGCTCCTTCGAGTTCACGAACATTTTGGTGTGCATGCTGAGCAATCTGATCAATAACATTTGGCTCAAGATTGGGAGCTTTACTTTGAAGAATAGCGTATCTAGATTCGTAATCAGGTGATTGAAGATCTACTTCTAATCCACCTGCTAAGCGTGACTGTATTCTTTCCTGGAGCAGACTTTTTCCTGCAGGTTCGTCTCCGGTAATAATTATTTGTTTACCTGACATGTGAAGTTCGTTAAAAGTGTGAAAAAAGCCTTCTTGAGTTTGTGGTTTAGAAGCGATGAACTGTATGTCATCAACCATAAGAACGTCAGCACTTCGATATCGCGTGCGAAATTTATCAGCAGTACCTTCTCGGATTGCGCTGATGTACTCATTTGTAAATCGTTCACTACTTACATAAATTACTTTCATTCTACGATTTAGTAGAGAGTGCCCAATGGCGTGAAGTAGGTGGGTTTTTCCTAACCCGACTTCTGAATAGATGTAAAGCGGGTTGTAAACGTTACCGGGGTCCTCTGATACTTTTGCAGCTGCAGCATGGGCTAATTTGTTTGATGGCCCTACAACGAATGTCTCAAATTTGAAGCTTGGCTTAAGTGAATAAGTTTGTACGTGATCAATATTCTTCGGTTTTATTGTGTTCTTAGTTACAACTTTTTCAGATCCGTCATTAACACCATAATTGCTTTGATTATCACGTTCTGAACCAGCGATTATAAACTGGATTTTGAGCTTTTTTCCTGCAATATTAGAAACGGTTTTTAAGATAATGGCTGATAGTCTTTTTTCCAACATTTCAGCTGCGAATGGACTTGGTGTAGAAATTGTTAGGCTTTCATTGTCCACACTTATCGCGGAGGTTGGTTTTAACCACGTTTCGTAGTTTGGACGAGGTATTTCGAGTTCGAGTTGACCGAGAGCCGCTGTCCAAATTTTTTGTGCGTTATTTACTGCCAAACCCTCACCAATTTTGGGCACAAAATACCCCTGAGTCAGCTATGCTGACTTTAAAAATATCTACGAAATATGTGGACTACCATGACCGGCTTTTACGACAACTGGACGTTGTCTGAGGTGGTGCAGGTCTACGGGCAACCGTACCATGCTTAGCGGTGGGGAACGCAACCCCTCTAAGGGTTTATTTTGGATAAATTTTGCATCAATTTCCCATCAATTTTGCAATAACTTACAGAGCTTAGTTTGCGCAGGCATTATTTTTAATATTTTTAAGGTGTCTTCTTGCTGTAACGCACGGCCAATTTCAGCGCGCCGAGGCAGGCGCGGTAGTTATAAAGTAGTTGCATGAGAATTGTTTTTTTCGGTTCGTCTAAAGAAGCGGCTGATGCCCTTGATGGGTTGATCATTGTTGGTCATTCTGTTGTCGCGGCATATACACAACCTGATCGGAAAGCTGGCCGGGGGCTTAATCGACGGTCAACTCCAGTTAAACAGCTAGCGGAAATAACCGGCATTCCAGTTTTTACACCTAAATCTCTTAAGGAAGAAAAAAACCGTTTGACGGAATTTGGTGCAGATGTTTTTGTGGTGATGGCTTATGGACGTATCCTTCCTTTAGAGGTACTTCAAATCCCTCCTATAGGTGTTGTTAATGTTCATCCTTCACTGCTACCCAACTATCGCGGGCCAAGTCCTGTTGTTGCCTCTATCCTCGATGGTCTTACTGAAACTGGTGTATCGATAATGCTTCTTGATACGGGTATGGACACTGGACCCATCCTTGCTCAGTCGAAACCGATCCAACTAACAGGAAAAGAAAAAACAGCAGAATTACAGTCATCACTTTTTAAGATAGGTTCAGAAATGCTTCCGCAGGTATTAGAGGGTTTGGCTGATGGATCTATATTTCCGCAAGCACAAGATGAATCATTAGCAACCGTTACAGGCTTGTTGAAACGGTCGGATGGTGCGATTGATTGGTCTGATTCAGCTGTGAAAATCGAACGTATGATACGTGCTTATGATCCTTGGCCGGGCACATTTACTAATTGGAACGGGAATACACTCAAAATTATTGCGGCAGCAATATTTGATACGAACTCTCTTTTTCCAGGAGAGGTATTAGTTGAAGGCGGGTTGATGATTGTGGGTTGTGGTTCGGGATCTATTCAGATCAATAGCGTTCAACTTGAAGGACGTCAGAAAGTTTCAGCGACCGATTTTATTAACGGTGCATCTGGACTTAATGGTTCAATTTTAAGAGCGATTAAAATTTAAGAGGTTTCGATCTGAACAATCTCTCTATGAGCTATGTGACCACGGATTCTATCTACGTTGGCGATCCAGTTGTCACTACTGTAGAACGCATCTTCTGCAGTTTTAATATTCTCAACGTTATTTCCGTAGGATCTGATCCAAATGAACTGGGTTTTTTCTTCATTTACCCATGTGCTCTCAACTGTGATTCCAGCTTCTTCCATCCAAGGCACTAGCGTTTTAAATGTTTCAAGCCAGCTATCCATCATGCCTTTATTGATGGTGTAGGTGCGCAGGTGTGCAATCGTCATTTTTTAGAGAATCTCCAGAGTATTGGTTAGTTATCGTTTATTTTTATTTGATGTTAGCTGGTTTTTGATTCGAATTATGTGAAATTACTAGATCTAGTTTATCTCTGGATATGAGATCAGATTCAATATGTTTATTTGAACATTCCCATTAAGGCGCGCTTACCACCGGGACCGGCAAGCTTTTTCATCATTTTTTGCATTTGTTTAAATTGGTTTAAAAGTTGATTGACTTGAGCAGGAGAAGTACCTGAACCTGTTGCAATTCTTTTTCTGCGAGATCCGTCAATTATTGAAGGATCCTGTCGTTCTTGCATGGTCATTGAGTGGATGATTGCTTCTACTCTTGCGATCTGATTTTCATCGATGTCATTAGGATTGAATTTGCCTCGCAGTGCGCCCATTCCAGGGATCATGCCTAAAATATCGGTCATAGAGCCCATTTTCTTAATTGTTTGAAATTGCTGGAGCATATCGTTTAGATCGAACTGGTTCTTTTTAATCTTTTGTTCAAGCGCAAGTGTTTCTTCTGTATCAAACTGGGCTTCGGCTTTTTCAATCAGTGATTCAACATCCCCCATGCCTAAGATTCGGGATGCAATGCGGTCAGGGTGGTAAACTTCAAACTGATCTGGGCGCTCACCAACACCAATAAACTTGATTGGTACGCCTGTAGTTGAGCGCATAGACAAAGCCGCGCCACCCCTTGCATCCCCGTCCATCTTTGTAAGGACCATTCCGGAAATTCCTATCCGGTTATTGAATTCAGATCCAGATCTTACGGCGTCCTGACCGGTCATTGCGTCTAAGACCAAGAGTGTTTCTACTGGCGAGGTTGCATTTCGGATGTTTTCCAACTCGTTCATCAGTTCATCGTTTATTGCTAGACGACCTGCTGTGTCCAATATCAGGTAATGGATACCTTGATTTGCTGCTTGTTTATAAGCTGCTTTAGCGACTGTTACCGGATTGGAGTTTGACGGATCCTCTGAATAAACGTCTAGATTGAGCTGTTTACCTAGTTGTTTTATTTGCTCGATAGCTGCAGGTCTTTGTAAATCACATGCGGCTATCATCACCGAGTGCTTTTTCTTTCTGAGATGAAGAGAGAGTTTCGCAGCTAGAGTGGTTTTACCAGCTCCTTGCAAACCAACGAGCATGATTACACTTGGTGGGCGTTCTGCCCGTTTTATTTCTACGACTTCTCCGCCGAGAATATTTGCTAGTTCATCACGAACGATTCGGATTACTGATTGACCAGGCGTCAGCGATGAGTAAATTTTTTCTCCATTTGCACGTTCTTTGATTTTTTTTACAAATTCTCGTGCAACTTTAAAATCGACGTCCGCTTCGAGTAATGCAAGTCGAACTTCTCGCAACGCGTTATCTATATCTTTTTCTGAAAGTTTGCCGCTGTTTGTTAGCTGGCCAAATACTCCATTAAGTTTATTTGTAAGTGATTCAAACATATGTCGAGTTTACATGTGAATCTGCTATAACTTGGCTTATGTGTTGGTCTGTTTTAGTTGTTTATTACCTTAAAATGCGAGTAATTATTTGAGTTAAATTATTGTCATTATCACGAGATATTGTGCTGATAGTGACAAAAAGTTTATGTGATTACTCTCAGTGTGCTTTGAACAACTAGTGTGGCGTCGGTTCGTGCCTGTATATCTTCAAATGACCAACCAGGTGCAGCTTCCCGCAGAATTAACTGACCATGCTTTTTATCTACGTCTATAACAGCGATGTCTGTAATGATTTGGCTAACGCAATTCTTGGCGGTGAGTGGAAAAGTACATTCGTTTACGACTTTAGGGATTCCACTTTTCGTAGTGTGTTCCATAGCGATAACTACTCGTTTAGCGCTGGCAGCTAAATCCATGGCACCGCCAATGCTGCCTATTCCACGTTTTGGAATCATCCAGTTTGCAAGATCTCCTTTTTTTGAAACTTGTAAACCGCCCAGAACCGTTACATCAATATGTCCGCCACGGATCAAATTGAATGATTCGACAGAATCGAAAAATGCCATTCCCTTTATGCGTTTTGGAAATTTTCCTCCAGCATCCATTAGGTTAGGATCGCCTTCGTTAGGTTTTGCTAGTTCACCGAAGCCGAGTATTCCGTTTTCCGCGTGATATCTAAGCTCTACACCCGCAGGTAAATAATCTGCACACATCGCTGGAATGCCAATACCAAGATTTACTGTAGATCCGTCTATCAGATCACGTGCTGCTCGTTTTGCTATGCTGATCCTGTCGAGTCTTGGTGCAGGGTCATTATCTAAATGTTTTTCATGCGAATTCAAGGTAGTGGATCTCCTGGTATACGCTCGACTATTCGGTCGACGTATGTACTGAGTGTTCCCACTCGTTCAGGGTCTATACCTCCGGGTTCTACGATTTGGTCGACCTCGGCGATAGTAATTTGAGCAGCAGTGGCCATAGCTGGGTTAAATGCACGGGAAGTACCTATGTACTGTAAATTACCCCTAGTGTCTGCTTTTTCTGCTCTTATTAGTGCATAGTCGGCAGACAGAGCGGTCTCCATAATGTATTCCTGACCGTTGAAGATCCGGTGTTCTTTTCCTAAGGCAACTGGAGTTCCAACGCCTGTAGGTGTGTAAAAGGCAGGAATGCCCGCTCCTGCAGAACGAATTCTTTCAATTAAAGTTCCTTGCGGGACGATTTCGACGTCTGCCTTACCTTCTTGCCACGCTCTTTCAATGTCGCTCAATGGGTTAGTAGTGCCAGGGACAGGGAATGAGCATATGATTTTTGTTGCTTGTCCACTTTCGAAAAAGATTCCTTGATCGATTGGTTCCAAATGTTCCGGCCAGCCATAGCCTGTCGTTTTTGAAATGCCTGCAACATTGCCAATGATAGTCAGGTTATTTACCCCAAGATCTCGTAAAGCAAGCATAAGTCGAGTCGGTTGTCCTCCAGCACCACCGAATCCACCCACCATTAATGTTGATCCTGACGGTATATCAGCGACAGCTTCTTCGAATGAATTTATGATTTTATTTGTTGGCACGACAAGCTAGATTGTACGGTGTTTTCCGTTGACGTGGCTTACACTTTGATCAAAATCTTTTTTGACACCCATTTCGTTAAAAAATTAATAATCACTGCCAATATGACTAATAATGCCAAAAGAAAAAACTTTACTTTGATAGCGCATCGAGGTGCGTCTTATGATGCACCAGAGAACACTTTCGAAGCATTTGATCTTGCTTTAAAGCTTGGATTTAACAACATTGAAACTGATATTCAATTGACTAATGATGGCAGAGTAGTTGTTATTCACGATTCTGAGTTGGATAGAACTACGGATGGAACAGGATTAGTCGCTGAGACTGATATTGCCAAAATCAAGTCGTTGAATGCAGGTCTGTGGTTTGAAGGGCCAGTTGATGGTGCAGGTAAAAAAGGCCCAATGGCTTATCCTGAAACGTTTGTACCGACACTTGATGATGTTTTGGAAAGATATGCAGGTAAAGCACATCTTCATCTTGAGCTGAAAAGTACGGAGCCAGAACTTGTAGAACTTGCTTTAGTATCTTTAAGACATTGGGGCTGGCTTGAAGAATTGACTCGCGGTTATGATTCACCTGGATTAACCGTTACATCTTTTCATCGTGACCAATTGGAGCGATCTATAAAACTCGCTCCCGAAATTCCACATGGTTGGCTGGTTCAGAGTCTGGATAAAAAGGTTCTAGAGGTTGCTTTAGGTCTTGGATTATCAAGTATTTATCCGAATGCAGAAGGTATTACATCGAAGCAAGTTTTATCCGCTCATAAAGCAGGTCTTTCTGTTAGAACTTGGGGAGTGGGTGAATCACGAGCTAACTTGCGCAGATCCTATCGTTCTGGCGCTACCGGTACCACTATTGATTGGCCAGCCATCGCTCAAAAATTAATTTTATCGATGTAGAGAGTTGTATGAATTGGCTTTTCTTAATATTTCGGATTAGAGTTTCTAACTTGGCAATATGATTATGAATGGATTTGAACCTGAACATTCGCCTACATTAAAGTCTGTTTGTAGAGGTGTGCAGCATTAATTATTTTGTTCTCATAAAAAGCGAGTTCCTATGCAAATAGAAAAAATACGACTGCGACATGTGTTTGGCACAATCGAAACAGACGGTTTGTTTTGGGAAGAGCGTCTTGTTCAACCGCTTGACGTTTATGAAGAGTTTCGTGATGTGACGAAAAGAGTGGAATGGAGTTCTCAAAGATCTTCTAATGAACTTAGCCATGATGCTTATTTTGTACAGATCGAAACAGACGAAGGCGCGATCGGTATTGGCGGGCCAATGGATAGGGCCGTTGCATTCATCATTGATAACGAGTTGTCTCGATACCTGATTGGTCGTGATCCGTTGGCGATCGAGTTCTTGTGGGACATCATGCACCGCGGTTCGGTTCACGGTAGACAGGGCAACACGATGATCGCAATAAGTGCGATCGACAACGCTCTGTGGGATCTCAAGGGGCGCTATTTCAATACTACTGTTTACTCAATCATTGGCGGTCCGACTCGCCAGGGAGTACCTGCTTACGCATCGATGCTTGGCTATAACGTGCTCGACATGGGACTTGTTAGTGAGCGGGCAAAGCAGAAGCAAGAAGAAGGGTTCACCGCTCAAAAATGGTTTTTCCGCCACGGTCCAATGTCGGGAGCTGAAGGATTTAAGAAGAATGTCGAGATGGTCAAGACACTTCGAAAAACCCTCGGCGATGACGATGACATCATGCTTGACTGCTGGCAGTCGATGGACGTGAACTACGTGATCCGACTCGCTGAGCACATTGAGGATTACCACCCCCGGTGGCTCGAAGAAGTAGCGTTGCCTGACAGAGTTGACTCATATCGAAAGATTCGCGAAGCAACCAACATTCCGATTTCCGGCGCTGAGCATCACTATACGCGGTGGGGTATGAAGCAGTTTATCGACGCCGAAGCGTTGGATATTTTGCAGCCCGACATTTACTGGGCAGGCGGTCTATCGGAGACGCTCAAGATTGCTGCTGTTGCGACAACGGCTGATTTGATCACGATCCCACACGGACACTCGACTAATGCTGGAATTCACTTTTCAGTGGCTCAGTCGCCAATTCATACTCCGTACCAGGAGTTTCTGATCAAGTGGAATATCGTGCACCAACACTTCCTGAAAGACCCGGTTACTCCTGAAAACGGCATGATCAAGGCACCGAACGGCATCGGAATGATGATGGATCTCGATCCCGACAAGATCGAACGTGAAGAAGAACCAAATTTCGGGTATTAGCTAGTTCGTTCGGTTTCTTGACGAGTCGAACATCTATTATGCGCAAATTGCAAAATGTGTTTTTTTCGAACGAGAGATTCCCTTCAATTTTTCGTGCGTCAACACACTGACATTCTGTGTTTGAGACAAGCGAGGTAATGGTGATTGCCGCCGCTGTTTTCATTTAGCGCCGTGTCATTGGTTACAAGTGGGATCTTGTAAATGAAGATCTGCTCATAAGTTGAGTCTTTTACCGCTGGGTGACGAAATCCTGGATACGATTCTTCGACTTGTAAACCGTCGATGTGTAAGTCGATGAGTTCAATTTCATCTTAGGCGAAGACAGTAATCACCATACGGCCGGCTGCCACGAGACTTCTTGTCGGTTGGGCTACCTCTGGGTAGATCGACGTAACATAGAGTGAGGACGCGACAAGACGATTGATTTCGGCGATTCGTTTTTGCTCATCGGCGAGTTGAAAGGCGTCGCAGTTTGGAGTCGTACCCGTTTCAGTCTCAACGGTCACCGGTCACAAACCTAAACAGAGCACACCAAAATAAACCAGTTCAAGCTGCTCTTGAATCTGTTCCCCATCTATTTATACATTCTGGAGTAACGTTTTCCATCGGTTATTTGGCTAATTTCACGAGTTGTTCCGCGTACGATCGTTCCATTTCGGAAAGTTTGTCGACGCGTCGTCGGAAATCCGGCTCGGTGGAGAATTTTGCGTTTACAAACGCGTCGAGAACCTCTTTTGCAACTTCGATCCCGATGATCCAGGCACCCATACAGATTAGATTCACGTCATCGTGCTCGACTCCTTGGTGAGCGCAGTGAGTGTCGTGGGTGAGGGCGGCGCGAATTCCGGGCACTTTGTTTCCGGCGATTGCTGCTCCAACTCCAGTGCCACAAACAAGGATGCCGCGCTCGGCCTCGCCAGAGAGAATTGCGGATGTGACTCGTTGAGCAATATCAGGAAAGTCGACAGGGTCTTCGGAGTGGGTGCCATAGTCGGTGACATCATGCCCTTGTGACTTCAAGTATTCGACTACGGGAGCTTTCATTTGAAACCCAGCATGGTCTCCTCCTACTGCGAGTTTCATTTGAATCAACCTTTCCTAGTTCGAAATAATGAGTAAATCTTGTGTGAATTAAGAGCGCCTATAAGTGCTGGAATAATC
>TARA_B100000686_G_scaffold171689_1_pt1 | contig 16117 bp, 11 predicted proteins | sample TARA_B100000686 | Tara Oceans TARA_B100000686 (sample SAMEA2622733) | marine metagenome | biome: marine biome (ENVO:00000447); feature: marine epipelagic mixed layer (ENVO:xxxxxxxxx); material: "saline water (ENVO:00002010), including plankton (ENVO:xxxxxxxx)" | depth 150 m
CGCATCAATTATTTTTAAGACTATACAAGCGATAATCCCCAAATGAAAAATACTGGATGGGCTGTTTAATTCCCAGTAACTCCTTCACAAGCATGCGCCAGCTTCCGGCATGCGTGGGCATTCCAGTTTTCCCAGGGTGGTGGATTGCGCCGATAAGAATCCTACCGTTTAATTTCAGCACGCAATCTGCTTCCTCAATAAGATTTCTGGCGAAGACAAAACACTTCTTACTTCCCTTGAGCGAGAACTCATGTTAATATTTTGGTGAGTTTGCCATGAACTTAAGATGCGTAACACTGGGGATCACTTTGCGAGTTTTGTTATCAAACAAAACAAATTAAGAATCTCACCTTAACACAAGATATTGGGTTGCGTCATGCTGTTAAATATTGGATAGCATTAAATTGGATATGACCCCACAATTCCCGGCTAATCCTTTGAGGTATTACCGTTTTCATATGATAGCAAACTTCATACTAATTCCTCCGGCACATAGTAGTATTCGCAAACTTATAAACCCGCCAACAAGCGGACTCTCCTTAGAAAAAAAACTAAACACATCACGAACTATTCTTTTTATTAAAAAGTCTTCCCAACCTATGGCACCTGTGAACTTAACCTGCTTCTACCTGTCGCCTAAGGCATATTAATGAACATAAAACCACAGATATCGGAAATTTACAAATTACCAGATTACTAAATATATTCAACACCGAGGCGCCGATAGATGAGAAGGTTTATTGGCTTCTGCGCATTGCAGTCGCTTTATGTTTTTTAGGGCACGGTTCTTTTGGGTTTATTATTGATGATGGAAAGATAGGCAAAGTGGCATGGCTTGCTTTTTATGAACCTTTTGGAATAGGCCCTGAAATGGTTTATAAATATTATCTCATGCCGTTGATAGGAGTAATGGATATAATGGTAGCCTTGGCGACCTTGTTTGTTCCCACTCGTTGCGTTTGGGCTTATGCCGTTTTCTGGTGTATTTTCACGGCATTTCTTAGACCCTTAACTGGGCAAGGTTTCGCTGAGTTTTTTGAAAGGGGTGGGAATTATGGCCCACCCATGGCGCTGGCAGTGTACTGCGGACTTCACTTTCGCTCTATCAAAGATTGGTTTTCCCTGCTTGATCCGCCCAAGTTAAACTTGAAAAATGTGGATCAATTAATACTGGTCTTACGTTTGGCGATCGCATTTTTAATGATTGGCCATGGTGGGTTTTTCATACTTAATGAAAACAATCAAAGGGATTATTTAATTCAACATTGGGCTGCAGTGGGAATAGATCTCACGATCCCGGCCATGCTCGCAATCGGATGGTTTCAAGTTGCCTTGGGAGTCGTGGTTTTTTTTAAACCTGCGCGTCACCTGCTAATCCTTATCGCAGTATGGAAAGCTTTCTCAGAAGCCCTTTATCCTATTTCCGGGGTGCCCAACGGCTATGTATGGGAATGGGTGGAAAGATCGGGTGATTATTGGGCCCCATTTGCCCTAATTCTCCTAATGCACTGGAGAGAAATCCACTCAGCTAAAAAACACTAAAATCTTTCCTTCCAGTTTATGGGTTTTAAATCGTTGGCTTCTGATAATGACTAATAGGGCTGATTCAAATAAAATTAAACCCCTATTCAGTCTATATTAACCCTATTTCAGGAGAAGACTAGTGGCTCTCCCCTTATCAGCCAAACAAAAAAAATACTTGTACTTATTTGTCGGGTTTTTGTTTTGTGTAGCCGGGTTTCTTGGCTCTTATATTTTGATGATAGACCAAATAGGTCAAATCAAAAGAAATATTAAAAAAACCGTTTACCAGATCACCAAACCAGCCATCCCAAAAAATATAAATATTAACATCATAAACAGTCTTCGAAGCGGAGGTCATACGATTTTCATAAGACATTCCGCACGCAACACGATAAAAAATATACTCGCCTTTGATCAACTTTCCACAACAGACCAGATCGTTATTCCCCCCAATTTATACAAAGGAGGCTGCCTTAATTCTCAAGGCAAAACAGAAGCCTGGCTCCTTGGTGAAATTTTCAGAAAAATGAATATCCCTATTGGAAAAATTTATGCCAGCCCAACTTGCCGTACAATTGAAACCGCTCAACTGGCTTTTGATCGCATAGACATTATCGACAATCACCTATATGTCCATAGTTTCAATATAGGAACAAATGAATCAAGAGCTAACGCGAAAAATAGAGCATTGGATATTATCAAGACAGTGCCTGAGGAGGGAAAAAACAAGGTTATTGTGGCCCACAGCAAAATGCTCAACCTATTAGGTTGGCATAATTCCAATCTAGAAGAATCAGGCTTATTTATCGTTAAACATAGGACAAATCAACCCCTTAAAGTGATCACAGAAATTACCTTGGGTTCCCTTGTTATTGCCATGAAGTTACAGAAAAAACATTGACTCATGAAAGTCGTGAGGAAGTTCAGCACCACAGACTAACCTCACTATTATATGAACAGCTTGTATGGGGAACTGTTAGAAGTGGATACTAACGAGAAGATATTACCTCAGCGATTTAGCAATATATGATACTTTGAATCACTATCGGGAAACTGAGTCGCGCACGGTAAGGATGCGTATTTCGGCGACATCTTCCTTAATCAATTCATCGACCGTATGCGAACCTATCAATCCTGCTCCACCGATTACGAGCAAACGTTTATTCTTTAAATTTATAACTACCTCATTGATATGCATTTCCTTCAAACTGTTTCAGGTCAAATTAATCGCATCAATTATTTTTAAGACTATACAAGCGATAATCCCCAAATGAAAACAACGAATCCACCTGCAATTCCTTAACAAAATGCTCGGGCAAATACCCATCTAAAGTGAAAAGGTATTGCACTTGATACTCTGCAACGATTTCTGCAATCGGTTTTAAAATCCGAGGGAAAATTGGTTCGATCGCCTTGAAGCCAAACCCATGAGCCCCCCATAAAACGGATTTATTAGCCTTATATGCCACCACCTCATGCCAGTGCTGAGGAAAACACATAACCACTCCGTCGGGCATACTTTTTAAATATTGCATAGCGCGATCCATATCAGCATCCACCTTCTGCGTTTTACTGTGTTTCAGCTTCCAAAAATATAACCCAATACCTACCAGGCAAGCCAGAAATGTCCCATAAAGAATGGCCTCCACAACCTTACCATGCTTTAGCCCACCCCAAATCATGGCAACCAGCAGTCCTGCCGGGAAAATCGCGTTATAAGAATAAAGGTAGCCATTTCCCAAACAACGCATAAGAGGAATAAACGTGGTTAGAAGAATAAAAAACAAAATCATACCCAGCCACTGCACCATCCATGCATCTTCAATGGTCAAACTGGTATGCATAGGATCGCCCCCGTACATCCATATCGAAGCAATAAAAACTGCCCACGCCCAAGGATTAAAGCCAAGGATATAACTAATCCGCTTTACAAACCCACGCATGCCGGAATGAAAATATTTGGTCGGTGTCTCGTACCCCCGAGCACCGTAAATTGGCGACTCCAGAACGGGATGCGCTGTCAACCAACGCCAGTTTCTATTCCAAAAAGAAATAATATCCCAGTGAGCACGCAGAACTTGGAGATAAAAACCACGACTCAGAATCAAGGCGGAAACAATTGAAACGGGCACCAGCATCAAAAGGTGCCAATTAAGGAAAACAACACTTGACGAAATACTTAAAAACCAGAATAACTGTGTTGTCATTTTATGCGTAAGCAAAATCAACCCAGAAAGCAATGCGATCAATCCCCAACCCCAGAATACACCATCATGCCAGATCAACCAGATCAGCAATAGGACTATGATGTCCAGAAACAGTGCAGCCAAGCCCCGCGGGTTAAGTTGAGTATTGTAACTAATGAGAATCGGTGTAAGGGCATAGATCACGCCAGCACCAATTAACGAATTGACCCGGCCAGTAAGTAAATACGCAGCTAACATAAGTAAAGCCAGTCGTAGAAAATCTAAAAAAACCGCTATAAGATGGCCATAGTGATCAAAAAGGGCTTTTGGGAGTTTGGCCATAAATAAAGGAAATACTGGGGGATACCATTGATACTGGTCTAATAAAAACTGCGGCAAGACAGGTGGGAAGCATTTATTTTTTTTATACTCTTCGATGTATGCCTTCCAAAACCAATGATCAATACCCACGCCATGCGGGCCAATCAAATGGGGCAAAAATCGTAGAACCACAGAAAAGATTGATAGCAAAACAAAATAAAACAAACTATCCATAATTACTTACCTAAATTTATAAATACTCAAAGGACAAGCGAGTCTATACATTAATAGGAAGGGCTTAGGACGAATATTTTCTAAGAGTCAGCAGGAATTATTTTCAAAAAATGCCCAACACCTAACCTTCAATTAATGGCAAAACTTATTATCCGGTCAACCACCCGGAGTTTTAAGAACTTCGGAAATATGTTCACTGCGCGATTCAAGATCATGCCACGTTCCTTCATCAACTATTCCACCTTGACCTAACACTATAATTTTTTCAGCATTTTTGAGTGTTGATAAGCGATGAGAAATCATAATAATAGTGATATGCATTTTGAGTCTATAAATAGCATCCAACACCTCTTTCTCAGATATAGAATCCAGAGAGTTGGTTGCCTCGTCAAAAATCAGTAAAGCTGGTTGTCCCAATAGGGCTCTTGCCAAAGCAAGGCGTTGCCTTTGCCCCCCAGACAAACAAACACCTTTGTCGCCCACAATTGTGTCATATCCATTTGGCAAAGATTGAATAAAATCGTGTGCATAGGCTTTCTTTGCAGCATCAAATAATTCAGAATCTGAAACGTCTTCATTACCCCATTTAATATTAGCGCCTACGGTATCGTGGAAAAGAACTGTTTCTTGAGTCACATACCCAATGCTACGACGCCACTCAGATAAAGAAATCTCATCTAGAACAATATCGTTTATTCGTATTTGCCCACTCTCGGGTTTGATTAATCCTAAAATGCAATCAACTAGAGTTGTTTTGCCTGCTCCCGACCCGCCTATGATACCAAGTGTCTGATAAGGTGGAATCTTTACTGAAAAATTTGACAAAACTATTTTCTTGTCATAACTGACCGTCACTTTATCGATGCTGATATCAAGGCTCTTAGAAAATTTGCGCGTGGCAACATCTCTTGTATCCAAATTTTCACTTGAGGTGATTGCATTACATTGGTACATACTGATTCGCGCAAAAGAGGGAAGAAACCTTCCCAGAAGTTGAAGGCTAGAATAGGCATGAAACAGTTTTGGCACCATACGGAAAAATATTCCCAACAACACTAATATTACACCAGCCTGGACTCCAAGGTATTTAACCCCTATTAATAAAAAACTGCATAAGAAAATAATTGCTGAAAACTCCATTAGCACTTTCAAAGCATGAGGGAAAAATGTATCTTTAAAATATTCTTCTTTAACCTTATACAAAACTTTACCGAAATTATTTAACGCAGTCTTTTCAGTACCAGTAGCTTTAATTAATTTGGCACTCGAAATATAATCTGTTGCGATCACTTGCATCGTGTCTAAAAATTCTGTGTATTTAGTCCCCGATTTATAACTGAGCTTTACGAACGGGAATAAACAAATCACCCAAAATAATGCAGAAGCAGTTATTAGAAAAAAGGTGAACTCCCAAGAAATAATAAAGGATAAGAGTACATAAATGGTTACCATAAATATGGCGACCATTAGTTCAGCAAACCCAAAAAAAGCTCGCCCGACCTGTTCAGTTTGGACAACAATTAAGTTAACCAAACTCCCTAACTTATTCTTTACAAAAAAAGGCCATGATGCATTCAAGAAAAGCTTCATTAAGCAAGACCGCCACTCATCCACATACACTGTTTCTACTCGAGCCATTAGCCAATCTTTCGTAATAACTAAAAGTGCCTGTATTAAAAAAGCCAGGATAATAAATGCTACAACTGATTTAATATCCATAGAAAACCCAAAAAATGACACAAGCCTTTCCATAAATACATGAATAAGTCCAACTTCGTTTGTAGTCACACCAATCAAATTAAAAAGGGGGAGTAACAAAATCATCCCCAATCCATCCAGCAACCCAGCCAATATCATCAATAAAAAAAGAATCGCGACCTTCAAGCCAAACTTTTGCAGTATATCTTTTAGCAACTGTCTCAACAGGGAAAGCACTTTATCTCCAATTTTTTAATAGCACGTGATATTTTCCGCGCAAACTTTCATGCTGAATCTTGCATGGGAAATATGAGATTTGTGAAAAGTCAAGCTTATCGAACTCTTTTAAAAAAAAAGAGTACTTGTATGAATAATAGTGAATAGGTTGCTGGAGCCCTAACAGTTTTTTCAAATGTGTGCGCCAGTTTCCGGCATGCGTGGGCATTCCAGTTTTTCCAGGGTGGTGGATTGCGCTGATAAGAATCCTACCGTTTTTCGTCACTACGCGATGGGCCTCCTCAATTAGATGACTGGCAATCTCAAGCGAAGGCAAATTCGCAAAAACATAATTAACAACAATGCAGTCAAATTTTTCTTTATCAAAAGGTAATGTTCCGCCATTATAAAGTATAACGTTTAGTTTTTTTTGGCTTGCTAGTTTTACCATTTCTTCAGATAAATCAATCCCTATTACATTTTTGGCAATATTACTCAGGCGAGATAAAAGCTCCCCTGTTCCACAACCTATATCAAGAACAGTTTCCGTTGGCAAAACATTAACTATTCTGTTTATTTCGATAAATATTTCGTCATAAATTTTCTTAACTAAAACATCATTTTTTTCCATTGAATACCCGTTGGCATATAATGCATTGCTAGATTCTTGCACTCTGCCGCTGTGATAATGTCCTATTTTTTTTAAAGACAAAATACCCCCTCCCATTCAATCACCCCAGTTTCTTCCAAAAATAAAGAGCCGTTTTTCTAATATAACCTGGCAGAATAACAAGAAAAAAATAAAGCCATTCGTTAAGAATCAGCTCCCCACTAAGCGCTAGCTTTTGTTCTCCTCCAAACATTCTTTTGAACTGGCCAATTGAATATAACTTAGTACCCTCTAGAGCCTTGGATGGAAAAAAATAACCTATTTCAAAAAAGGAGACACCTCTTGTCTTTAATTCAGTGATTGCCAATTGATGGATAAAGGTAGGACACCCACTATCATAAAACTCAGACTTAACCCCACTTGCAAAAAATAAAGCACGTCTTTTATAAATCATCAAATAGAGACTAGCGCAACACGAACCTTCAACATATACATTTATTAATAGCCCTAGCCTGTTTTCCACGAGGCCGCGTAAGAAAGCGAGCGTTTTCTCTGGAAAAGGAGTTGCTCCTGTTAATTTAAATGTTGCCTTATGATTGGTTATAAACTCTTCCCAACTTTGAATTGGAATTTCCTTTTCAAAGCATTCATACTGATATTCTCTTTTAATAAATCGAGCACATTTTCTTTTTACTAAACGTGAAAAATCATTTGATATCTCTTCAAGGGTTTTTGATAAATCAAAAATTATAGTAAAGCTTGGCAAATAATCCGTGCCAAAATATCTCTGGCCCAAAGAGAATCCCAGATCACCTAAATACGAGGACAAGTAATCTTTATCAGAATTTAACTCTGCCAAACGACATAATTCCATCTGAATCGCCAGACAATTATTAATCCTTGCCAAATTTTTCAAGTGATCGAGAATTAAAGGGTATATTTTTTTTGATATGTTTTTTTTTAAAGCCAATCCAGCAGGTCCCATTCGGGGACCCAACACCTTTCCCAGCATAATCTTGTTAACATAAAGTACGCATACTCCTATAATTTGATCTCTTTCGTAAATAGCAAAAGAACGGGAATCTCTCAGGTTAAACCTAATCAATTCTGCTTTGTGATAAACCCAGCATTCATCACATTCATCAACAAATTGAGACCATATTTCAGTCGGCACTTTATCAAAGGAAATAAAACGAATATTCATAGCGACGCATTAATTATCCGGTAAACTTCGGCGAGTGGTCTGACCTCTACCCCTCGATGTTTACACATATCAAGAATTTCACGAAACCAGCTAACACAACCATTCTTGGCAAATGTCTGATTATTTGCATGTGCTGGGTGATAATTAAGAACCATTACCTTTTGTGGAAGCCCTGAAATATGGTGATCTATCATTTGTTCCACTAGCCTCGGCTCTGCCTCCATCATGCATGTACTTTCCCAGCCTTTAAGCATTCGGCCGCCCGCACCTGCATGGGCTAATCGAAAAGGAAACCAAAAAGGAAACTGAGGGTCGGTAAAATCTGCCACACTGCCTCGCATACCATCTACATCATTTATTCCCCAGCGCAATATCGCGCCACTGAAAAAACTACTCCCGCCAACAACTTCAGGTTCATTTTCATAAACAATATCTAGGGCATCCACCAATTCAGGATAAAACATAAAAAAAATATGGCGATGCAAAGTTTCTATGCCTATTCCATTTCTTTTCGCCCATCTCACCTGACTCAACAACCCATTTCCCTTTATTGCCTTTCTATTCGGACGCACCTGTCGCTTAGGTAAATTTAGAAGTTTATGGCGTACCTCTTCCAGCAACCTTGAATAATGCCCTGTGTTGAAATGAAATGCAGATTCTTGTCTCGGCTTAGTTTTTAAAAGATTCACCCAAAATTCTGTATTCCTGTCCTTTAAAATCGCGTGAACCCCAGACAAGCCAGCCTGATTTTCTAATTCAAGGTATGTAGTGTCGCGAGAATAATCCAGATCATGACGGAAAACGATGGTTGTCTGTGCAAGGCCTGGAATACCTTCTGCCTGCACTGGCAATAAATGGTACTCTTGCAAAACCCTATGAAGGAATGCGGTATATTCGTCCAACCAGAATATCCGGTGCCGCCAAGCCAACCAAGGTTGTAAATCTTCTTGTCCCTGCAACCAAGACTGCAAAGCAGCAAAAGGGCTAGCATTGAGATAAAAAAAGTTTCTGCGAAAAAGCATGGCAGGAGCATTTTGGATTGGCTCAACCAATGCTCGATTAGGTGTTTGACGTTCTCCACTGACAGCGGCAAGCCTGCCAATACATTTCCATTCACCCATCATTTCAAACCGCATACTCAGGTAAGTCCAATTAGGTGGAGCGATCAACTCCGGCTCCAACCCATCTCGAAGCCATGCCAAACCGGCATAGCAATTCACAAGCCTTGCGCTTTCCAAAATCACATTTTTCGGAAAAACAAAACGCCAGGCTTCTGGGCATCCGCTAGCTACAATTCTCCCCCCAGCCGCCATCCAATCTTGCAAAGCCTTTTCAGTTTTCTCGACAAACTTTACGTCTGCAGTGACATATAGCACATCCCCTTCTCTGGGAACAGGGAGACTACTCTCGTCTACCGTGCTAGGAGACGCACCGAGACGAAAGAGAAAGTTCCACGCACCCGCCATACCAAGCTGAGCACCATCTTCTTGCGGCCATTGAACAACTTTACGACCGCCAGAAAACTCATAGTCGAGCACTTGGGGCGACCCTGTATGCCTTAGGACAAAGCTTTGCATTCTTTCCTTACTTTTTAAACCAACGGATTTTTCGATTTATCTTCAACTAACAACTCATGATAAAAGTTTTCAGTCCAAATTTCACAGGATGAAAAATCAAAGTAGCCACTAAATCCACACTAGATATCTGTCCTATAAAATTGAAAATTTATATTTATACCAAACACAAAACATAACAAATCTGGCAAAAATCAATCGTTCCCTGAAATTCAATGTATCATTTAAAAATCGTAACCAAATATCCCTGACAAATCCTTCATTAAAATAACCCGCCTTCAGAATTATTGAATCGAAAATGGTGTCCTCAATATTATTTTTCCATGTTGTTTTCATCAAAGTGTAGGAGTTGATAAAATAGCCATAGCCATATTTTTGAATATACACATCTTCACTATTTAAGTAGTCACATGCCAATTGTTTTAATATGAATTTATTCGTTAAAGGATTCCGATGATCTTGAACTTTGTAATTTGCTGGCAAAGTAGCAGCAAATTCAATTATTTTATGATGCAGGAAGGGTGACCTTACTTCAACAGAATAATACATTCCCCCGGTATCTGGAATGGATGAAATAACGTGATTGCAACGAACTAAAAGATCTATGAAAAGTTTTGCATCCAATACATTGTCATAAGTTACCAGACTCATGGCTTCTGACAATAAACTGCCCTCCAATCCTTCAGGCCTACTCTTTTTTAATCCCACAGAAAAAAGGTTTTTTAATATTTTCCAGTTACCGGCACTATTTATTGATGAAGCCGTGGAAGTCATTAGGGCGTTGGAATGTTGAATTAAAAATTTGAAATGGCTGGTAAAATTAGAATATTTTTTTACGTTGTTGTATGTAACATAACCTCCAAAAATCTCATCTGCCCCATTTCCGGTAAGTACCACTTTGGCACGGTCTTTGATTTTTCCAAAAATTCCGAACATATAAAAAATTTCCAGGAATCCGATGGGTTCATCACAGAGCTTGGCAGCCTCAACCAATTGGTTAAATTCAATTTTCCCGAAGTCGTGTGTATAGTTTTTAGAATTGAATTTGGAGGCGATCTTTTTGGCCCGTTTAAACTCTTCATCCTCTAATTCCTCTGAGTTGTTTCCCACCGTAAAAGTGCTAAGGTCTTGCCTGCCAGTTTCATTTGCTAGAGCCAGTAATATTGATGAATCAACACCTCCCGAAAGCAATAATCCTATGGGAACATCGCTGACCAGCATCTTTTTTACAGAATCGAGCATTAATAAATTTAATTGCTCTTTAGCATCTCCGATGGATAGTTTGGTTTTTTTAGTGCAGTCAACCTTCCAATACGGTTTTTCAATTTCATGACCCCTTGAATCCAGAAGAAACCCGTGTGCGGGCCGGATCTTTTTCACACCATGAAAAATTGTTTGTGGGGCGGGAATCTGAATATTATTAAAGTATGTATGAAGACCTTCGGAAGATATTTTTTTTTCAAAATCGTCCAACATGAAGAATGATTTTATTTCCGATGAAAAATAAAATCCATTCCGGGTTTTATAGTAATACAGGGGTTTTTCGCCAAGTCGGTCACGTGCAAGGAATAATTTCTCACGTTGTATATCGTAAATGGCAAACGCAAACATTCCTTCAAGGTATTTGGTGCAGTCTGTTTGGTGGTCCTCGTACAAATGTAATATAACTTCACTATCGCTTTGGCTTTTAAACGTATGCCCTTTTTTTATTAAATCTTTTCTAAGTTCTTGAAAATTATAAATCTCCCCATTAAATACCAACACAAGTGAATAATCTTCATTGAACATGGGTTGCTTTGCATTAGCTGAAAGATCAATTATGCTAAGCCGCCTGTGTCCTAAACCAATTTTATCGTTGAAATAAAAACCTTCATCATCAGGACCACGATGCGTTAAGGCTTCTGTCATTTTTTCGATAGATTTCAGCTTGTCTTTATTGGCACTATCTAATAAAAAAATGCCGGCAATTCCACACATGGGTTACTTCCTCGGTGCCCGGAAGTTGAAAAACCTTCTTAGGGATTATGTTTTTTTCTGTACCGCAAATCGATACATTCCACGATCTTAGCTGTGCCACATAATTGAGGGACAGCAAATTGATTCTATCTCTACAACCTGCGGTAAGGATCCTGGTTGGAGTTCAGGATGTTACTTTAATTTAATAAAAATCTTCATTTTCATTTTTAAATATTTTCCATCGGCGTTCAATGAAACCTCTGGACCCGCGTCGATTGTATTATTTCACAAAATGGTCATCAACATACCAAGGGTTCTTAGAGTCAACCTGGAAAAGTGGATCATGAGAGTCTGTCAATTTTATTCCCTCTGTGAAAGCATCTCTGAATAGCACATAATTTTAATTTTAGATGTAGATTTCAAATCATGATGTTCAAATGCTAAAGCTTTTGCCTTCTTCCCCATCTCTTCACTTTCCTCAGGGCGATCGAGAAGCCAATCCAACGCTTCAACTGCTCCATTCACATCATGTTCTGGAATGAGAAAACCTGTTTGATTATTTTTTACAAGCTCGTAATGCCATTCAACATCGTAGGAAACAACAGGACGTTCAGCGGCACAGGCTTCAATCAAGCTAAACCCAGCCATCAGGCATAAGGACACGTCAGAGGCGCGACGCAAATCAAAACATATGTCTTTGGGCTGAAATCCCAAAAGGAATACATGTCTTTTTAGGATAGCATCGGAAAATACTTCATGTTTGATTCTACTTTCCTCTTTTCCACCACCCGCCATAACTATTGTGAAGTCTTGGCGCTTTTCTTCCAGTTTTCTGGCAATATCCAGTATATCGTTTACATAATTCTCCGATGTAAGGCGCCCGACAAAACTGATGATTTTCCTTCTAGGGTCCACACCAAAACGGTCAAATATATTATGAGCTGTAAAAAGTCTGAAAGGGGAAAAATCTATGCCATGTGGTATAACCCTGATTTTTTCAGTATCCGCACCGTTCGCTACGGCTTGCACTCCAAGTGTTTCCCGGATGGGCATGACCCGATCTGCCTTGGGCAGTATAAATCGCGCAAGACGTTTGGCCAGTTTATAGGAACCGAAAACTTTTACAATCGAAATACTTTTGTCTAATGCCATTCTTTTTTCATAGTCGGCGTGAATAGAAACACAAAAAGGAATTCTGCAGATTCGTGAAGTTAAATAACCAAATAACCCCATCCAAAAAGGATCATTTGCCCGTATTAAATTTATACGATATTTCTTCACAAGTTTAACAGCATTCCAGATTACCCTAAAAAATTGCACTGGATACTGTGCATACATCGATAAACGCCAATGCTCACCGCCAGGGATTAAGTCAAACCCCACTTCATATATTTCATGGCATTCGTTTAATGAAATTGAGCGTGTTTTTGAACAACAGGGGTGCAGGGTGATAACCTTACCGAAAAACCCATCTTCATCCCGCTCAAGAATCATAGAATCGACGCCTTTTTCCTTGAGAGCCTCGTATTCGGCAGGAACAATAAAAAGGATAGAAGGTTTCATTAAAAATTTTAATAAATTGTGGTGAGTAACTCGCTTTAAACAGCCGGGAATACTTTTTTGTCAGTTTATTGAAAGTATCGTTTAAAGAAGCAGTTAAACTTTAGACGAGAAGTCTTTAATTTACAGCTATACGCTGTTTTACAATAATCTCTCAGTGAACCTTACTGGCCGGATAACTGGAACACAATTTGCAAATGTTTATCTGGCCCTGGTCTTTATGCAATTGTTTCCGGAAGGCGATGAAGCGATCACTATTCCATACTTCATCAAGATTCTGGGCTAATAAATTGCCCATTACCTGTTCGCCTTTTGGGTCCCTGCAGCAAGGAACAACATCACCATTCACATGGATACTGAGTGAATAGTAAATCCAGTCGCACTTGTTGTTGGGTTGAATTTTTGGGGTGAGGACACCTTTCTCAAATGCATCAGTGTCGTATTCCCAGTAATTTTTGTTTTGTGGAAGGAAAGTTTTCCCCTGTTCAACGTCACGCACACACGGATTGATTACAGTCGTGTCATCAACGCCTAATTCGGCCATGTGGTCTTTAAATAATTCTATCTCGTGTTCATTATGCTTCATCGCAATAAACCCACTTAGAATGCGAATTCTTGAATTACGAAGCCGCTTTAAACGAATGGTTTCTTTAAGGGCGGTGAGTACGCGGTTAAGATTGCTGTTGACTCGATAGATCTCATGGGTTTTTTGGGTCATTCCCCCGATCTGGAAGTTTACTTCATCCAGACCACATTCTATCAATTTTTCCGGATCTACAGGATCACCGTTCGTGCAAGTCGTTATAAATGGAATACCCATATCCTTGGCGTAGCGGATCATCTGGTAAGATTGTTTGTTTAAAAAGGGTTCACCCATAAAATAAAACATAAGTGTGTTCGTGTAGAACCCCACCTTACCAATAATGGCCTTGAATTGGTCAAGAGTCATGTGTTTTTCATCACGGTCCAGAATACCAGCTCCCGTTTCACAGATTGGGCACAGCAGGTTGCAACTATTTGTCGGTTCGATCGTTATATTAATGGGACGACCTTTTATGAGGACGTCTCCACGTAGCCTGGACCAAGTTGATCGCATATGCTCCTGCCAGCCCCTTCTTCCCCGAAAGGCCGCGATTGCAAGGGTGAGATAAGGGTAAACAGACTGGCCCAAACGATAGGCGGTTGGGTATCTTTTTAGGACTGACTTGATCAGCATTTTGAAAATCTTTCTGGTTTGAGCAATCTATCAAGCTTCCTTAAAGTTGCATTATTATGGCAAAGGTTTTACTATTTTATTATAGAAGAAAAGTTCATGCTGTGCTGGTAATTATTTTCACACAAAACCTCAATATTACTATAAGAAAATTGGCCTGCCCCGATTAGTTTTATCATTTTTGGATTGGCCAGAACCATTCACTCAAACGCAAAACAAATGCCAACCACAAGGACAAGGGTACAAGGATAATGTCCGAAATTGCCATTAAAATATTTTTTGCGTCGGCACAGGCTGAGAATAAACATGGCTGATGATATCCCAAGCATAGGATCGTGTTCAATCTACAAGTGCTGATCCTCACAAACTAAAAGTTATTCCAAATTCCAGTTTTATAATATAGTCTCTTAAGTCCTATTTAGTAACTCTGGATAAGAATTATGTTATTAAACAATACCTGTTTTGAAAAAGTTGGGAGAACTTGGGTGGTGGAAAAAGAAAAGAAGATAAAGATAATAATTGCCACAATAATATTTTTAGCATTAGGTACAATCTTTTCAGAAACACTTTTAATTGGGGCCCATAGAATCCTCATGCATGAAGACCGTTTGGTCAAATCAGAGGCTATAGTCGTGCTAGCGGGATCCTGGACTGGAAACAGAATCAAAGCGGCAGCAAAGCTTTATCACGAAGGGTTCGGAAAGAAAATTGTTTTCAGTGGATACAAACTTTATCCAGAAACCTTCACAGTTAGCCTGATGAAAACTTATGCCGTAAAACTTGGTGTACCAGCAAACGATATCATCACTTCGATTATCAACAAAGAAGTCAGCACCCGAGGTGAAAGCATTTCAAATTTAGAGCTTCTCAAAAAACACCAGATAAAGAATTTCATCCTTGTGACCTCTTCCTTCCACACCAGGCGAGCAAATTTAGTCTATCAAAAAACTATCTCACAACTCGGGTTTGATGCGGATTTTATCACGCATCCCGCACCGGATCCTTCTGTCCCGGCCAATGAATGGTGGAAATTAAGAACAGGGCAAAAAGCTGTATTCCTAGAATATCTAAAATCCATCGCCTATTATTTCAACTTATAATCAGAGTTTGCGTTCTCTAATCAAACCGAAATGATACTTCCTCTGGGAAATATCTAATTATACGGGGTTACGGTATTCGTGCCTCGATAAAAAGTTTCTGACCCGAGTGAACAGCATATTCAATCCGTATACCCCAATTATAAAATAGGGAATAAAAAGCGCCTGCCGCATACGATATATTGCTCCCACATTGGAAACCACAAACCCCAACAACACGATAACAATACCAGCAATGATCAGGATAGGAGCTACCGGTTTCAGAATTTTCTTTTCCAGCGTTAAAACCACAAAAAAACCTATAAAAATCAGGTAAACTAGTAAAGTTTCCAAACCTGCTAAAATTCTTCCTAAATATCCAGTTTGTACTCCAGGCGTTACCCACAAATTTGGGAAGGGGGAGAAAAAGCCAATCTGAACAGCTCTTGGAAGATATAAAAATAACTCCTTATAATCCTTAAAGATTATATTTTCGTCAACACTCGAGCCTGCTGTACGATTAGTTAATTTAAAACCATATCGCATTAGACTGAATCGAATAGCTATTTTTTCATTTAAGTAATTAACAATCCCCTCATCCTCCTTTTTCACGTTTTTCGCTAACAGCTCTTCCTGCTTCAATTTTATTTGCCCGGCAATTTCTTTTTGCCTTTCTAATTCCCTTTGCTTTTCATTTTTACTTCTCTGCTCACTCTTCACTTTCACAAGCTCTTCTTTACTTCTC
>TARA_B100000686_G_scaffold111107_1_pt1 | contig 16105 bp, 16 predicted proteins | sample TARA_B100000686 | Tara Oceans TARA_B100000686 (sample SAMEA2622733) | marine metagenome | biome: marine biome (ENVO:00000447); feature: marine epipelagic mixed layer (ENVO:xxxxxxxxx); material: "saline water (ENVO:00002010), including plankton (ENVO:xxxxxxxx)" | depth 150 m
AGAATGTTTGAGGATCTCTGCCAATGATTGACCTCTATGAACTGCTAACCCCTGATGAGTTAGAAACGGTTTCACAAATTGCACTTGAGGCAATGACAAGGGACGGTCTAACTCCAAACGTTTGGGAGTTACATATCTCTGCTGAGTTATCCACTTGACAAACTGGCACATAAAACCCCTATTCGTAAGAGTAGGGGTTTATTGTATGTAAGTACTCAACAAAGAGCAAACATGCTATTTGAAATCATCGAAGCAAATTGTGATTTTTATTTCACCGATGCTCATGAGATAGGTACATCAGACGTGAGTATATGCGTTAACTCAATAATCAAAGAGTACGCCCCATTCACTGAAGATTTCGCCAGCACTCCTACACGTCAAGTGATTCGCAGGATGGTAAACAATTATTTGTCATCCTTGGAAGATTTGCATGAGTGCCAAGTCAGGGAGAATGTCATGGCACGTGCCCTGAATGTGAAAGAATATGCCACTCGATAAAGTGGCACACAAAACCCCTATTCGTGAGAGTAGGGGTTTATTATATAAAAGTAATCAAAAGGAGCACTCATGCAACTTCGCCCTATCGCTTCCAACATGACTCAGTTGGATCTTTCAGACGGCACATCAGTTTTGTTTTCTTACCAAACTCCTGTCGCTTGCCTAACTGATAACGGGTATTACAGAACTTCTAAGAAATGGTCAGTGACCACATCACGCCACATTAACAAATGGTTGGGCGGTGTGCTTGCAAAAGATCAACCTCAGTCCTATTTTGATTCCCTGGTTGTAGATTAAGTATTACAACAAAACCCCGAAAGGGGTTTTTTCTTTGCTATTATTCATTTGTTGAACATTTTAAAAATGATTTCTGACCCAAATTTGCTAGACCCTAGAAGTTTTCAATTCAGTGAGGAGGACGCAATCGCAGCACTCATGGAAGATGCGATTTCAGAGACTCTCTCTGATGAGCAAAAATTCAGTATTGATTCTTACCTAAATTCTGACATTGATTACTAAAATGCCAATGCAACCCCTCACCCCTGAGACTTATGAAATCCTTCGGAAGGATTATGAGAATCAAAGAAAAGGACTAAGGGATACCGATGCGACAGCGTATTGGTACAACGCCCAACCCGTGAGACGATCATCAGTTTTGAATGATTTCTAACGGGATGCCCCTCACGGGGCGGCCGCATTTTTTGTTTCATTCTGTTAAGTTTATTTCACAAACCCCTATTAGGGGTTTTTTTGTTGGTATTATATGGGAGTACGCAACCAAAGCGAATTTATGCCATCTGTTACAACTCCTACTCCAACCGTTAAGGCAACCGCCCCAAAGAAAAGAGTAAGAAAAGCAACAGCACCGAAGGTAAAGAAATCAGTTGCTAAAATCACTAAGGTGAAATCAACTGAACTCAAACGCCCTTCAACCTCACGCCTCATAACTTTTGAGCGTTACTCCAAAGATCTCCAAACCCGTTGGGCAATTCACCAGTTTGAGATTCAGGAGTTAATAAAGGATTTCACTAAAGCATTTAATTTTGTGAAACCTTACCACACTGAATTAGTGAAAATGATTCAGAAATAATTCAAGGGGGCAACCGCCCCCTTTTTTTTGTCCCTACGGGGCGGCCGTTTTTCTCACTAAAAAACCCCCTTTCGGGGGTGGGTGGTTTAAATTACCATATCTTCAACCGCCTGAATCACATCACCGTAATCAAGGTGTATGTTACCCCACGGATCACGAACACAGGCATAACCAAATTCATTTGCCAAATCAAGGCATAATTCGGTTGCTTTCCACTCATCGGTTAGAGTAGTATTTTCTTCGGGTGCGTAGGGGCACTCAACTGTGTAATTAATCATATTATTATGATCCCATAAAACGGGGCAAAAGTCAATGATTTTGTACCAGTTTACAGAGTGTCCACATTTGATTTAAAGTGGGGTGCGTGGGGTGTATTATATTCATATAAGCAAAACAGGGGAGTTGGGAACGCCCCTTGGTTCGCTACCAAAAAAAGAACTAAGTCCCCTGCAGTTTTACCCCCTTTACTAAATGGCAATTACTCTGACTTCAAACTACAAAGAGATCTACGACAATATTGTCACCGATCAGATTGACGAATGGGTTGAAGACGGGATTTATGAATTGCGTGATATGCTGGACTATCTTGATACCTACGGGCAGGATAAATTCAGTTATTTTGAGGAGTACATGACAGAACTTGAGGACATATATGCGGATGATGCAAGGGAAGTACTTGACGAATATTTGGACGACGTGGGTGGTCCAGAATGTGTTCAAGGTGCTTCGGAAGCATATTGTGGTCAGTGGGATGACCCTGCAGACTTCGCAAAAGAAGAGGCAGAGTCATGCTGTTACGACATCCCTTCGTGGATTGACATTGACTGGGATGCCACATGGGAAAATCTCTCATGGGATTATATGATAACAGACTCAGGTCACATCTTCAGAAACATATAAAATTGTTACACGACACCCCTTCGGGGGTGTTCGTGCTTTATACTATTCACATACCTAAAGGACTTCGTTATGGCAAAGGCAATTGGTTCGGTTCGTGCTACTGATTACAACATTAAGGGGCACACTTTAAGGTCATCATCAGGCAGGGGGTCAACATTTACACCTGCCGCAGGTTTAGGAAAAGCAATGGTCGACGACTTGGACAGTGTATTGGCACGGGCAAAACTCCAATATGCCAGAGATCGCAGGGCAGCAGCACGGGACAGGGTGGGGGCAGAATACAGTCATTTGTCATGTCGCTTCTGACCTCATAGTCATTCGTTCGTGTTCAGGCAGTGCCCCCCTCCGTGGGGGGTGCCCGTTTAAAAACCGCTAACTACCCTAACCTACAAAGTGTTACGAAAGCGAGAACAATATTCCATAAGAAGTCAAATTTTTTTTCCCTAGTGTAAAAACGCCCACAGGATCACTTGCAAAATATCATTAATTGATATATAATTCAAAAATGAGAAACATCACGATGCGAAAAAATTTCCAAGATGAGAGGACTACCGTAGAAGTTGATACAGTATCAGGAGAGTATATAATAAGAATACCAGAATGTATAGTAAATGATCAGGGATGGTTTGAAGATACTATATTAGGATTTAAGGTTGATGGAGATGAAATTATTTTACAAGAAACAGATGACTAAAACTTACCACATATACTTAAATGAGAGATGCCTGTTTAAGAATTTGAATCAACAGGAGTTTAATGTTATATGGGGAAGGTTATATCATTCGTATTGGGATGGTTTAGAGTATAGTGAAGTAGATATAGATGAAAAAGAATTAGTGGATGCCTCTTATTAAATGAAACACGCAAAGATTATGGATAACGCCCTTGACAGGGGTTATTTTGAATACTTAAATAAAAAGATTTTACATAATAGTCCTAATTTTCACTGGTTATTCAATGAGAAAGTAGCAACACACGAGGATGATCCTAATGATGAACAGTTTTATTTTGTAAGTAGTTTCTATAATAACAATAATATAGAGAGTCCTTTTTATTATGAATTAAAACCCCTCTTTGAATTCTTAGATGTAAAAGCAATAATAAGAGCAAGAGCAATAATGTATTGTAATCAGGGTAAACAAATTATACACGGTAGTCATATTGATTTCTGTTATGATCATAAAGCTGCTTTGTTGTATATGAATACCTGTAATGGTTTTACATTAATGTGTGATGATGATTGGGATAGAGATAAGGGTGATATTAGGGGAAGATATGAACAAGGTAATAAGATAATGAGTGTAGAAAATCGTATAGCAATACACAATGGTGCTACTCCACATTGTAGTAGTACTTGTACTGATGACCGTAAAAGAATAGTACTAGCAATTAATTATTTTTAAGTTGACTTTTCCTATATAATCGCATATAATAACCTTGTAATTACATAACATTATGGGAAAAGGATTTACAGTTAAAGCGAAATCTCCCGTTGTCAAAAAAGAACCTGAATGGGATTTTGATAAAGCAAAGGAGATGATAAAAGGTAAAACAGTAGTATTTTGTTTGCCTGGTAGAGGAGTCTCTTATGCTTTTTTGAAGAGTTTTGTTCAGCTATGCTTCGATCTGGTACAAAGTGGAGCAAGTATCCAAATCTCTCAGGATTACTCATCAATGGTCAACTTTGCACGTTGTAAGTGTTTAGGTGCTAATGTTCTCAGAGGTCCTGATCAGAAACCTTGGGATGGACAGTTAAAGTATGATTATCAGTTATGGATCGATAGCGATATTGTATTCAACACTGAGAAATTCTGGCAAATCGTTCTTATGGATAAGGATATTGCTGCTGGTTGGTACTGCACAGAGGATGGTAAAACTACATCAGTTGCTCATTGGATGGAAGAAGATGATTTCCGTTCTAATGGAGGAGTGATGAATCACGAAACCCTCGAAAGCATCTCGAAAAGAAAGAAACCATTTACCGTAGATTATACTGGTTTTGGATGGACTCTTATTAAGAATGGTGTATTTGAACATGAGCAAATGCCTTATCCTTGGTTCGCTCCTAAGATGCAGGTATTTGAATCTGGTGAAGTACAGGATATGTGTGGTGAGGACGTTTCGTTCTGCCTAGATGCAAAAGAAGCAGGTTTTGAAATTTGGTGCGATCCTAGAGTACGTGTTGGTCATGAAAAAATGCGAGTTATATAGTATCTTTGAGGGTGATAAACTTCTTTTTGAAGATCTCACCCAAGATGAATACTTTGATGCGATGGAAGACCTCGCTCAAGAATTTTATAAAACTGGTGTTTACAATCCAAACAATTTAAGAACTGAAATTAAGCAAATTTAATTATGGCAAAGTTTAAACAAAGTCTAACTGGAACTACATTTGTAGAAACAATCCCGAAAAAAACTCGTCAAGGAAGAGGAAAACACTCGAAATATGCCGCTTCGTCTCGAAATAAAGCACCTAAACGGTATAGAGGGCAAGGAAAATAACTAAAAAGGACTCGAATTACATCAATTCGGGTCTTTTTTTGTAATTGTATAAAAGTACTATAAATAAATCCAGTAATAATACTAAATAATACCTTTTAGATGGCAATCAAGCGTACATCACAGGCATTTAAGGATATAAGTTTCTCGTTTACTCCTCATCCAGTAACAAAAGATCTTCCTATCCTAAAGAATGAACGTGCTATTGTACGATCAGTAAGAAATTTAGTTGAAACCATCCCAACCGAAAGATTTTTTAATTCTGATCTTGGAACGGATATTAGAGGCAGTTTATTTGAGAACTTTTATCCTGGAATGATGCGAATTATTGAGGATCAAATTAGAGAAACTGTTTATCAATATGAACCAAGAGTTGATAATTTAAATGTAGAATTGAACAATTATCAAGATGCTAATGGGTATGATGTTACCGTATTATTTGATATTGTTGGCACATCTGTACCAACACAGTCATTTAACTTCCTTTTAGAACCAACCAGATAATAATATGCCTTTTACACAGTTTACAAGTTTAGATTTTGATGAAATTAAAGCCCAAATAAGGGATTATCTTCGTGCAAACAGTAATTTTACTGATTTTGACTTTGAAGGTTCTAATTTCTCAATTTTAATCGATACTTTAGCGTATAATACCTATATTAATGCCTTTAATGCTAATCTAGTCGCAAATGAATCCTTCTTAGATTCAGCAACTATAAGAGAAAATGTAGTTTCATTAGCAAGAAATATTGGTTATGTACCCCGTTCAAAATCTGCTGCAAAGGCATCAGTCTATTTTAGTGCAGAAACTACCTCAACTAACCCTTTATTATACTTAAAACCTGGTTTAGTGTGTGTTGGGCAAGCAGATGGTACTACATATAGATTTTCAACCACTGAAGAGAACTATGCATCAATAAAAGGTGGTGTTGCTGAGTTTGGAACAGCAGAAAATCCAATTACAGTTTTCCAAGGAACGTTTTTACAGTCTATTTTTGTATCAAATAATAGTAGTGATCAACGTTTTATCTTAGATAATCCTAATATTGATACCTCTACCATCACTGTACATGTATCTAATGCTAGTGGTGTGCTTGGAAATCAATATACTATGATCGATAATATACTAAAAATTGATAAAAAGTCTAAAGTTTTCTTTGTACAGGAGATTCAAGATGAAAAATATGAAATATTGTTTGGTGATGGATATTTTGGTAAAAAATTAGAGAATAATGACATTATTACAGTAAGATATATTGTTACAGATGGTGAAAATGGCAATGGTGCAGCTAAATTTAGTTTCCAAGGCGTTTTTACTGATAAACCCACTACAGATGTTAATGCATCTACTATCATACCTAGTGCTGGAATCACCGTAAACACCGTTCAGAACGCTATAAACGGTGCTGGAGCAGAGAGTTTAAACTCTATTAAGTATTTTGCACCTAGATTGTATTCTTCGCAACACAGAGCAGTTACAGGCAATGATTATGAGGCAATAATACAGTCAATTTATCCTAAAACTGAGACTGTTTCTGTTGTTGGTGGGGAAGAATTAGATCCTCCACAATTTGGTAAGGTACAAATCAGTATAAAACCAAAAAATGGCACATATGTATCAGATTTTGATAAACAACAAATAAAAAATAAGTTAAAAAGTTATGCAATTGCTGGAATTAACTCTGAAATTGTAGATTTAAAGCTATTGTATGTTGAAATTGATTCAACAATCTATTATGACACCTCTAAAGTTACAAATTCCAATAAATTAAAATCAAATGTATCAAGTTCTCTCACAACTTATTCAAAAAGTGTAGATATTAATAAATTTGGTGGAAGATTTAAATATAGTAAGATATTACAGTTAATTGATAGGGTTGATAATGCAATTACCTCTAATATTACTACAGTTAAAATCAGAAGAGACTTAAAAGTACTAAAAAATCAATTTGCACAGTATGAATTGTGTTTTGGAAACAAATTTCATATAAATCCAGAGGGATTTAACATAAAAAGTACTGGATTTAGTGTAAATGGTACATCTGTCACTGTTTATTTGACTGATGTCCCAAATAAAGATGCTAATGGTAAGTTAGATGGTAGTGGAATGGGTATATTAAGTGCAATTGCCCGAAATCAGAAGGATGAATTAAGAGTAGTTGTTAAATCTGTAGGAACAATTAACTATACTAAGGGTGAAATAATACTCAATACCATAAACATTACATCAACTTCTGCTGCAAATGATTTAATTGAAATACAAGCATTCCCCGAATCTAACGATGTAGTTGGATTAAAGGATTTATACCTACATTTTGATGTTTCAAATAGTAGGATAAATATGGTTAAAGATGTAATTGCTTCTGGAGAAGATGTTTCGGGCGTTGTCTTTACAAGAGATTATTATACATCAAGTTACTCTAACGGAGATCTAGAGAGAAAATAAATGAGCATAGGCATTGATAAGAGAATACAAATTAATAAAGTAATTGAAAGTCAATTACCTGAATTTTTAAGGTCTGATTTTCCACTTGCTACTGAATTTTTTAAACAATATTATCTCTCACAAGAATTTCAAGGTGGTGTAACCGATTTAATTGATAATTTTGATCAATATTTAAAGGTTGATAACTTAGTTCCTGAAGTTGTTTATGGAACTACTACTTTGGTTGATCCAGTTTCTACTTCAGATACGACAATTGTAGTTAAATCAACTAAAGGATTTCCCGATCAATACGGTCTTTTAAAGATTGATGGTGAAATTATTACTTATACTTCTAAAACTGACACTACTTTTATTGGTTGTATTCGTGGATTTAGTGGTATAAGTGGTTATAATGTAGGAATAGCAACACATTTAGATTCAGTTAATAGAGAAAATTTAACTTTTGAAGATACAGAGGCAGAATCTCATCTTACAAGTGCAACTGTTATTAATTTAAGTGTATTATTCATACAAGAATTTTATAAAAAATTAAAGAAAACTTTTTTACCTGGTTTAGAAAATAACGATTTTGCTAAAGATCTTGATGTTGGTAATTTTATTAAGAATGCAAGGTCATTTTATCAATCAAAAGGTATTGAAGAATCTATTAAAATCTTATTAAAAGTTTTATATGGTGAAGATTCTATAGTATTAGATTTAGAAGAACGCTTAATTAAACCATCAAGTGCAGAATTTATAAGAAGAGAAGTTATTATTGCTGATAAAATCAGTGGTGATCCGCAAAAATTAGTAGGTCAAACTGTATATAAATCGACAGATTTACAAACTAATGCTTCCGTATCTGAAGTTGAGATATTAACTAGAACTGGTATTGGTACAGATGCTCCAAAAGTATACTATAAACTCTCATTATTCGTTGGATATAACGATAGAGATTTAATTGAGGGTACATTTACCATTCCAGGTAAAACAAAGGTGTTAGAGAAGGTTTCAGTGGGGTCTTCTATAGTTTCTGTAGACTCTACCATTGGATTTCCTCAGAGTGGATATGTTTTATGTGGTATTAATTCAATATCATATACTTCAAAATCAGTCAATCAATTTTTTGGATGTACTAATATAGTTGAACCTATTGGAATTCGTTCAGATGTTAGAGCAGATGAGGTTATATTTGGGTATGAAGATGGGGATTTAGATAATAAAGTAGAATTAAGAATTACTGGAGTTTTATCAGAATTTAAAGTAGTTTCTGATATTTCACTTGTAAATGAAGGTGAACGAATATATGTTAAAAATGTTGGTGAATCTATAGAAAATCCTTCAAATAATCAATCATATAAAGAAATATTTGCAAATTCATGGATTTATAATACCAGTTCTAGATATCAAATAGATCAAATTAGTGGTTCTACCATTATGGTATCTACTGATATTGATAAATCTAGCTTAAAAGTTGGTGATATACTTGAAATATTATTACGAAATTCAGAAACTGTTGTATCACCATTTGCTGAAGTTATTAATATTGACTTAACAAAGAATGAAATAATAGTTAATGGAATATCTGGATTTACTCCTGTTGTTGGATATTATTATGATTTAAGAAGAAAATTAAAGAAATCTTCTAGTAATGGTATAGAAATTTTAGAAGGTAATGATAATATTCTAGCAGATGTTTTAAATGTTTATGTTGATGATAATAAAGATGCATTTGTTGCTTCTAATTCACTTCCAAGTTATACATTAAAATCAGATCTTAAAACAACTTTAGTTACTATATCAACAACATCCAACCAACTTGAAGGTTATAATAATATGACCGATGATTATGATGTAATTATTGCGGAAGGTGGACAAGAAATTGAATTAATAACTGGAGATTCTATAATTTATACTTCAGAAAACCCATTAACAACTTTAACTTCTGGTGATTTGTATTATGTTGAAGTTGTAGCTATAAATCCTGGTAAAATTAGATTATATAGTTCAAGAGGTTTAATTGGAAATACTACAAATTGTATTAGATTTAATGCAAAGGGTGATGCAATAACATCTTCTCATACATTTACTAAGTCATCAGAATATAATAAAAAATTAAGTTCAAATAAGATATTAAGAAAATTCCCATTATCACAAAATTTATTTGTTTCTGGTAAGAATGAAACGCCAGTTAATACTATTGGTATGTTAATTGATGGTGTTGAGATAAGAACACCTATATCTGAAGATTATATTTACTATGGTCCTATAGAATCTATAGATGTATATAATAGTGGAGATGGTTATGATGTTATAAATCCACCAAAAATATTGGTTGATGATAGTCTTGGTGGAGGAACAAATGCATTATTGGAACCAGTTATTGTTGGATCTGTTAAAGAAATATTTGTTGATCCACATGATTTTGATATTGATGATATTAAATCTATTACATTAACTGGAGGTAACGGATCGGGTTGTATATTAGAACCAGTTATTGGGCAGAGATATAGAGAGTTAGAATTTGATAGTAGAGATATTTTCTTCTCTGGTGGATTGTCTATTGATGATGAAACAATTACATTTAAGACAGAACATTATTTAAATGATGGTGAAGTTGTTTATTATAATAATAATGGAAATCCAAATATTGGTATTGGTGGGTATAAGGATGTCTCAAATGTTGCTACTGGAAGATTAGCAACAGGTACTCCATATAATATTAGAGTAGTTAATTCAAAAACTATTCAGATATACAATTCTTATGAGGATGCAAGAAGTGGTATTAATACTATTGGTATCTCAACTGCTACTAATGCTGCTGGTATTCATAAGTTTAGAACTGTATCTAAGAAAACATTACAATCGGTTAAAATATTAAATCCTGGTTCTGGTTATACTCATAGAAAATTACATATTAAACCATCTGATGTTTCTACAAGTTATTCTAAGATAACTTTTAAAGGACATGGATTTGCAAATGGTGATTTAGTTGAATATAGTAATACGGGTACTGGTAGTCCAAACCCAAATTCAATTGGTGGATTAGATGGTAGAAATTATTACATATTAAAAATCGATGATGATTCTTTCAGATTAGCAGATTCTAAAGTTAATTATGATAGAGGTGATTATATTCAACTAACTTCTCAAGGAACAGGATTACAAACATTCAAATATCCAGATATTAAAGTAACTGCTGAGGCTACTCTTACCCAAGGTAATAATACAGCGAGTGGTATTGCTAATAATACTACAACATCTTCAGGTACATTTGTGTTTACACCTGTTGTTACTGGTAAGATAGTTGATGCTTATCTTTATGAAAGTGGAACTAAGTATGGATCTAAGATATTAAATTTACAAAAAAATCCTAAAGTAACTGTTCAAAACGGAAAAGATGCTGTAGTAAAGGGATCTATAGTTAATGGTAGAATTGTTGATGTACAAGTTTTAAATAAGGGAAGTGAATATTATTCTCTTCCAGAAATAAGTGTACAAGCAACTGGAATAACCACTACTAATGTAATTGGAAATGGTGCTATTCTTAAACCAGTTGTTAGTGATGGTCAGTTAATTAAAGTAGATGTAATTAATACTGGTATAGGATATACTGATTCTAAATCAATATTTACTGTTAAATCTAGAGGATCAAATGCATTATTTGAACCAAGAGTTAGAAAATTAACGATTGATAATAATAAGAGACAAGGTACATATAACTTATCTTCAGATGATGGTGAGAATTTACATCTTAGTATTCATGGATATTCTTCAGATATTGCAAATTCATTCTCAGATAATGGAGGAAAGCATTCTCCTATTATTGGATGGGCTTATGATGGAAATCCAATTTATGGTCCATATGGATATACTAAAGTAGATCAGTTAGGACCTTCTGTTGGCATTGTAACTTCTGGATATACTTTAGATGCTTCTAAAGTAATAGATCGTCCAACTACAACAGAATTTGAAGAAGGTTATTTTATTGAAGATTGGCAATATACAGGATCTACTACTCTTGATGAACATAATGGTAGATTTTGTAAAACTAATGAATTTCCTAACGGTGTTTACGCATATTTTGCAAGTGTGCAGCAAAGTACACAAACTAATACATTAGAACCAAGATTTCCATATTTTGTTGGTAAAACATATAGGTCTCCTTTCATATCATCTAATACAACATTAACACAAGAATTTAATTTTAATAATTCTAATTTAGCAAGAAATACATTTCCATATAAAGTTGGTAATGCTCTAGCTGATAATGATTTCATTGTAGAATCAAATGAATATTTAAGACAACTTACTACTGTTGAATCTGTAACTACAGGTGAAATTGATGATTTAGAAGTTTTAGATGGAGGAACTGGATATAGAGTTGGTGATTATACAGATTTTGATGATATTGGAACTAATGGTACTGGTCTTCGTGGACAAGTTAAATCTTTAGTTGGACTTGGAGTTTCAGAAATTACAACTGAATTAGATAGATACGAAAATGCATTATTTACTTGGAAGAATGCTAATGAAGTTGTAGCAAAATATGAACCATTTATAGAATTAAAAGATCAAAATACCGTTTCTATTTCTGGTTTAAGTAGTTCAATAGTTCATCTTACAGATTCATTCTCTGTTGGTGTTAAAACTGATACTATTGGATTAGCAAAATCTATGACTGCAAATGCAGTTGTTACTGGTAGAGTTGATGATATCTATGTTAATGTAATTCCAAATACAGTTTCAATTGGATCAACTATAAAAATTAATGATGATGAGTTAGTTAGAGTTTTAAACATTTTTGATGTAGGATCTATATTAAGAGTAAAACGCTATGGTGTAGGTGCTGCTCATACTTATGGATCTAAACTTGATGTATTGAATCAAGAAATTACTATACCAGTTAAAACTGAGAAGTTTGATTCTACAGTTAATGATTTGGTATATTTTAATGCTAAACAAGCAGTTGGACTTGGTACAACTGCTGGTGGTGGTGTTTCTCTAGATTATAGGCTTGGGATAACTGAAAATATAGTTCCCGTTCCAACAAGGGTAATATATCTTCCCGATCACCCATTTACAACAGGTCAAGAATTAACATTAAGAAAGAGAGGAACTGCTACCTCTTTAATTGTTGGTGATCAAAGTGCACCACTTAATCTTTTTAATATTCCTAATGTAACTACAGATACTTCAACTGTTTATGCTATAAACAAAGGTCAAAATTATGTTGGATTAGTAACCCAAAGAACATCAATAGGTAGTACAAGTGAAGGATTATTCTTCCACGGTAATGGATCTGATGATTATGAATATTCATTAGAATCTAATTACAATCAGGTTACTGGGGATATTGATCAAATAACTTCAACAGTAGTTACAAATATAGCAATAGCAAATACTATAACTCATGGATTACGTAACAATGATGTAGTTAATTTGGAGGTTATACCAAATACTATTGTAGGAATAGGTAGTACTTCTCCATTAAGTCTTTCATTTAATGCAGAACACCAAAAGTTATTAGTTAATAAAGTTGGATTTAATTCTACTGGTATTAATACTACAACTTCTTCTATTACAATAAGTGATCATGGATATAAAACTGGAGATAAGGTTTTATATGAAAGTAATGATCCTGCTGAAGGTTTAGATAATCCTTGTTATTATGTCTATGAGTTAAGTTCAAATGAATTTAGTTTGGGTGAAACTTTAAAAGATGTACAAGTCCAACCACCATTATTAGTTGGTATTAATTCAACAGGTGGACAAAATCATAGTTTTGGATTAGTTAATCCTCAAATCAAAGTTACTAAAAATTCTAAGTTATCTTTTAATATTTCTGATAGCTCTTTATTAGATTATAATCTTAAATTCTTCTATGATAAAGAATTTAATAATGATTTTATTAGTGCTCAAGATACAAGCGTATTTAATATATCAGGATTTGGTACATCTGGAATAGGTACTCAATCAACAGTAACTTTATCATTCTCAGAAACAACTCCATCTCAGTTGTATTATGCTATAGAGAAGGGTGGATATATTAGTACTGCAGATCCATTGGTTCCAAATTATTCAGAAATTAAATTTGTTGATAGTAAATATAGTGGAAATTATAGTATTTTTGGAATAACATCAGATACTTTTAAAGTTTCTCCAAGATCAATTCCAGAACTTTTATCATATAAAGAAGATCAGTGTGAAAAACTTGAATATTCTACCGAATCTAAGCGTATTACTGGATCAATTAAAGATGTAAAAGTAATTTCTAAAGGATTAAATTATAAGAGTATTCCTAAATTTAAATCTATAGTTAGTGCACAGGGTAAAAATGCGAATATCGTAGCACTTTCTACATCAATTGGTAGAATTAATGATGTAAGAATAGTTGATATTGGATATGAATATCCATCAGATAAAACTTTAAGTCCAGAAGCATTTGTTTCTCCAGTTATTAGAATTGATAATGTAGATACTATTACTGATATTAATGTTATTGATGGTGGAAAACAGTATTTGTCTGCACCTGATGTTATTGTATATGATCCAATTGATGATAAAGTTGTTGATGATACTTCTCTAACAGCAAATACACCATATCAATCAATTTCTGATATTAATATAATTGCACCAATTCAGGGATTAAATTCTGTAAATCATAGGATTCTTACTGTAAACAATTCAAATGGTATAGGAATTAACTCTATGACTGGTGGTGGATCAGGAATAGTTACTTGTGTTTTAGAAACTCCTATTAATGGATTTGTAGATCCCCCATTTTCTGTTGGTGATGAGATATTTGTAGAAGGTGTTGAATTATTTGGTGAGGCAGGAATAGGAACACAAGGTAATACTAATTCTTCTGGTATTGCTACAGGTGGTGATGGATATAATTCCTCAAACCATCAATATAGATTCTTTAAAGTTGATGATTATATAAATTCAAATCCTGCAGTTATTAAGTATAGTTTAGTAGGATTAACAACAAATCCAGGTATTGCTAAAACATTCCAATCAGGATATGCAAATGTCATAAACAGAAAAAATTATCCAACTTTTGAAGTTATTCAAGAACGTGGTTCATTTAAACTTAATGAAGTACTTCATATTGAACAAAATGGAAAATTTATTGAAAAGGATTTAAAAATAGTAGAATCTAGAGAAGATTTTATTAAAGTTGATGGAACATATCAACTTAAGATTGGTGATAGAATAAAAGGAACTAATAGTAATGTTAGAGCAACAGTAACTGGTATTGTTGGAAATAAGGCAAAATTTAAGGTAAATTATTCAAGTCGCCAAGAATATGGATGGATTGATAATATTGGAAAGTTAAATGAAGATTTCCAAGTTATTCCAAATAATGATTATTATCAAAATCTTTCATACTCTGTTAAGAGTAACGTTACATGGGATAATCTAGTAAATCCTGTTAATAGATTAGTTCATCCAGCAGGTCTTAAGAATTTTGCTGATGTTGGTATAACATCTTCTATTAATGTTGGTATTGGAACTACTGTTCAAGTAACACCAGTTATTGTTGTTGATCTTTTAGGTGATAAGAGAGTTGATACTATTAATAATTTTGATTTTGGAAGAGATTATGATGCTAGACCAGAAGTAAACCCAACAAAATCAAAATTTGCTACTTTTGAAAATACAAAATTAACAGATTATACACTATGCAAATCAAATAGAGTTTTACTACATGATGATATAAGTGGTAAATTCTCTAGTAAAGGTTTCCAGGATGTATTCCAAGAAATAGAAGAAGTTGAAGGTACATTTACAAAGTATCTTGTACAAATAACTGATGCAGATACATTAGATGTTCAATTTTCTGAAGTAATTGTATTATCTACAACTAATGATGCCATTTTAGTTCAAAAAACATCAGATTATACTAAACATAAATTAGGTGATTTTGAAGCAACTGCTGATCTTTTTGGAAGAAAGGCATTAAATTTCTTACCAGTTGAGAAATATGATAGGGATCATGATATTAAAATTCTTAAAACAGAATTTATTACAAATACAATTAAAACTGAAACAACATCAATCGGTCAAATTGATATAACTGGAGCAAATGTTGCAGTTGCAATTGCTAGTACAGATACAAATAATAATGTTATTGGATTTAACACAACAACTATTGCACAATTCTCTGATACAGATTTCAATGGTTTCTTTGCTGATGTTCTTGTCCAAGATGATATTACAAAAGAAATTAATTATGGTGAAATTATAGTAGATTTTGATGGGACAAATATCTATTATGCAGAAAGTTATGTTGATACATTAAATAAAACTTATAGTGCATCTAGGGTTGGTATATTAACTGCAAGGTATGATTCTGGAATAATCTACTTTGAATGTGAAAACCAAACTAAGAGGGTAATTAATGTAAGTGCAAATATTGTTGGATTGGGTGCTACTGAATCTGTTGGAGTTGGAACATATAGATTTGCCGTTCCTGGTCAACCTATTGGTGCTGAGAGAAGTGCTAGATTAGAATCAACATATGATAGTGGAACTTCAACACCAATATTAGTTACTAGGATTGATGATAGAATTGATAGTTCAGTTAAATCTCTTGTAAGAGTTTCCAATGGTTCTGAATCTGCAGTACACCAAGTTGTTGCTCTTCAGGATGATGGTGATGTAACTGTTATCCAATATCCATTTAC
>TARA_B100000686_G_scaffold355016_1_pt1 | contig 16089 bp, 15 predicted proteins | sample TARA_B100000686 | Tara Oceans TARA_B100000686 (sample SAMEA2622733) | marine metagenome | biome: marine biome (ENVO:00000447); feature: marine epipelagic mixed layer (ENVO:xxxxxxxxx); material: "saline water (ENVO:00002010), including plankton (ENVO:xxxxxxxx)" | depth 150 m
TTCATCATAGTTAATAATAATTTAATTAAATATTTTTATCTAAAATAAATTTATATTTATTTGTTATTTTGATTATTCATATTAATCTAATTATGCATTATTTTTTTAAGGTAATAATCATGGCTAATTTTAGGTATAAAAGAGTAAGAGAAAAAAATTATTTTTTTATATTAGTTATATTATTACTGTTGCTTACTATATTATTATTAGCTATGGGAGTAATTGGATTTAGATATAATATTTTTGATATATCTTTTTCTTTGTTAGTTTTAACAAAATATGGCATTTATTCTGCTTTAGTGACAGTTATGTTAAGTTTAATATCTTTTGGTTATTATTTAAAAAGCCAAAATAAACTTATTCTTGTGTTTTCTTCACTATTTTCTTTTTTAATAAGTTCTTTTATTGTTGTTGTATTTTGTGGATATATTGTTTCATTAAAAAGTTATCCTTTTATGAATGATATCAGTACTAACTATGATGAAATAATTAATTTTAAAGTTTCTAAACATTCTTTGCCTATTGGTACTAGTAAATTATTACAAATGTATGCGGGATTTAATAAACCTTATTCGAATTTAGACTCACTTTATATTAATAAAAGTAATGTTGAAGAAGTTTTTAATAAATCTATTGATATACTAGAGTCAATGAATTTAAATATAACATATAAAAATTTGGATGAAGGTATAATTGAAGCAACAGCGGTAAGTTTTTGGTATGAATTTAAAGATGATTTAATTGTAAGAATAGAGAAATTAATATCTGATGATATAAAAATTGATGTTAGATCTGCTTCGAGAGTTGGAAAAAGTGATTTTGGAAAAAATTATGAGCGAATTAAAGAATTTTTATCTTATTTTTAATTGTGTTAATCACAGTTAGAACAAATATATTCCATTATAGAATCTTCATCTGGTTTAAATTTTAATCCCGTCCATCTTCCTGCTTCATCATAAGTAATAAAATATTTAATTTTTCCATCTATATACCAAGTATTTGTGTTTGTCTTAGATACTGTTATGTCGACAATATTACCAGTAAGTAAATTTATTATAGATTTTGCTTGAATTTCATTAGGGTGCCAGTGGACTGAAGGAAAAGATAATTTGCTAATCTTAGTATTACCTTCCTTATCTTTGATTTTAAATTCATCTTCATTAATTTTTTCAATTAAAATTTGATATTCATCTCCATCATCGTTAACATTTCCTTGATATCTTTGCAGTTCATGATTTATCCAAATCGATTTAGCAGCATATTGGAATTGATATTCTAAAAGTAATAAATAAGGCACTTCTACGTAGCCTGTTGTATAAACTTCATAATTATTTTCCATTTTTTTAAATTCAACTTTATGCCATCCTACTTCTTCTTTTTCTTCATCATCTACATCGTATCTGTATATTTTAAAATTTATTTGGGATTTATCATATAAACAGGTAGGAAAACCATTTGAATTAATGCAGTCATTATCAAATGCCATAGCACTATTTAAAAAATATAGTATACTAGGTATTATTATTTTTATTAGGTTGATCAATTTTATTTTTATGCCAATTATTTAATTATTTTATATATCTAATTAACATGTTTATAAATATAACGGAAATTAATATTTGATGTTTCATAATTATTTAATAATTCTAAGACCAAAACATTGGATAAAAAATTTATTAATTTTCTTTCCTATTTTGTTTAGTCCTTTGCAACTGGAAAGTTATGCTATTCAGAATTCAATCATTGCTTTTCTATTATTTTGTATAGCCGCGAGTTCTGTATATACGTTTAATGACGTTATGGATTATAAGAAAGATAAAGATAATATTAGAACACAGAAAAGACCAATCGCTAATGGAAGTATCTCCTTAAATAATGGTGTATATTTATCAATGGCTTTAACTATTTTATCTTGTTCTCTATCCTTAATGTTTTTACCAAATTTATTCTTGTTTTTAACGGGATATATATTTTTAAATATTTTATACAGTTGTGTTTTTAAATTTATTATTTTATTTGATGTGATTTTTGTTAGTTTGGGTTTTTTGATAAGAATTGTTTCAGGAGGGATAGTAACAAATATAGATCAATCAATATGGACATTATTAATTATTGCTTTTGCTTCTTTAAGTATGGCAATTGGAAAAAGATTAGGACAATTAGTAAAAAATAAAAATAATTTAGCTGCTAGTTGGAATTTATTTTCTTTAAGGTTTCTATTAATTATAACATTAATATTTACTATAATATCTTATATAACTTTTTCTTTTGATAGTGAAGTTATAGAGAGACATGGTAACAAATATATATGGATATCAATATTGCCTTTTACTATGCTGTTTATGAGGTATTTTTATATTTCATTTACTGGTAGATACATGGGAGATCCTACAGATGCCATATTAAAGGACAGATATTTACAAATACTTTCACTTATTTGGATAATTATAATATTTTTTCTCATAATTTTGTGATATTTATTTCTTTGTAATAATAAGTGGGCGATTAACTCAGAGGTAGAGTGTCTCGGTGACATCGAGGAAGTCATTGGTTCAAATCCAATATCGCCCACCAGTTGTTAAAGAAGGAGGTAGTTTTGAATTTTTTATTTTTGGTTGTTTTATTTGTTTATTTTGTAAACATCTGTTTTGCTTATGATGAAAATGATTTAAAAGAATTTTTGGATAAAAGAGAATGTTTTAATTGTGATTTAAGTAATGCTGATTTTACTGATAAATATTTGGATCGTTCTGTAATAAAGAGTTCTGATTTATCTGGTGCAATATTTGATAATGCTAAATTAGCCGCTTCTATAATAGAATCTAGTAATTTTTCTGGTGCTAGTTTCATTAATGCAGATATGCCAAGTTCTTTAATTGAGGGTTCCAATTTTAGGAATACAGTTTTTAATAAAATAAATTTAACATCTTCAAAAATTATAAACTCAAATTTTGAATATTCTTCATTTTTAGAAGCCAAGCTTTATGGAACTACATTTAAAAATTCTATATTTGATAATTCGAGTATTATTAATGCTAATTTTCAAAAATCAATTTTAACATTTTCTTCATTTGTTAATGTAAATTTTAATAATACATTACTATCCTTAGCGCTAATGGATATGACTAATTTGGATTCTGCTAATTTAACTGAATGTAAAATTAGAGGGGTAAATTTTAGCAATTCTAATTTAAGTAATGCTGATTTAAGTAATAGTTCTTTAAGGAGGGCAATTTTTTATAAAGCAAACTTAGAAAATATAAATTATAAAAAATCTAATTTTTATAAATCTAATTTTTCTTATGCTAATTTAGTAAGTGTAGATGAAGAGGATGCTTATTTTAAAACTGCTATTCTTTGTAAAACAAAGATGAAAAAAAAAATAGTAAATAGGGATTGTCCAAATTAGTTTGGAGATGAAATAATTTTATCTTTTAAGAAAAGTAGAATTTTATTTTCTGGATATTTGAGTTCTCTTAATATTTCAATGCTATTTTCTCCTAGAAGTGGGGCTAGTTGTTTCCCATTAATTGAAGATTCTGAATAAATTGGCGCAGGACGAGGTGCCCTAATTTTTCCAAAGTACTTACTTTTATGGAATTCAATAATTTTATTTTCAATTATTTGCTCGTTTTTTAGTAATTCTTCCCTGGTTAAAATAGGCGCACTTGGAACTTCATTTTGATGTAATTTATTTAATATGTCTTTTGCAATATGTTTTTTAATTTCTTGAGCAATAATAAGTCGTCTTTCAGTTTTATTATCAAATCTAGCTCTTGGAGTTGAAAAACGTTCATCTTGTAATAGGTCTTTTCGATTAAATGCAGTACACATCCCCAGCCATTCTTTATCTGTAACTGCTCCTGCAGTAATATATTTGTTATCTTTTGTTTTAAATACTAAGTCTAACCCCATTTGCCCTGCTGAGGGGTCGCTTTCTTTTCCTACAAATGAAAGGGAAGCACTGCCTTCTGGCCATAAGTAAGCTACCATAACGTCCAACATAGCTAATTTTATATGTTGTCCTTTTCCATATCTCTCTCTATAAAATAGAGCTGAACTTATTGCCTGTGCAGCCGCCATGCCTGTAGTTTTATCTGGTATAATAGTTCTAACCATTTTAGGAAATTTTGTATTTTGGTCTCTTTGTATATCTGCAAGGCCCGAAAGAGCCTGAATTACTGGATCATAAACTCTTTGTTTTGAATAAGGCCCATTTTCTCCGAAACCACTTATCGATGTATAGATAATATTCTTATTTATTTTTTTTACTTCTTTATAATTTAATCCCATTCTTGTCATGGCTCCAGGTCTGAAATTTTGAACTAATACATCCGATGTTTTTAATAACTTTTTAAGTATATTTATACCGTTTTTGTTTTTTAAGTTTAAGGTTAAAGATCTTTTACTTCTATTACTACATAAAAACGATGTGGTCATACCGTTATTTTGACTGCCTACATTTCTCATTAATTCACCGGATAAAGGTTCTATTTTTATAACATCGGCACCTTGATCTCCAAGCATCATGGTACAGACTGGTCCTGATACCATAGCGGTTAAATCTATAACTTTTATTCCAGATAAGGGACCTTTATTTTTCATATAAATATAATCCAGTTAATTAATTGCGTGCTTTTAATAAATTTTCTAAAGTTTTATGACCGTAAGTTTCTACCATAGCTTTCATGTATTGTTTTCTTTTAGAAGCCCTTTCGAAATAAGAAAGTATTTTTTCACTATTAATTTCTAATTTATATAGTTTTATAACCTGTAGACAACTCATAAACATGATGTCAGCACAACTTGGATCATCTCCCATTAGCCAATTGTCTTCAGGAACATCTTTTTCACAAGCATCTAGCATTCTAGCAACATGATCTTTGGATGTTTTTATTGCATTCGGTGCTTCACCATATAGGTTTGCAAGTCCAAAATTCTCAACAGGCTGGTGTCTTCTTAATACGTAAACACCTAAAGCATCTAGTTCCATTGCACAGAAATATGACCATTCATCAATTTTAGATTTTTCTTTAGGTGAAGATGGTATTAAAAAACTTGAAGGTTTATCAAAATTATTAACCACATAATTCATAGCTGCAGCACTTTCACTTACATATGTATCATTGTGTCTAAATAAAGGAATTTTTCCTTTAGGGTTGATTTTTAAATATTCTGGAGTTTGAGTTTCACCTGTTCTAGAACCAATTTTATGACTAGTATACTGTAAATTAAATTCTTCAAGTGCCCAGTATATTCTGAATGGTCTGAAAGTTAGATGACCCCAAACTTCTATATTGTTAATACTCAATTCAGTTCCTCATAAAATGCATAATTGTGCTTAATAATTAGCAATTGTACTTATGTTTATAGTATAGGATATATTAGTTCGATAAAATGAAAAAGTAATATTTATTAAGATAATAGTAGGAAATTATTTTGACTGGTTTAAATTATAAAAATTTAGGAATGTTTTTAATAATATTATTTGGATTTGTCTTAAATGTAGTTAGTATGCAGATTGTAGGATCTTCCTTAAAACATCTTCAAGGTGCTTTAAATGTAGGCCTAGATCAAGTTTCATATGTAATGTCAGCCTATTTAATAGCTGAAGTTATTATTATTCCATTTGCAGGCTGGATTTCTAGATTATTATCAATAAAACTTTTATTTTTAATAGCTCTTTCAGGGTTTTTATTAGCTTGCATAGGATGTGGAACTACTAATAACTTTTATATATTAGTTGCATTTAGAATTATGCAAGGTTTTTTTGGAGGAGCATTAATGCCGTTAATGTTTTCCTGTATATATATATTGTTTACTCCTAAACAACTTCCTTTTGCATTAGCTCTTACTGCAACTATAGGTTGGTCATCAATAGCATTTGGACCAGCAATTGGAGGTTTTATGACAGAGATTTTAAATTGGAGATGGATGTTTTTATATAATTTGCCCATAGGGATCGTTATATTAATATTAGCATTCTTCTTTTTGGATTTAAAAGAAAGAGAACCAGAGCTAGCTAAGCAAATTGATTATTATGGCATAGGTTTGTTAGCAGTTGCATTGTTATCTTTATTAATTACCTTACAAGAAGGATCAAGGTTGGATTGGCTTCAAGCGTCAGAAATTAGAATAGCGATAATTATTTCTTTTACATGTTTTTTATTATTTATTATTCGAGAGTTTACGACGAAATACCCAATAATAGATTTAAAAATTTTTAGTAACAGAAATTTTTCTATTGGTTGTATTAATGTAATTGTATTTGGAGTTATTATTTATGCGCCAATTTTTTTGTTACCAGTGTATTTAGGAGAAGTAAGAAGAATTGGACCTTGGGAAATAGGTATTATGGTTTCTGTTATGGGCATGGCTTCGATGGCAATTGGTCCTTTTGTGGGGGTTTTTTTAAATAATTTTGGACCAAGGGTATTGATTTTTAGTGGATGTATATTTGCTATTATAGGTACTTGGCAGTTATCTAGTTTAACTGCAGAATTTGGATTTAAGGAATTATTTTGGCCACAAGTATTAAGAGGCATAGGTTCTCAATTATTATGGATAGGGAATCAGTTTATAGCGATGCAGTTTGTGACCCAATTTAATATTCAGAATGCGGCATCTTTATTTAATTTAATTTTACGAGGTGGAGGAGCTGTATCTATAGCATTAGCAAACATATTTTTAGAAAAATTAAGTTTTATTTTTTATGGAAGTATATCAAACGTTGTTACTAGTGGTCCTCAAATAATTTCAGGTATAAAATTACAAATGGAAGGGGTATTTAGTAGTCTTCCTATGAGTTCAAATTTAAATCCAGAATATAAAACTATTATTGCTGCAGAAATGTTGGGTCAGCGTGAAGGGTTTATAATGGCAGTAAATAATATTACTTATTTAATAGTATGGATCGCATTTATTCCTATAATACTTTTACCATTTTGTATTAAAGAGAAGAAAACTTAATATTTTTGTTAGAAATATATTTTTTAATACCGTCTTCCATGCGAGTAGGATTGAAGTCAGGCATAAAATTCATTAAATTATTAATGTTAAAAGTCATATCAAATTGTTGGTGACCACTATTTAAAAAATTAATTTTTGCTTTTTTATTTAAATTATTTTCGATTAATTTAATTAAATTTATTAGACTTACCGATTTTCCAGTAGCTATATTGATAGTTATATTAGAATTTGAATCTATAATATATTTAATAACTTTTACTATATCATTAATATAAACATAATCTCTAAGAACTAGTCCTTTATCGTATATAGTAATTGTTTTGTTATTAATTATATTATTAATAAAATTACTTATAATGCTTTTGTTATTATCTAATTCCCCATAAACTCCTGGTATTCTTATTATGCAAATCGGACATTTTAAATGTAACTTAATTAAACTCTCACTTACAAATTTAGATAAGCCATAGTATCCATTTGGAACGCATTCTTGTGTTTCTATAATTGGAATTTTATTAGGAGGTCTTCCATATAAACAAGTAGAACTAAAAAATATAAATTGTTCAATTAAATTTGTATTAATATTATTTAATAAATTTGAAATCATAGTAGTATTTTTATTATATACATCATAATTGTCCTCAGGAAACCTTCCAAAAGTACTTAAAAATACTATTGTAAATGGTTTAACTATAATTTTAGAAATTGTTTGTTTTGTTTTATTAATGTTTAATAAATCACAATTATCTGAATTTAAACCATATATATTATATTTTTTATTATTTTTAAGGTCTTCAAATATGGATTTTCCTATAAAACCTCTATCGCTGATAATTAGTATATTTCTTATACTCAAGACGATTCCTTATCTGTTAGATTCAAAGTATCTGCGTTCGTAAAATAATAATCACTCTTATAACCAACATGCTTTAAAATACTTATCCATTCTTTTTTTAATAAAATGGTAGTGCCAAGTAATGTCCAATTTTTAAATAGCCAATAATCTTTTTTGTTAGAGTATGAGGCTAAAGTTATAAAACTATTATTTTTAGAAATTCTAATTATTTCTTTCAAACATTTTATAGCATCAGTAATGCTAAGTGCATAAACTACTCCAGTTGCATATACAAAATCGAAAGAATTATTTTTAAATTTATTAAAATTAATATAGTCACTATTGATAATTTTATTTTTTATATTTTTCATACTATTTGCTATTGCATATTCAGATGTTTCCACTCCATATATATTCATTTTTGGATATAGGCTTTGTAGGTCATGCATTAAGAAACCTTTTTCACAACCAATATGTAAAAAAGATGATTTGTCATTAAGTTTATATTCTGAACATATTTTTTTTGCTACTTCTATCCATCTTCCATCATATTTATAACCGCCATAACCATTATTTCTATTTCCATCATAAAGTTCTTTATTTCTATAAGTCGCAATAATTCTATTTTTAATTGTTCTAAGGTTAGGATTAACGAACCTTGGTTTATCAGGCATTGGGTAATTATCTAAAAGATTAAATTCTCTCATAATATTAACCTATATTATTTAGTATTTTTTATATAACTGTTATAACTTGCATTAATTAACTCTTTTTTATCTAGGAATGGATACATATCTTCGTACTGCGTAGGTATTGTACTTCCTGAAGATGTTCGCTTATTAATCGCTTTTGGCATTTGTTCTTGTTCTGGATCAATCATGAGTTCACAAATTATAGCTTGTTTAGAAGAAAGAATATTTGAAATATTTTTATTTAATATTTCTTTTGTGGATATTTTTATGTAGTTTAATTTATGAGCTCTAGCTATATCACGGTAATTAGGAAATTCTATACCGCTTTCCTTATTTGCTCCCATAATTCTTCCGGAAAAACCTAATTGTTGTGTTTGTTTAATAGTTAAATATCCACCGTTATTATATATAAATAATTTAATTGGAATGTTATGATGCATAATTGTTGCTAACTCTTGTATGTTTAATTGTAATCCACCTTCACCAGTTATACAAATTACTCTTTTATTATTTTTTGAAGAAAAATATGCTCCTATTGAAGATGGTAGACCCCATCCCATAGGAGCATGGCCTGAATTAGTAAACAGTTTTTGTCCCTTTTTTACATCAAATGTTTGATGTGTTCCTACAAATGATAGCCCCATATCAGTTACTATAACATCTTTATTATTTAGTTGTTTCGATAAAACTTTTATAAAATAGTATGAATTCAAATATTTTTTTTGATTTTTAAATTCATTTGTTAAAATAGGGTACTTTTTTCTTATGTGTCTGCAATATCTAATCCAATTAGGTTTAATATTAATTTTATTAGGCAAATATTCAAATAGTTTTGTAAGAAAGTAATCAGCACTACAGTTAATTGTTTTATTTACTTTTAGATTTTTTCTATTTAATTCATTTTTGTCTATATCGACCATTATTGTATAGGCATTACGTGCAAAATCATTATTATTATATCCAGTTACCATATAGGGCAATCTGCTTCCTATTGATATAAATAAGTCACAATTTTGTACTATGAAATTAGTACCTCTTTCAGCAAATGCTCCTGGTCTTCCAGAATATAGTTTATGACTTGAATGTATAAGATCACTTGCATTCCAAGTAAGTGTAAATGGGAGGGAGTATTTATTTAAAATTTTATTTATTATTTTACTACAATTATTAGATCTTGCTCCTCCACCAAAAAGTAACAAAGGTTTCTGAGAGTGAGTAAGAATAGATGCAATTTCTTTAATTTTTTTATTTAGTTTTACATTTGAAGTTGTTATTGATTTTTTTATTTTGTAAGATTTAAGTTTATTTTTGTCTATAAAAGCAGATTGAATATTAGCTGGAACATCTATCCAAACAGGTCCAGGTCTTCCTTCATTGCACAAATAAAACGCTTTTTCTAATTCGTACCTAATATCATTAGGATTTTTAATCAATACTGAGTATTTGGTTATAGGCTTTACTATATTTACTATATCACTTTCTTGAACACCTGTTTGTCTAGTTCCGTTTACACTTATTGTTTGATTTAAAAAAACTTGTCCAGATATAAAGACAGCAGGGATAGAATCTATCCAACAAGAGGAGACTCCTGTAGTAGTGTTAGTTCCACCTGGACCAGTTGTTACTATTCCCACTCCAGGGGTTAAATTACATCGTGAATATGCTTCAACTGCAAATGAGACAGCTTGTTCATGATGGCAACAAACATATTTTATTTTTTTTGCTTGAAATAATGCATCACATAAAAATATTGATCCGCCTCCACTCATTGTAAAAGCAGTATGGATGCCTTTGGCTTCTAAAAATTTTATTATGTAGTCTGCTAGTCTGATCATAAATTTACCTATATATTATAGAATTTATTAATTTTCATTATCATATAATTCATATGTTTCTCATTTAAATACTGATGTACAGGAAGAGTTAGTAATTTTTTAGCTTGTTTTTCAGCTATTGGGAAACTTCCTATTTTATATTTTAGTTTATTTGCAGCTTTTTGTAAATGTAACGGAATAGGATAATGAATTTTTGCTTCAATATTATTTTTAATTAAATAATTTAATAATTTATCTCTATTTTCAAATAATCCCATATATAAAGCAAAAGTTTCTATATTAGATTTTATACGTTTTGGTATAAAAACATTTTTAATTTTTGTTAAACTTTGATCTAAAATTTTTGCATTTTTGTTTCTTATTTTTATTATATTCTTTAGATTTTTTAGTTCATGCATAGCTACTATTGCTTGTAAGGGTTGTAATCTTGAGTTTATTCCCCAGAAATCTATGTGATCTCTATTTATCATTCCATGATTTCTATATTTTTTAATCCATTCAGCAATTTTGTCATCATTAGTAGTTATAATTCCACCATCACCCATTACATTTAAAGATTTTAATGGGTGCATACTAAATGCATTTACTTTTCCAAATGTTCCAGGAGCTTTATTATTTATCATGGCTCCAATTCCCATACATGCATCTTCAACAACGTCAATATTATAATTTTTTGCAATTGACATTATTCTATTCATTTTTGGAGAAGCTCCTCCCCAGTGTACTGGAATAATAGCCTTAGTTTTTTTAGTTATTACTTTTTCAATTTTATTTTCATCTATTTGAAACCTGTTGTCAGTGTCTACAAAAACTGGTTTAGCATTTAGAGCACAAATTGCACCAGCAGTAGCATAAAAAGAATTGCATACTGTAATAACTTCATCATTTTCTTTAATTCCTAATGATTTTAGGGATATTATTAATGCATCAGTTCCAGTATTAGTTGAAATACAATGCTTAACATTTATATATTTAGAAAATTTTTTTTCAAAATTTTTCATAAAACTTCCTAAAGTAAATTCAGAAGATTTTATAAGTTTTTTCCAGTCGTTAAATATCTTTTTATTATTTGAGAATTGTTTGGGTAAATAATTATAATATACTTTCATATATTTATAACTCCTAATTAATAAAGCATTAATTATAAATACTAGTAGCATTAAATTTATTAAATAAAAACATATTGTTGAATAATTAATTTTTATGTCTAAAGTATTTTTAGAAATGAATTGAATTTTAGGAAAATTAATGAAAGTTGATTTAATTGATCTTAAGTATAGATATTTTGATGAACATCAACAAATCTTAAAAAGAATTAATAAAGTTTTAAAAAAAGGTAATTTAGTTCTTACTAAAGAAGTAAAATCTTTTGAGAATAATATTTGTTCGTACACAGGTATGAAATATTGTTTGGGTGTGAATTCCGGTACAGATGCTTTAATTATGTCATTATGGTCCTTAGGAATAAAAAAAGGTGATGAAGTTATTACCACTCCAATTTCATTTATAGCTTCAGCAGGGGCTATAGCACATCTGGGAGCTAAACCTATATTTGTTGATATAGGAAATGATTTAAATATAAATCCTAAAAATATAGAAGCAGCAATTACTAAAAAGACTAAGGCTATTATGCCAGTGCATTGGGGTGGTAGGATATGTGATATGGACCCGATTTCTGCTATAAGTAAAAAGTATAAAATACCTATAATAGAAGATGCTGCACAAGGTATGGGTGCGTATTACAAAGGTAAACACAGTGGTTCGTTTGGGTTGGTTTCAGCTTTTTCAGGACATCCATTAAAAAATTTGGGAGCCATAGGAGATAGTGGATTTATCGTTACAAATAATAAAAAGATTTATGATAGAATTAAATTATATAGAAATCATGGTTTAGTTAGTAGAGATAAAATAAATTCATTTGGAATAAATTCCAGGATTGATTCTATAAATGCTGAAGTAATGTCCTATCGCTTAAAAAAATTAAGATCAGTGATTTCTAAAAGAAATAAAAATGTAAATTTATATAGAAAATACTTAAACACGGAGAAAGTTTTTATTCCGATTAATCAAAAGTATGAATTGAATTCATATGTTATGTTTTTAACACTGTGTGAGAAAAGAGATAAGTTACAAAAATATTTATCAAAATATAACATTCAGTCTTTAATTTATTATGGAACTCCATTACATTTGCAAGGAGCATCTAAAATATATGGATATAAAAGAGGAAATTTTCCTGTAGCAGAAAAAATATGTAAGAAAGTTATAGCGTTTCCACATCATCAATATTTAACCGAGGACCAAATAAAATTTGTTTGTACTAAGATTAATAATTTTTATAAATTAAATTAAGACTTAAAATATTATTTATTTATAGAGTATCTCTTTTTTCTTCTTTTTCTCCAATTTAATACACTATCTTGTACTTCTGAGTCATATCCTAAGAGATATGAGAGCTCTTTGTTTTTTTTATATTTACCATTTAACATTTTTGGAAAACTTATTTGTTGTTTTACAAATGGTAAAGTATACATTTGGACTAATAATTTTCTTTCCTTTTCCGTTAAATTTGGTCCTGCTCTATGAAATAATAAGGAATCAAATATTAATACGTCTCCTATATCAGCAGAAAGTTTTTCTTCATTCTTTTCGTAATAATTTTGTGATGAGAATTCTTCAAACTTGTGAGAAAATGGAAGTATATGTGTTCCTCCATTATCTTTTGTAAACTTATCAAGGCATATTAACATAGTAATTGCTATAGGTCTTGAGGGAACAAAATGTTGGTATGATAGGTCTCTATGCCAGGTGGATCCGTAATGAGTTTCATGTGCTCTGTTTATAGGAGAGTTTTGTAAATTAAGAATATATTTGCTTCCAAAACATTTATTTAGAAAATTTAAAATGCGTTTATGTTTTATAAATTTTATAAAAAAATTATCATAAACAAAAAGAGCTCTAGCAACATTTTGGTCATTGATAGAGAAAAGAAATTCTTCATTACCACATTCTTTAATTTGTTTTAAATAGATTTCATCTATTTTTATTTTAGCTATTTCGCAATTATTTTTGGAAAATATATTTTTTAATATAGTATAGCCTGATCTGTCTAATTCTTCTAAATGTGTATCCAATTTAGATTTAGGAATAAAAGTTTCTGATACTCCATGAGTATTCTCTTTTTTTGATACTCCATCTATTTTATTAAACTTTTGTTTAATAGACATTCAATAAATCCTAATTATTTTAATAATTAATAAAATCAAAAAATTCATAATATAATATAAGTTAAAATATTAAATAAAATATATGCATACAAATGTAAATATTGTAAATATATTATAGTATATTAATTATTTTATCATTAATTTAGATGTTTTGAAATATGTTAGATCAAGTTTTAGAGAAAGAGTATATAGAGCCTTCACAAATAAGTGATAGTTTTATTTCATTATTTAATAAGCCAGGACCATATTACAGCAGTTATCCTGTTTTAGGGGAATGGAAAAATATACAAAAAAATATTGATTATATTAATGCTCTTAAAACTTTTTTTAAAAATGATCCAAATAGACCGCTCTATTTATACCTTCATATTCCTTATTGTGCAAAGCTATGCTATTATTGTAGTTGTAGAATTCATATATCTAATAAAAGAGAAACAATAAATAGTTTTGTAATGTCTCTATTAAAAGAGATAAACATGTTAAATAATTTTTTTAAGGAAAATAATATATCTCCTAACTTTAGGGAGGTTCACTTAGGTGGAGGTACTCCTTCACACTTAACTACCGATGAAATCAAATTAATAGTCGATGGATTAAATCAATTTGTTAATATAAAAAAATTGAAAGAGTTTTCTATGGAAATAGATCCAAGAACTGTTAATTTTGATGATTTTGATGATTATGCATCTTTTGGTGTGGATAGAATATCTTTTGGGGTTCAAGATTTTGACAAAAATGTTCAAGAAAAAATTAATAGAATCCAGCCTTTTAAACTAATAGAGAAAATTATTAAGCAGGAAATACAGAAGAAATTTAAAGGAGTAAATTTTGATTTATTATATGGATTACCTGGTCAAACAATGGAAACATTTAGAGAAACAATAAGGTTAACAAAGTTATTATCCCCAGAAAGAATAACTTTAATAAAATATGCTCATATTCCAAATATTAGAAAACATATGCGTATGATTAAAGATTCAGATTTGCCGAGTGAAAAAGATTTACCAGTAATGTTTGTAGAATCTACAGAAGCTTTAATTGAAGCAGGTTACTCTTGGGTAGGTATAGATCATTTTGCTAAAAATAATGATGAATTAGCAATAGCAAAAAAGAATAAAAAAGTTTATAGAAATTTTGGTGGAGAAACTCCTGGATTTACTAAGGATATTATTAGTTTAGGTCCTACTTCCACTAGTTCATTCGGTGAAAATTATTTTCAAGCTACTTATAGTTTACCAGAATACAAAAATAATATTGAAAATAATATATTTCCTATTTCTAAGCATTATAAATTATCTAGAGATGATGTTATTAGAAGAACTTGTAATTTTTCGTTACAATGTAATCAGATTTTAGATATTAAATCCATTAATAAAAAGTATAATATTAATTTTGCTGAATATTTTAAAGAAGAAATTCCAAAAATAAAATTGTTAGAAGAAAAGGGTTTTTTATCTTATAACAATGATTTTATTTTGGTCAAAACTCTTGGTAGGTATTTCATAAGACACATTTGTCAAATTTTTGATACATTTCTTGATGATGATGCGTCATATCAAATTCATGGCAATTAATTATTTATGTTTATTATATGAGGACATTAAATAATGTTTGAAAAGATATATGATGAATTACTTTCTGATGGCTTTACCATTTTAGAAGATTGTATTGAAGAAAAATCCATTGTTAAAATTCAAAAAGAAATAAATAATGGTTTAGAAGATTATTTGAAACTAGGTCATTCAAATAGTTTTGAAAGTTTTAGTAAAAATTTTTATGCTACTAAAAAGTTAATTTCTCAGCATGAAATCCAAGTTTTGTTATCAAAAAGAATAGTAAATAAAGGATTATTAGAAAATCTAATATTTAATGAAAAAGTATTAAATATATTATCATCGTTACTAGGTCCAGATATAGAGTATTTGGCTGATTTTGAAATGGCAATAAATGATAAGTATGAAACAAATAATGATTATTTATTTAAAAAATATCATCAAGAGTTTTGGTCAGGTATGGGAGCGGAGGCACTTCAAATGTGGGTTCCTATATATTTGCTTCCTGAAATGGGTACAATAGAAATTGTTCAAGAATCTCATACATGGGGCCATATTCCTCATAAAAATAGAGAACCTATTGAAATGCCCAAAAACTATAAATCGAATATTTTGAATATTAATATAGGTTCTATTGCTATATTTACAGCATTTTCATTACATAGAACCGTAAAGAATAAACTTGATGAGCCTAGAATTGCATTTCCTATAACTGTTAGAAATCCGTATTACCCTAATACAGGAAATATGGATTTATTTAATTTTAGGAAACTTAAATTTTCGTATTATTCTAGATTAAGAAAAATTTTAGGCAATAGTCAATTTAGTCCTTTCAGGATTTTAGGACAAGTTAGAAAAGACTTAACAAAAAAATAATTTATTTTTATGAGTGCGTAATAAAAAATGTCATATTTATTTAGTGTAATCATTCCAGTATTTAATTCAGAAAAATTTATATCTTCAACATTGGAAAGTATT
>TARA_B100000686_G_scaffold354262_1_pt1 | contig 16086 bp, 15 predicted proteins | sample TARA_B100000686 | Tara Oceans TARA_B100000686 (sample SAMEA2622733) | marine metagenome | biome: marine biome (ENVO:00000447); feature: marine epipelagic mixed layer (ENVO:xxxxxxxxx); material: "saline water (ENVO:00002010), including plankton (ENVO:xxxxxxxx)" | depth 150 m
AAAAAAAATCTCCAAATTATAAATTTATTCTATGACTAGAATTGTTTTTTCATCATCATAATTTTTCCCATCCATTTTATTATCATTTCTAATTATTTCGTCTTTAGAAATAATAGAAATATCATATTCATTATAAATATTTTTGCTTATACCTAATCTACTATTATTAAATATATTAAACAAATCAGATTCATTATTTAAAGAAATTTTAATATCAATAATGGCTTTATTAATAGCTATTGAAACAACATTATATTCAATAATTTCTTTTATATTATTTATATTCTTTTTCATTATAAGCCAGCTTGCAAAATCATTAAATTTTGCATTAAGTCTCACTATTACATTATTAACTATTTGTTCTTTTTCAAAATAATTAATAATTAAATCAGAAATATTTTTTTTACATCGCAAAATTAAATCATTTAAGGATTCTCCTTCAATAGAATTAAACCTTTTTACTTTAATTAAATTAACCAAATTATTATTTATTATTAAATGAGCTCCAAACTCTGCTTCAAAATTTTTTTCATTTTTGAAAGACACATATACAAAAGGAACAAAAATATTATTTAGTTTATACCTCTCAGAAAATGTATATAATTTTTCTAAATCTAAATAATATAAATCTTCAAAAGATAATTTAATAACATCATCTATATCTCCATATGGAAATACAAAATTCTTAATATATTTATTTGTTAGTTTATCTTGCCATAAATCACTCCAAAAACTAGATTCATCCCATAAAAATATTTTTCCATTTAAGTTCATTACAGGAACTATCAAAATATTCGTAATATTTTTTTCAGAATAAGAAATATCATTAATAGCTAACCAATTTTTTATTTTATTTAAATCATAAAATATTGAAAACTTTGCCCTATAATTATAATTGGAAAATTTTTCATGATGGATTTTATATCCTCCAGTGAAATCTTTTATATTTTTTAGATTTGTATTTTCGTTATTAATTATTCTTTCTATAATTTGAAAATCTTGTCTATTTAATTTCCACGATAATAGCCTTTTAAAACCAATATAAATTGCATCATTCGTTCCTATTTCTCTAGCTAATCCAATATTATCAGATACAATATCTATAGAAATATTATCTACAGTATAGAAATCTTCTCCTTTAACAGAAAAATTAAATGTAAAAAATAATAAAAATAGCATCGATAATTTTAATAAAAATTTCATTTTTCTAAACATTGTCTAACCATTACATTGCAAAACTTTCTATATCAAGTATCTTCATATTAAATATTTAATATAGGACCATAATCAACTATGACTAAAATAAAAACAAATAAATCAGTAAAAAAACTTACTTATAAAAAGTCCGGCGTTAATATTGAATTAGGAAATAAATTTGTAAAAAAAATTAAACCCATTGTTAAAAATACCTATAGAAAAGGAGTGATGAGCAACATAGGTGGATTTGGTGGGTTATTTGACCTATCTAAATGTGGTTTTAATAATCCAATACTAGTATCAGCAACAGATGGAGTAGGAACTAAATTGTTACTATCAAAAGAGATGAACAAATTTGATACAATTGGAATTGATTTAGTAGCAATGAACGTTAATGACATTGTTGTACAAGGAGCTGAACCTTTGTTTTTTTTAGACTATTTTGCTACAGACAAATTAGAAATTAAAAAAGCTAAAGAAATACTTTTAGGAATCTCTAAAGGCCTCAAAATGTCGAATTGTGCACTAATTGGAGGAGAAACTGCGGAACTTCCAAATATTTATAATAATAATTATGATTTAGCTGGCTTTGCCGTTGGTGCCGTAGAAAAAAATAATCTTCTGCCAAAAAAAAATATAAAAAATGGTGATATAATTATTGCACTAAAAAGTTCAGGCGTACATTCAAATGGGTTTTCATTAGTTAGAAAAATTCTTAAAGAAAACAACATTAAATTGAATGATAAAATTAGAGAATTTTCAAAGACAGCTATAGGTTATCACTTACTTAAACCTACTAAAATTTATGTAAAATCTATATTACAAGAACACTATAAGAAAAACTTAAAAGCGTGTGCTCACATTACTGGTGGAGGAATTATAGAAAATCTTCCAAGAGTTGTTCCAGATAAATTATGTTCAGTAATATATGGAGAAAAAATACAACCAAATAGAATTTTTAATTGGTTAAAATATATTGGTAATATTAGTTCTACAGAAATGCTTAAAACTTTTAACTGTGGAATCGGTATGTGTCTCATTGTTGATTCTAAAAAAGCTGATGAAATCGCAAAAAATTTAAATAATATAGGAGAAGAAGCATTTATAATAGGTTATATAGAAAATAAAAAAACAAATAAAAATCTTATTATAAATAATAAAAATAAAATTTGGAAAACTTAAAAACTATCCCACTATTTCTTCATTTTTAAAAAAAAACTCTATTTCTATTTTTGCATTTTCAGAACTATCAGAGCCATGAACCGAATTTGCTTCTATAGATTCCGCATATTCTGCTCTAATTGTACCAGATCTAGCCTCATCAGGATTAGTAGCTCCCATTATATCCCTATATTTAGCTATAGCATCCTCAGCTTCCAAAACTTGAACTACTACTGGACCAGAAGTAATATAACTTACCAAATCTAAAAAAAAGGGCTTTTCCTTATGAATACCATAAAATTCTTCCGCCTCGCCTTTAGAAAGTCTAATTAATTTTTGTGCAACTATTTTAAGGCCTGCTTCCTCAATAATTGTATTAATTTTTCCTGTTATTGATCTTTTAGTAGCATCAGGCTTAATTATAGATAAAGTTTTTTCAACAGACATAAAAATCTCCCTTACAAAATACTAATTTTTATTATTCAATAAAATCTTTAACGTAAGAATTCAATAATCTAACACCAAAAGCTGTTCCACCTTTAGGATATAAATCCGAATCAGATTTAGACCAAGTTACCCCAGCAATATCAATATGTGCCCATGGTATATTTTGTACAAATTGCTCTATAAATTTAGCTCCTGCAGTTGAGCCAGCTCCTCGTCCTGATCCTACATTATGCATATCTGCTATTGCAGATTTTATATCATCATCATATTCTTCTCCAACTGGCAACCTCCATACTTTTTCACCAGTTTTTTCCCCACAATCAAATATATCTTGGGCCAATTTATCATTATTACTAAATAATCCTGCCCTTTGATTGCCCAGACTAATAATTACTGCACCAGTCAAAGTAGCTAAATCTATTATTTTTTTAGGCTTAAATTTTTTAATAGCATAAGTTACTGCGTCCGCTAAAACTAATCTCCCTTCCGCATCAGTATTGATTACTTCGATTGTATGTCCTGATGAGGCAGTAACTACATCACCAGGCCTTTGTGCTTTTCCTGAAGGCATATTTTCCACTAAACCAACTACAGCAGCAACATTAACTTTAGCTTTTCTCCCTGCTAAAGCTTTCATTAAACCTATTACAACACCCGAACCTCCCATATCCCATTTCATATCTTCCATACCGCCAGAAGGTTTTATAGAAATACCTCCAGTGTCAAAAGTAACTCCTTTACCAACAAAACAAACCTCAGGTATAGCTTTTTTATTTGAACTTCTTCCATTCCAACTCAGTGATACTACTCTTGGTTCATTTGAACTTCCTTGCGCTACACCTAACAAAGCTCCCATTTTTAATTTTTTAATTTTTTTAAGATCTAAAACTTCAACTTTTATTCCTAAATCTTTTAATTTAGAAGCTTCTTGAGCTAATGCCTTTGGAGTTAAAACATTTGCAGGTTCAGAAACCAAATTTCTTGTTAAATAAATACCTTCCATCAATGCTTTTAAAGGAATATACAAATTTTTAACTTTTGATTTTTTTTCAATGATAATTTCAATTTGATTTATAGATTTTTGAATTTTGTTTTTACTTTTTACTTTATATTTATTAAAGGAATAAGATCTTAACATAAAGCCATGTAATATATTTGCTACGTAATATTCATTTATATCCTCAGATAATTCACATGAAATTGAAACATTGTTATATTTACCTAAAACTTGTGAACAAAGTTTACCCCCTAACTTATCAAAATCTTCAACTTTTAAATCTGAATTCTTTCCAACGCAATATAACATCATTTGAATTGAATTCGAATTTTTGTAAGCAGTAAATATTATATTTTTTCCTTTTTTATTTTTAAATAAATTTGATTTTAATGTTTTAGATATGAGACTAGAATAATCTTTATCAAGATCTTTCTGATAACCTTTTAGTTTAAGAGAACTATCAACTAAAATTATTAACAAATCTGATTTTGAAGATAAAGTATTACTAAATAAAGTTTTAACTGTCATTTTTTTTTCCTTAAAAAGTAAAAATATATAATAATTAAAATAAATTATTATATATTTTTACTATAAAAATCACTATTTTATAATAATATTAGAACTAACATATTTTTTAAATTAAGTAATAAAAAATAAACGGAATTAAATAAATTGAATTTATTCACTTCATATATTTTAAAACAACTGCTAGGGCCTTTTTTATTATTTATGATTGCTATGACTGGTATTGCATGGTTGACTCAATCATTAAGATTTATTGAATTAATAATTATAAAAGGTCTTCCTTTAAATATATTTATTTATCTTACAATTTTGATTATTCCAAAACTACTAGCAACAATTATTCCATTTCTTGCCTTCCTGGCTTCTTTAATTACATATCTCAGACTAAATGTAGAATCAGAACTAATAGCTATAAAAACAGCAGGAATAAATAATTTTAAAATTATAATACCTGCTTTAATTTTTGGATTATTTCTAGGAACTATTTCAATAATTATAGAAAATTATATTTCACCATACTCTTTAAATAATTTTAAAACCCTTCAAAATAATATAAGAGATAATTATATATCTATAATGTTTCAAGAAAAAGTTTTTTCCTCTCCAGTTTCTGATTTAACAGTATTTATTAAAGAAAAAGATAAAATTGGCAATTTTGGAGGCATATTCATTCATGATGCCAGAGAAAAAAATAAGATAATAAGCATGATAGCAGAAAAAGGGAAAATAGAAAAAACAAATAATGGTGCTAAATTTACTTTACTAAACGGTAATAGGCAAGAAACTAAAAATGAAAATACCTCAATTTTATATTTTGAAAAATACACACTAAATATAAATAAAGACCAAAAAGAAATACATGTAAGATTTAAAGAGCCTAGTGAAAGAAAATTTTCTCAATTGTTTAATCCAGAACAAAATATAGACCCTCTTTATAAGAGAGAATTTCAAGCTGAGGCTCATAAAAGAATTATTACACCATTAATTATTATAATTATGACTTTACTAGGAGCATTAACATCAATTTTTGGTTCTTTTAAAAGAAGAACATCTATTAAAAAAATATTTTATTCCGTTATTTTTGCCATTATTCTTCAAATCTATATAATTTTAACACCCCAATTTATTGTCTCTTATTCCAAAATTATTCCTTTTATTTACTTACCTCCAATTATAACAATTATTTTAATTTTGTTTTTAACTACACTAAATACTGAAAAATTAAAATATAGGTTATTGACCAAAGAAAGTTTAGAAAGATGAATTATTTATTTTCACCATTAATGATTTATTTCTCCAGACACGCTCTTTTATATTATTTTTTTTCTATAACTGTCTTAAGTTTTATCGTCTGTTTAAGTGAATTAATAGAATATAATAGATTAACATCACATATTGATAATACTAACTTTTTATTTAGTTTAAAAATGACACTACTTAAAATGCCCCTTAGAATTCAAGATTTACTTCCTTACGCTATATTTTTTGGTAGTATAATATCTTTATTGAAACTTTCCAAAAACTCAGAATTAATTATTGCTAGAACATCTGGATTAAATATGTGGTATTGTAGCTTACCTCATATTCTTATAGCATTTCTTATTGGTATAATTAGTATAAGTGTATTTAGTACTATAACTTCAGTTACACAAAAAAAACTAATTCAAATTGAAGGTAGGTACTTAGATAAAAATAATAATAGTCTTCAAATTTCAAATGGAGGCTTTTGGTTATATCAAAAAGAAAAAAATAATACAGCCATTATACATGCTGAAAGTATAGATCCAATTAATATAGAACTTAAAAATATAATCATATTTCGTTATAATGAAAATGATGAATTTTATGAAAGAATAGATGGAGATATTTCGCAATTAGAAAGAGGTTACTGGAAAATAAAAAATGGAAAAAAAACTGATAAAAACTTAAAAACTTCAAATTTTATTGAATTACAAATGCCAACTTACTTTACAAGCTCACAAATTAAAGAAAGCTTTGCACCCCCTGAAACGGTTTCTTTTTGGTCTATGTTAAATTTTATAGAAATTATAGAAAAATCCGGTTTTAGTTCTAGAAAACATAAAATTTATTGGTATTCAATGCTTGCCACTCCATTTTTATTAATTGGAATGGCCTTAATGGGAACTATATTTGCGATAAAACCTCTAGGTAGAAATGGAATAGGAAAAAGAATATTTATTGCAACAATTATAGCATTTATAGTTTTTTTTCTTAATGATGTTATTGCAGCTATAGGACAAAGATCTGATTCTCCAGCCCTAATATCAGCATGGGCTCCAAAATTAATTCCGATAATAATATCGGCATCAATAATTTTATATTTAGAAGATGGATAAAATAATGATTAAAAAAAAATATATTTATTTATTATTTATTATTTTATTTAATTTTTATAACTATAGCTTTGCAAATGATCTAAAGACTAAAAATAGTTTTTTAAGTGCTGACACAATAGAATACCATAACGAAATTTCCCTAATGTCTGCAGTTGGAAATGTAGAAATTATAAATGGGCCTAATATACTTCAAGCCGATAGAATTTCATACGATATGAAATCAGATAAAATTTTAGCAATTGGAAATGTAAGTTTTCAAGACGAAAATAAAAACAAATATTTTTCAGATAAGATGGAATTACAAGGAGATCTCAAAAAAGCAATTATAAAAAATTTTTCTTCCTTGCTAAGTGATGGTTCAAGATTATCTGCTAATTTAATTATTAGGGATTCTATTCAAGGTGACAAATTAGAAAAAATAACCTTTACAAGATGTGAGCCATGCGAAGACAAAACAAAAGAAAAACCTATCTGGCAATTAAGAGCTTTAGAATCTGAGAGAAATATTGATAAAGGACTTATTTCTTATAGAAATGTGCTTCTGGACGTATATGGAATTCCAGTTCTTTACATACCTTACATAAGTCATGCCGACCCTTCTAATAAACAAAAATCAGGTCTCTTAAGTCCAAAATTTTATTCAAATACTATATTTGGACTTTCATACTCACAACCATACTATTACGCATTATCAAAAAATAATGACCTTACAATCACCCCAACTATTACTAGTAATGAAGGGCCCATAATAGAATCGGAATATAGAGAGTTAAGGGCTAAAGGTTCTACCTTTTTAAACAATAGTATTACTAGAGGAAGTCATACAAATATAGACGGAAAAGAAAGTAATAAAATAAGAGGACACATAGAAATAAAAATAGCAGAAAGAATTAATTCTAATTGGGTAGTAGGAGCTAATGCTACAAGAGCAAGTGATTTTTCTTATCTAGGAAGATATAAAATTAAAAATGTAAGTGAAACCAATCTTATTCAAAAAGGTTACTTAAAAGGAAGATATGAAAAATTTTACACTGATATTGAAACTTTATATTTTCAGCCTTTAGATGCATTTAAAAGCAATAGACATGTACCATTAGTATTTCCAAAAGCACACGTAACTTGGAATAAAAATTTACAAAACGGAATTAATAGAAAAATTAATTTTAATAGTGCTATTATATCTAAGGCAGATGCATCAAATATGCAAAAATTTTCTTTAGAAAGCATTTGGACAAAATATAAAATATTTAAATCAGGACAAGTTATTAATGTTAACCTTTCAGTAAGAGGAGATATTTATAAAAATAAAATTACTGATAATTCTCGTACTATAGGAAAAAAAGGTAAACATACTACCTTCAGAACAATTCCAAAAATAGATGTAAAATGGAGTTTACCATTAGTAGATTATATAAATAATAAAACTTTTCTTATAACGCCTATGATTCAAACTATATTTGCTCCAAAAGGTGGAAATCCGGATACTATACATAATATTGATAGTATAGATTATGAATTAAGTGATGCTAATTTATTTTATGCTAATAGATTTTCTGGTTTAGATAGAATAGAAGAAGGTAGCAGAATAAACTTTGGAATCAAATCAAATTTAATGTTAAATGAATATGGAAAAGTTAGAACATTAATTGGAAGATCTTATTCTCCAATAAAACCACAAGAAGAAAAAATTGATGGAACCGGTCTTAACAAAAAACTTTCTGACATTGTCGGAAGGATCGTATATGATTATAAAAATAATATAAGTTTATCTTATAAATTTAGAAAAAACTCCTTAAGATCTCAAAGAGATTCCTTAACTTTAGACATGGGATCAAGTTCTATATCTACTAATATAGATTATACTATGATAAGAGATGACCCAGTTCCAACTCAAAATCTAATATCTGAACAATTATATGTTAGATTAACATGGAAATTAAATGAAAATTGGATGACAAATGTTTCTCAAAGAAGAGATTTAATAGATACCAATTTTGGAAATGCTACTCATAGTAGAGGCTTTATTGAATATAAAAATGAGTGTATTATAATACGACTTTCAGCTGACAGAAAACATGGGCAGTTAGTAGATATACCAGACACAACAGAATTTTCACTAAACTTTAATTTAATTGGTTTTTAAAGCTTATGAGGAAAAAATGAAATTTAAATTTATAATTTTTATAATTTCTTTTTTAATGATTAATTCAAAATTATGTTTTTCACAAGAAATAGATCTAATAAGAATTGTTGCTATAGTTAATGACGAACCTATTACTGCTATAGACCTTAATGATAGACTTCAATTAACAATTGTAACTTCTAATTTACCCAATAATTCTAAAACACGACAAAACCTTTCAGGACAAGTTCTTCAAAATTTAATAAATGAAAGACTTCAAGAACAAGAAGCAAATAAATTAAATATTAAAATAAGTGAAGAAGAAATTATTGGTAATATAAAATTTATTGAACAAAGAAATAATTTAAACGAAGGAGAATTAGAAACTAGTTTACAAAAACAAGGGGTTTCGATAAATGCTTTAAAAAAGAACATAAAAGCAAATTTAATTAATCAAAAATTACTCCAACAAATTATAAAACCTAAAATAATAATTAATAATGATGAAGTTAATAATGAATATAAAAACATAATCTTAAATGAAGGAAAAACAGAGTTTAAATTATCAGAAATATTATTAAATTATAACGATATATCTTCCAAAGAAGAAATACTTTCTATTGCACAGGAATTAAGAAAACAAATAATTGAAACTAATGACTTTGAAAAAATTGCTAGCCAAATTAATAGAAGCCGTGCTGGTAAATTCATAAAAAATAATGACTGGATTATTGAAACTAATATCAATAATGATCTTTTAAAAAATCTTAATGAAATTAATACTAATGAAATAACTAAACCTATAATTACTAATTCTGGAATCTCTATTTATCGATTAGATGGTAAAAGAATAAATTCAATACCTAACTTATCTGAATCTGTCGTAAATATAGGTTTTATTAGCTATGATTTACCAATAAATATGAATAGAATTAATGAAATTTTATCAGAAATTAATAACGAAATTCAAGTTATTACTTCATGTGAAAAAATGAAAAAAGAATCAACAAAAATAGGAAATAAAAAAGGAAATATAATAGGCAGAACTATTCTAAATAATTTACCCGAAGATTTTATAAAAAGTTTAAGCAATTTAAAACCTAAAACTTTAAGCAAACCAATTATAGCAAATGACGGTATATATATTTTAATGATCTGTGAAATAAATAAAGAATTAAATCAAGAATTTGCATTAAAAGAAATAGTAAAAAAGAAAATTGAAAACAGATCGACTACAACTTTACAACACAGATATCTACTTGACCTTAATAGAAGAGCTCTAATAGATATAAGGTTATAATTTATTTATGAGTACAAACCTTAAAAAACAAATTAAAAATCTTCCCCGCATATCAAATATTATAAAAGAATATAATTTATCTGCGAAAAAGAAATTAAGTCAAAACTTTATACTAGACCTTAATATAACTGATAAAATAATAAGAGCTTGTGGAGATATGCAACACATTGATGTAATAGAAATAGGTCCAGGACCAGGAGCCTTAACCAGATCTATAATAGCTAATGGAGCAAAAAGAATTATTGCTATAGAAAAAGATAAAAGATTTATAGAAGCTCTTAAAAGCCTAAAAGATATATCAAAAGATAAACTTATTATAAAAAATGAAGACGCCTTAAATATAGAATTTAAAAAAATATTTATAAAATACAATATTTCTAATGCATATATTATATCTAATTTACCTTATTCTATTAGCACAAAATTACTTTTAAAATGGTTGCCTATACCTCATGAAATTAGTAAATTAACTTTAATGTTTCAAAAAGAAGTTGCAGAAAGAATAGTTGCAAAACCTGGAACAAAAAAATATGGGAGATTATCAGTTTTAACAGGTTTAATGACTAATGCAAAAATTATAATGCATATTCCTGCTAAATCTTTTAAACCTAAACCCAAAATTGATTCATCAGTAGTGGAATTTAAACCCAAAAATAAAAAAGAGTTTTTATTTAAAATAGAAATTTTAGAAGAAATAACAAAAATTCTTTTTAATAAAAGAAGAAAACAAGTAAAATCATCACTTAAAACTTTTGGTGATCCTATTTTATTATGTGAAAAAATAAATATTGATCCATCTTGTAGAGCTGAACAAATAACTCTAGAAAGTTTTGAGAAATTAGCAATAGAAATAACTAACTATCGTCAATTATAGATCTAGTAAATTCTGCCAAACCTATCTGTCTAATTCTCTTCATTCGTTCTGCTCTAAGAATATCTAAAACATTAGAAACGCTATTATTCAAATCTTTATTAATAATTACATAATCATATTCAGCCCAATGAGTAATCTCAGAAGATGCTTCATTCATCCTTTTTTTTACTACAATATCCGAATCCTGGCCTCTAACTTTTAACCTATTTTCCAATTCTTTTTTACTTGGAGGCAAAATAAATACCGATACCACTTCCTCACCCATTTCTTCCCTTAATTGTTGCGCTCCTTGCCAATCAATATCAAATAAAACATCTTTTCCCATATTAATCTTTTCTTCTATAATTCTTCTTCCAGTTCCATATAAGTTTCCAAAAACTTTAGCATGCTCTATAAAATAATTATTATTTAATAAATCATTAAATTTTTTTTCTGATACAAAAAAATAATCACTTCCTTCTTTTTCATTAGGTCTTTTTTCTCTAGTAGTGGTCGAAACCGATAAATTTAAATTGTTATCTAAAGATAACAAGGATCTACATATAGAACTCTTACCAGCACCAGATGGTGAAGATAGTACTAACATCAAACCTTTATTTTTTTTTTCATTTTCCATAATTTTATATATTTCTTTTTACAAAATTAAACATATTAATTTATTTTACTATTTTTTCTCAAGATTTTAATAAAATTTTGATGTTCTTCATAAGTTTTAGAAAAAAAATGACCACCTTTACCATCAGCAACAAAATATAAATATTCAGTTTTTTCCGAATTTAATACAGCTTTTATAGAATCATATCCAACATTACATATTGGTGTTGCAGGCAAACCCAATATTTTATATGTATTCCAGGGATGATCCAATAAAATATCTTTTTTTGTAATAGGCCTATCCATATAAACTGTTTTATTAATTCCATAAATTATTGTTGGGTCTGATTGTAGCTTCATTCCTAATTTTATTCTATTTAAAAAAACTGAAGCTATTATACTTTTTTCTTTTTCATTTTTTGCTTCAGCTTCTACCATAGAAGCCAAAATTAATATTTCTTTCTTGTTTAATTTTAAATCAGATCTCTCTCTTTTATCAACCATAGCTTCAGAAAACTTAGCATCAGCCAAATTATGCATTTTCTTTAAAATTTCTGATTTTTTTGTGTCTTTAGAATAGAAATATGTATCTGGAAAAAAATCACCTTCTTCATATTTTTCATATATTTTATCTAAAACAAAAATTGAATTATCTAATTTTCTGTTTATCTGAATATTAGAAAAACACTCTGGTATAATAATTTTGTATAAATGAATTTTATTTTTAAATAATTTTGTGATTATTGTTTTATTATTGTCACTAGAATTAAAAAAATATTCTCCAGCTTTAAGTAAATTATATTTTCCTGTTAAGAAAGCATAAGAGATAAAAATAAATTTATTATCAATAACTTTATGATCTTGTAAAATATGAGCAATATCTTTTAAAGAAGTATTTTTCGGAATTTCTAAAACTGTTTCATTTTTTAAATTATTTGTCTTTAAAGAGAGAAAAGATATTGCACCTAATAGAAAAAATAACAAAATAATTATAAATGCTATATATAAACTTAAAAAGTTAATAATATAATAACGAAAAAATTTTGCTATAAGTAAAAAATTATTTATTTAACTTTTCCAACTATCAATGAAGCATTAGTGCCGCCAAAACCAAAAGAATTAGATAACGCCATATTAATACTTGATTCTTTTGCCTTAAGAGGAACAAGATCTATGCCTTTAGAACCCTCACATGGATTATTGAGATTTAGTGTAGGTGGTAAAATATTATAAACAACACTTAAAATCGAAAATATAGCTTCAACCGCTCCTGCAGCACCCAGCATATGACCAACAGAAGACTTTGTAGAACTAATAAACATATTACTTATATCATCTTTAAATAATTTTCTAATTGCTCCTAACTCTATTTCATCTCCTAAAGGAGTTGAAGTGCCATGAGCATTTATATAATCGATGTTAGAAGATTCTATACCTCCATTTTTTAATGCTGCTTCCATAGCTCTATAACCCCCATCACCATCAGATGAAGGAGCAGTAATATGAAAAGCATCGGCAGATAAACCATATCCTAAAATTTCAGCATAAATTTTTGCATTCCTTTTTTTTGCATGTTCATAATCTTCCAGTACAACACATCCTGCACCTTCTCCCATTACAAAACCATCTCTACCCTCATCCCAAGGACGAGAGGCAACAACCGGGTCATCATTATAATTTGTAGATAAAGCTCTAGCAGCAGCAAAACCAGCAATTCCCAATCTTGTAATTGCTGCTTCAGACCCTCCTGCTACCATTACGTCTGCTTCCCCTGCTCTAATTAGTCTAGAAGCATCTCCTATAGCATGTGCCCCCGTAGAACAAGCCGAAACCACAGACAAATTAGGTCCTTTAAAATTAAATTTAATAGATACTTGTCCAGAAGCTAGATTTATTAAAGATGAAGGAATAAAGAATGGGCTTATTCTTCTTGGTCCTCTATCATTTAGTGCTAAAGTTGCTGTTTCTATAGATGATAATCCGCCAATTCCAGAACCTATAAGCACACCCGTTCTATTAGAATCAATATCATTTTTAGCTTCCCAACCACTATCTTTAATTGCTTGTTCTGCGGCATCTATTGCAAATAAAATAAATCTATCTACTTTTTTTTGTTCTTTTGGTTCAATGCATCTATTTGGATCAAAACCATCTTCAGATTCATTTCCAGGAACATGGCCTGCAATCTTTACAGGCAAATCCTCAGTTTCAAACCCATGAATTTTTCCAATTCCAGACTCTGAATTAATAAGTTTTTTCCATGAAGAATCTACATTGCTTGCTAAAGGAGTTACCAAACCTAAGCCAGTTACTACTACCCTTTTCATAAAAAATAAATCCTTTAATTTTTAAAATTAAGAATTTTGACTCTGTATAAAATCAATAGCATCCTGAACTGTAGTTATTGTTTCTGCTGCATCATCAGGTATTTCAATACTAAACTCTTCTTCAAATGCCATAACCAACTCAACTGTATCTAAACTATCAGCTCCAAGATCGTCAATAAAACTTGAATTCTCGCTAACCTTATCTTTTTCTATTCCAAGATGTTCTACTACTATGTCTTTTACTCTATCGGCAATATCACTCATGTAATTCTATTCCTTCTTTAAGATTTTTAAAATGGTATTTAAATATGTTTTCACAAATTATTTCTATATATTCAAGTCTTTTTTTAATCTATTATACACTCTTAACAATTATAAATATAATAATTTTTTCATTAAATCATGGCCAACCCGCCATTAACATGAATTGTAGCTCCGTTAACATAAGATGCCTCGTCTGATGCCAAATAAATTACAGCTGTAGCTACATCCTTTGGCAAGCCAAGTCTTTTAGCAGGAATTTTATTTTCTAAATTTAATTTTTGCTCATCATTTAATACACTTGTCATTGGAGTATCTATAAAACCAGGTGCAATACAGTTTACTGTAATATTTCTACTAGCAACTTCCATCGCTAAAGATTTCGACATTCCTATTAGACCCGACTTTGAAGCTGCATAATTTGCCTGGCCTGGATTACCTGTAAAACCTACTACAGAGGTGATCTGAATAATTCTTCCAAACTTTCTTTTCATCATTCCTTTTAAAACTAGTTTAGATAAAATAAATGCAGAATAAAGATTAATTTCCATAACTTTATTCCAATCATCATCTTTCATCCTCAATGCAATCTGATCTTTAGTAATTCCAGCATTATTTACCAATATATCTATTTGTCCTAATTTTTTATTTACATTTTCAACTAGTGAATCCAATTCTAATTTATTAGAAAGATCACAACAGATAGACGAATATATATTTCCTTCTTTTTTATTTAAATTATCTAACTTATCCTCATTAGTACCAGTTATACATACCTTAGCTCCTTGATTATAAAGAATTCTAGCTATTGACTCTCCAATTCCACCTGTTGCTCCAGTAACTAATGCATTTTTATTTTTTAAATTAAACATTAACTTTTAATACCTTCATAATACTTTATACTACACATTATTAGCCAAATTCTCAATTTCATCAATAGTTTCAACCGAATAAGAATTAACATTTGTATCTATTCTTTTTACTAGACCTGCAAGAACATTACCTGCCCCTAATTCAATAAAATCCTTAGTACCCAAAGAAATCATTTTTTTAATACTCTCTCTCCATCTAACCGTTGCACTTATCTGTCTAATCAAATTATCTTTAATAATTTCTGGATCATCAACAATATCAGCATCTACATTATTTATTAAACTTATTTCAGGACGAACTAAATATAAATTTTTTATTGGCTCCTTCATAGCAATAGCAACATCTCTCATTAAAGCACAATGAAAGGGAGCACTTACTGGTAATTCAATTGCCCTTTTTATATTAAGTTCTTTATAATTTTTTATTACCTTATCTACTGCAGATTTATGCCCAGAAATTACTATCTGACCAGGTGAATTATCATTACCTACATCTAATATTTCATCATTTTCAACATATTTATCTCTTATTATATTAATTATTTCGTTATCTGCACCAATTAGAGCTGCCATAGACCCTAGTCCTAAAGGAACTGCTTCTTGCATTAGCTTACCCCTTAATCTAAGAATTCTTGCTGCATCTGCTAGCGAAAAAGAATTAACTGATAATAATGCAGAATATTCACCCAATGAATGTCCAGCTACAAAATTTCCTATTTCAAATATTTTTTTTCCTACCATTAATTCTAAAACCTTAACTATAGCATATGAAACACACATTAAAGATGGCTGGGTATTAGCCGTAAGTTTTAAATCTTTTTCAGTACCTTGAAAAATAATATTAGATAAATTTGTATTTAAAGCATCATCAACTTCTTGAAATACTTCTTTTGCTTCAATAAAATTATTATATAATTCTTCACCCATTCCTATTTTTTGTGAACCTTGTCCAGGAAAAATAAATGCCTTCATTTTATAACCTTTTCAAAAATCTTAACACATTTAATATATACTATTATATTAACTTTTTATAACTTATTTATAAGAATACT
>TARA_B100000686_G_scaffold128911_1_pt1 | contig 16082 bp, 14 predicted proteins | sample TARA_B100000686 | Tara Oceans TARA_B100000686 (sample SAMEA2622733) | marine metagenome | biome: marine biome (ENVO:00000447); feature: marine epipelagic mixed layer (ENVO:xxxxxxxxx); material: "saline water (ENVO:00002010), including plankton (ENVO:xxxxxxxx)" | depth 150 m
CAGCCAAGGAATTTCTGTTTTGTTTTGTCCACTGAGCTGATGTGACTAAGCTGTTGGTGCTTCCGTGGAAATGCGGCATTACGTACCGTGCTATCAATTCAAAGCTTTTTTTCGTGTTTTCCCGGGAAGCCCAATCTATGGTTTGCACTAACAAGCCTCCGAAGCCACCACTGTTTTCGGTAAGACGGTTTATTCCCGCAATACAATCCTCAGGACTTCCCACAATCCAAAACCCATTGTCTGCCATAAAATCCACAAGTTGATCATCAGGTCCATTGAAGGCTCGTTTGCGCCCTCCCACATCCTCAACATATTCGCGTAGATATTGTGAGGATCCTAGCCTGATTTCATCTCTTGCTTGTTTGGTGGTTTCCGCTACATGCACTGGTATGGTTAATCTCCAATCTTCTCGGCGTACGGTTTTTCCATGGGATTCAGCAGATTCTTCTGCAACTTTCCATAGTTTGCTGTATTGAATTTCGTCTTTTGAAGGGTCCCGGGGAACCGTTATAGAGAGAACAGCGGTTCCATGTTTTCCCGCAAGTGCCACTCCGGCAGGAGAAAGTATTGAAGAAACTGCAACTGGCATGTATGGAGTTTGATATGGCTTGATCTGCATCATTGCATCGTTAAGTTGAAACCAGTCGCTCTTGTAAGTTATGGGATCAGATTCTGTGAAAAGCCTGAGTATTATTCCGAGAGCTTCATCCATTCTTTCTCTTTTGAGCATTTCGTCAATGCCTAACATGTGTGCGTCTGAGGCAAGTGCGCCTGGTCCTACGCCGAAAAGTACTCTACCTCTTGTCATATGATCTAGCTGGGACATGCGATTCGCTACCATTAAAGGATGATGATACGGGAGGCTAATAACGCCGGTTCCCAGTTTAATTTTTCTGGTGCGTTCAGCAGCAGCAGCAATAAATAACTCAGGGGATGATATGATTTCCCAACCAGAACTATGGTGTTCTCCAATCCACGCTTCATCGTAGTCTAAGGCATCAAGCCACTGGACTAATTCTAGATCCCGTTGCAATGCTAGAGTGGGGTTCTCGGTGACCCTGTGAAAGGGTCCCATAAATATTCCGAATTTCATTCTTTGTGCAGAATCGTTCACTATAATTCCTTGTTTAACTTTTGTTGTCGAATGCTAGATCAAGATTATATAGGAATCAATGATGGTTTTTTTATATTTTCGATTAGTGGTTTGACAATGACAATTAATCGATAACACAGATTAGCAATCCGCTTGAGATATGAGCATAATAACCTATTAGAAATTTATAGTTGAGTGTTAGACTCTAACTTCACAGGAATTAGGGGAGTGCGCTGTCTGGGTTGTGAAGAATCGGGCTGAAAGGTTGAGGATACAAACGGGAGGGTTGCTGGGTGCCTTTTGTGCATGTAAACAACATAAAACTGTTTTATCAATCGGTGGGTGTCGGTACAACCATAGTTTTTATACATGGGGGATATGGCGGTGCTTCATCGTCTGTGCTTCCCAGAAAAGAACCTTGGATTGAAGGTTTTAAGGCACAGTACAATGTCATAACTTATGATCGACGTTCGGCAGGAAAATCTTCCTATCCGTCATCTGCTCATAATATGGGAGTGTTCGTTGATGATTTAAAAGGATTGATAGATGAGCTTTCCATAAATAAACTATTCTTAATAGGCTCTTCTGCAGGCGGTCCAGTGGCAATAGAATATTGCTTAAGATACCCGGATTCATTAAGTGGATTAATACTCGCAAATACGAGTGCTCGAATATGGAGTCATAATGGTAGGGTCAAACATGTTGAGGAACTTCGTCGTAGATATGCATTACTTCAAAGGGTTGGTCCGAAAAAAACATACGATTTGCTAAATATTGACAGTGAAACTACTCCTTTTTACCTTTTAAATCAAATCCCTAATCCACCATCTACAGAAGTCGCGGGACAGCTTATGGAAAGGCAGGCCCGAATCAGGGCTCTGAAAAACTTGTTAACCAAGGAAGAACGAATAAGATATTACAACGGCGAACTACTTAATCTGGCTTCATATTTGGATCTGGATATGACTGACTTATTGAAAAACATAAAAGTTCCGACTTTGGTGATTCACGGGGATGCTGATACGCAAGTCCCGTACCATCTTGGTGTCGAGATGGCCCGTCATATTGATGGATCTTTATTACACACTGTTGCGGGGGCTGGTCACAGTATTATGCAATGGGAGGCTGCTGCCGAACAAATTAAAACTTTTTGTGACGAATTGAACTGCTAAAATGGTTGTTGCTAAGATCGGGAAGATAACTATCACAGCCGTCACCGATGGTGCGGCACCTTCGGTAGATCCATCATGGCCTTTCCCAAAGGTTCCACCTGCTTTGTGGGGACAACATCAATATGCGTTAGATCATAAAGGCCTTCATAAAAGTAACTTTGGGTCCTTCATAATTCAAGTCAATGATGACATTATGCTTGTCGATACAGGTTTGGGCCCCCGACCTCCAATAAAATATGGGAACCCTCCTTCAGAGTTGCCTCAGTCTATAAAAAACGCCGGATATTCATTAGCAGACATTAACGTGGTTTTCTTTACACACCTTCACTTTGATCATGTAGGTTGGGCGTTGAACCATGATCTGACCGGTCCTTTTTTTCCTAATGCTCGTTACATTGCTAGCAAAAGTGATTGGGTTTACTGGGAATCTTGTAAGGATATGTCTCGTATTGATCACATTGAAGCATTTAAGAAAACAATACAGCCTTTGGCCAACTTAGTCCCGTTAGAATTAATTGATGGCGAGACGACCCTGTTTCCTGGGATTAGAACTCTTCCTACTCCTGGCCATACCCCTGGGCATATGTCGCTATTACTTGAATCAAATGGTGACCGTGGGATCGTTACAGGAGACGTTTTTCATTCTCCCGTGCAGTTTACGGAACCTGATTGGAGCCATAGGGCTGATGTGGATCCTGTAGAGGCTCGACGTTCAAGAAAATTGATTTTAGAACAACTTATGCCGGGGATAACAATAGCCGCGGGCCATTTGGAACACACATCCAATATAGGGACAGTAGTCCATATTGAAAGAAAACGTTATTGGAAAGGTTTCAAGTAATATTATTTTTGGTAAACAGGTTTCGCAAAAATGAATTTGCAATTGATTTTGCAATTATTTAAACTTCGTGATCATGAAATTCATTATTAATTCAGACCTCTTAAGGTGTTGTTGTCCTATGTCAGTTTTCTGACTCAGGATGGAAGTCGAAGAATTTCAAGAGTTTTATAAATCGACCCCCCATCCGGGGGGTTTTTTAGTTTAAGGAGGAAACCATGGCTCTGCAGATAGGTGATCAAGCCCCAAATTTCACTGCTAATACTACGGAAGGTGAAATAGACTTCCATAACTGGTTGGGAGACAGTTGGGGTGTTTTTATGTCACATCCAGCTGATTTCACACCGGTTTGCACGACTGAAATTGGTCGAGTTGCGAATCTTAAAGGTGAGTTTGACAAAAGAAATGCTAAGACATTAGTGGTTAGTGTGGGAACAAAGCCTGATCTTACTCCAATTGAATCACATAGGGAGTGGATAAAAGATGTAAACGAAACCCAAAAAGCCAACGTGGAGTTTCCACTTGTTGAAGATCCGGATCGGTATATAGCCAATGCATATGGCATGATTCATCCAAATGCTAACGATACTCTCACAGTAAGGTCAGTGTTTATAATTGGCCCAGATAAGGCTGTAAAACTCATAATATCTTATCCAGCTTCAACGGGTAGGAATTTTGTGGAAATACTCAGAGTGTTGGATTCACTACAATTGACTGCTAGTCATCAAGTGGCAACACCTGCGGATTGGAAGGATGGCGAAGACTGTATTGTAATACCTGCCGTTGCCACGGAAGATATTCCAACAAAATTTCCCAAAGGGCATACTATAATCAAAGATTACCTTCGTACCACCCCACAACCAAATATATAGTCAGCAATTTTAGTTCATAACGTATTTTGGTTGAGATGGGAATTGGGTAGTTAAATTTTTTGGTTCCGTATAACATTGGGCCTTAGTTTAATTAGGAGGTACTTGTCTGTTGAAAATTGCAAAAATTGAACAGTTCAGACCAAAACCAAGAACAAGGTTGGTTAAAATAACGACCGATACCGGCATTGTTGGTTGGGGTGAGACCACGCTCGAAGGTAAACCCAAAAGCACATGGGGAGCTGTAGAGGAATTGTCTGATTACTTAATTGGTCAAGATCCACTTCGTATTGAACATCATTGGCAAAACATATACCGGTCAGCCTTTTTCCGCGGAGGAAATGTTCTTATGTCCTCCCTCGCTGGTATAGACCAAGCCCTTTGGGATATATCCGGTAAATATTACGATGTTCCTGCGTATAAATTAATGGGGAATGCCACGAGAGATAAAATCAGAGTTTATGCCCATTGGGGAATACATGATTTGAGCGAGGAAGGACTAGCACAGTCCAGAGAGCGCCTTGAATTATTAAAGAAGAGCGGCTATACAGCTTTTAAAACCGCTCCCGCAGGAAAGTGGCGTCCTCATGAGCCCCCCGCACGTATAGATGAATTTGTAAAGGCGGCTTATATGATGCGAGAATGGGTTGGGGATGGCGTGGATTTGTTTTTCGATTTTCATGCCAAAATGCATCCAGCACTTGCTATTGAAGTATGTAACGAAATTAAAGGGATGAGGCCTGGGTTTGTGGAGGAACCTATACCACAGGAAAACAAAGATGCCCTAAAAGTTGTTTCTCAGGCGGTTCCCTTTCCCATCGCAACCGGTGAAAGACTTTTGAGCCGTTGGGAATTTAGAGAGATATTCGAGTCAAATGCAGTCGCTATAATCCAACCAGATGTATCACATTGTGGTGGTATGACGGAACTGAGGAAGATTGCCAGTATGGCGGAAGTTTACTATATCAACACAGCTCCTCATTGTGCCATAGGGCCAGTCGCATTTTCTTCCTGTATGCAAGTTGACGCATGCACGCCCAACTTTTTCATTCAAGAACAGGTTGATGCTGGATTAGGTAATGGGTTACTTGAGGAAGATTGGGTTGTAGAGGATGGATATATCGCACTTCCTCAGAAGCCCGGACTGGGAATCGAAATTGATGAAGACGCTGCTTGTAGGAATTTAGATTTTGATGAACCGGAACTTGGAGGGGACGAGTGGTTTTATGAGGACGGTAGTGTAGCAGACTGGTGATGCCGGTAGTGGTTTTGGCTATTTGAACCAACTAAAACTAAAACACATAATTAGGGGGATGGATTATCTGAATGTTCATTTTTGGGTAAGGGTGTGTGCGGTTGTTTTGAAGACAGTCTTAGCACGCCGAATCCTAGGAGGCCAGATAGTAAGGATCCGCTAATGACTCCTAATCGGACTAGTGTCTGTATATGATCATCTTCAAATGCCAACCCTCCTATGAAGAGGCTCATGGTGAATCCTATTCCTGCTACTAGCGCCAGCCCATAATATTGGCTCCATGTGATATCTTTTGGCAAAGTACAAACACGTAGAATTACAGAAATATAAGTTATGGTAAACACCCCGATTTGTTTCCCGAAAAACAGTCCCAAGGCTATTCCCAAAACGATTGGTTCCGTGAACATTTCAACTGACAAACCCTTTAATGACACTCCTGCATTTGCCAAGGCAAATATCGGTAGTATCAAGAAAGAGACCCACATGTGCAAGCTATGTTCTAATTTGTAAAGAGGACTTTTATCTTGTGGTGCATTGCTTTTTGAAGGTATAAAAAAAGCCAGAATTACCCCTGCTAACGTCGCGTGAAGCCCGGATTTTAATATACAAACCCAAAGAACAATACCTATCGCCATGTATGGTGACAGCTTGTTGATTCCTTTTCTGTTCAATAAAAACAGAATGGAAATAAGGGCGACAGATATAATCAGTGGTGTAAGTGCCAAAGAATCGGTGTAGAAAACCGCTATTATCACTATGGCTGCGAGATCATCTATGATCGCTATTGACACTAGCGTTAGCTTCAAGGAATCAGGGACTCTATTTCCAAGCAGAGTTATAACACCCAAAGCGAAAGCAATGTCAGTTGCCGCAGGTATCGCCCATCCTCTCATGGCGGTTGCGTCACCAAAATTCATGAATGTATAGATCAAACTTGGTAATGCTAATCCCCCAAAAGCTGCTATAGCCGGTAGGGCTATTTGCCGTTTGGTCGATAATTGGCCGTTTACGGCCTCCCTTTTTATCTCAAGGCTAACTAATAGGAAAAATACAGCCATCATCCCATCGTTAATCCAATGATGGAAATCCTTATCGATGTTAAAGCTGCCGATTTGCAGCACAATAGAAGCTGACAGAATATCGTGATATAGGTCTTTTAGAGGGGAGTTATTTAATATGATCGCAGCTATTGCAGCGAGAACGAGAACGATCCCCCCGGCTGAACCGAGGCGAAGAAAATCTCGTAGAGTGGTGATGGACACGTTCATGAGTTTAATTCTTGTCTTTTATTACTTTTTTAAGAAAGGAAATTTGCATTAATAAGATTAATATTATGAGAGGATTTCGGATAGGTATATAAGGTACTTTTTTTTGCAATCAAAGACACCTTGTATATTTAGTTATTCCAAAACCATCAATTTATGGCGTCACACTTTTTGGATCGTTGTATGTTTTATACAAAAGTAACAAATTAATGTTAACACTTGGGTGAACTCGGATTTCAGTTCCAGAGTTTACCAGTAGGTAAATCCCATAGAGCCTTTATTTCTTTTATCGTAACGTCTAACATTTGTGCCGCATGTCAATTATTCAAGTAAATCATCTTACTAAACGTTTTGGGAATTCCGAAGCCGTAAAAAACGTCTCCTTTGACGTTAACGAAGGAGAGGTGTTTGGGTTTTTGGGACCAAACGGAGCTGGGAAGACTACAACAATAAACATGCTATGCACCTTACTTAGACCAACTTCAGGTACAGCTATTTTGAATGGTATGGACATAGTTGAACACAAAAGCGAAGTACGCAAAGCTATAGGATTGGTCTTTCAGGAAACAACTTTAGATGATTATTTGACTGCCGAACAAAATATACTATTCCATGCTTTGGCTTATGGCGTGGAAAAGGACGTTAGAAAGGCTCGTACGCGTGAACTTTTGGCTTTGATGGGGTTATGGGACCGCCGCAAGGATAAGATACGTACTTATTCCGGAGGCATGAAGCGTAGGCTCGAAATAGCTCGTGGCCTGGTGCACAGGCCACGAGTGTTATTTCTTGATGAGCCTACGCTTGGATTAGACCCTCAGACTCGAAATCGCATATGGGAATACATCATGGAATTATGCCGTAAAAACGGTTTGACCATATTATTGACTACAAACTATATGGATGAAGCTGAAAACAGTGACAGGATAGCGGTTATAGATCATGGTGAAATCGTTGCCTTAGACACCCCAGAAGCTTTGAAACGTCAGGTTGGGGGAGATGTTTTAACTATATCCTCAAGGAACGACGATTCAGTCATAACGGAGTTATCGAGCAAATATTCATTGGTAGGACAGAAGAAAAACGGATCTGTGTCTGTGAAAGTTGAAAATGGGGAACAATTTCTCCCAATATTTGTAAGAGAATTTGAAGGTTCAATTCAATCTATGGGTTTAAGGAGGCCTACCTTGGAAGATGTGTTTCTGGATCTCACGGGAAGGGAAATACGAAATGAAAGTATAGGAGAACGTGAATTGATGAGTAAATCTATGCGAGGGAGGCGCAGCAATTGATGTTGGAAATGTACCGTGGGGTTTGGGTTGTAACTTTAAGGGAGATATTAAGGTTTCTTGCTGATCGTACAAGAATGATTTCATCATTCATATGGCCACTAATGTTTCTTGTGGTTTTCGGAGCTGGTTTTAGTCGTATTGTGGGAGGGTTGTCAGGCGAAGTAAATTTTGTGCAATTTATGTATCCCGGCATCATCGCAATGACGGTCGTGATGTCATCCTTGTTCGCTGGTACTTCCGTGGTGGCGGATAGAGAGTATGGTTTTCTTAGAGAACTTTTGGTAGCTCCTTTAAGCAGGAGTGGAATTATCCTAGGCAAAGCATTGGGAGGATCATTGACTGCCATCGCTCAAGGGACCATTATGTTGATTATTGGGCCTTTCCTCGGTCTGAGTGTTACTCTCTTAATCGTCATAAAACTCTTGCCTACCTTGTTAATTTTGTCTTTGACTCTTTCGGGCTTGGGAATATTAATCGCAACTAGAATAAGATCTCAACAGGGATTTCAGTTCCTATTGAATCTCATGGTGTTTCCATTAATATTTCTTTCCGGCGTCTTTTTCCCTATTGATGGAGTTCCCAGGTGGTTACAAGTCATAGCAAAGGTTAATCCTTTATCCTATGGAGTTGACGCTATCCGACAGATTGTTATTGGGCCAGGGACGATCAATCCACTAGCTGAACGTTCAGGTATAGAAATCGTATCAACCGGTATAACTGTTTTTGGACATCGAATGGGAATTTTGGAAGATATTGCGCTGTTAAGCATTATTGGAATTTTTTTGATGGTTGCTGGAGTGTGGTCTTTCACTCGATCGGAGGTTTGATACGTCACATCGCAGTTTTATAATGTTTTTTAATTTGAAATTATCGGGAGGAATCTTTGCTATTAGAAGGTAGAACTGCGATTGTTACAGGATCAAGTTCCGGTATCGGGAGAGCGATTGCCATTGAGTTCGCCCTAGAGGGTGCTAATGTTGCTGTTTTGGATCTACAAGAGGACCCAAAGCGTGGTATCTATCATGAAAAGTACGTGACAACGACAACATCCAATGAGATAAAAGGTCTAGGTAAGAATGCGGCTTTTTTTCAGGTTGACGTATCCTCGGAAAAAGAAGTTTGCGAAACCATTCAAAAAGTTGTTGATCGTTTTCATTCAATTGACATAATGGTAAATAATGCAGGTGTTCATTTGCCGGGTAGTATTGAGACCATGGAGACAGATGAATGGGATCAAGTATTGTCAGTCAATCTGCGAGCCGCTTTTGTTGGGATAAAATCAGTGATACCTCATCTGAGGAAATCTCAATTCGGTAGGATTATCCAGATCGCTTCTGTGCACGCCTACGGTGGTGGTTTGGGACCTGCTTACCCTGCTTCAAAGGCTGGGGTTACTAATTTGATAAAAGATGCCGCCATCGAACTTGGGAAATATGGTATTACGGCAAATGCGATATGCCCAGGGTATATTGAAACGGCGATACAAGATTATCTTACTTCGGATCAGATCAGTGCCTGCCTTAATGATATTCCTCTGGCTAGGCTGGGAGTACCCAAAGATGTAGCACGGGCGGCTGTTTTTCTCGCGTCCGATGACGCAGAATGGATTTCAGGTTCTACTCTTATTGTGGATGGCGGTCAGTTGGCTGCTACGTAAATATCCATAGTGGCCTTTTAAATAGCTATCCGTTCCAGGGTGATATACCCCTTTTCAGCAACTCATATCCCTCCAAAAACCCTGGTCTATCACCACTATAAATTTCATCAAAAGTATCTAAAGCGTCGTCAAGCCAAGATTTTAATTTGTCATTTCCTGGATTAGCATCGATATACGCATCTCTTATTAGCACGAAATGTATCCGCGGGTCATATGGTTGTTTCGTGCCTCCCATCCATTCGTCCCCGTCAAGAAGGCGTAACAACATCGCGTCCGCTGATCCGAGGGTTTGTTCGTGAATCGGAGGCCCATCCATTCGGTGCATAACAGATGTCATATCTCTTCCGTTCCCAGTTGTGTACCCCATTTCAGACCACACTTGCGACATGTTTGCATCATGGCCTAGGTGGTCAGCCACCATACCTCCAAATGTTCTTAGAGGATCAGAAATGTCTGCTAGCAAATCAGTTAACCGGTCGCCATCTAAATCCGTAGCGAGAACGATCACATTCTTTTTCTCAATTAAATCCCAAATCAACAACCCGTAGTTGGTATCAGATATATGTTGTTCAATTTGACCTCCCCAGTTTTCCATGCCATCTTTAAAATCTGTAGGAAGCAAACGGATGATTTGATCAATGCGTTCTTTATGTTCTTCATATGGGTCTACGGCATATTTGCGGCCAACTTCAAATTTTGTACCTTGTAGTAACCAAGAGTGCAGACCAGCATTGATACCATCTTCCATCGCCTGTGTTGGTTTCATTGCAACTCGCCCGATTTGGCCCGTTTCATGAACCATTTTGAGGAAAAGGCGGTTAGCATATGCCATCTGGACACTCGGTGTGTTCATCTCGGAATGTACTAATCCCGCGTCGTCTATGTTGAATTTGGCCTTGTCCTGAGAATATGGGAGGCATGGCATGCAGCGAACAACGGTTATGGTTCCGTATGGTCTTACGTTGCAATAGACTCCTGCTTGAGTTCTGAGAGGGGCGTTCCCAGATTTTCCGGCGACTACTACTTTTCCGCCTTTCCCATCGTTAACATATGCGTCTCCAGCTGTTGACCATTTAATTGAAGTACAAGGCATGTTCCCAAACCAGCTAAGCGGTGCGAGGTTAGTGTCATGCCGATACTGGGACCACATAGGCACCCCGTAAAATGGCAATCCCAAAATGTCTGTCGCAGCAATAGTCCCTAATAAGGCATAGGCGTCGGTTAGGGAATGGGCCACTGGGTTTACCGTCCCATCATGATTTCCGCCTTGCCACACCACGGCCTCGGGATATCCATGCGGACGGATATCAGCGGGTTCAAATAAATTGGCTAAATGACCTAGTAGATCACCACTGTTTGCTTCAGTTTTTGCGATGGATAATAAATCAATCATTAAAATACCTCTTTAGGGAAATAAATACTCATTCGATCATAACAAATCAGTGCTCTTGTTTCTTGCTTATCATAAAATATAGATATTAGATAATTAGTGATGTTTCTGTAAACAGCATGGGGAATTATTTGCGATCTACTAAAATTGTATCGGCATTGGTTATGATATTCCTGGTCACAAGTGCTGCACTTGCGATATTCATAATATTATTTGGGGATTTCGATGGGGCCGAGGTTAAAATATTGCTTTCTGCGGTCGCCTTTTGTGGTTGTGGAATACTTTCACTCCCTGGCTTGAATCTCATTGAAAGAGGAACCTTTAAATCGATAGGGAAGGTGGCTGCTGGCGCATCGGGTCTTTTTTTGGTGCTGGTGTTGTTTCTTATATGGAGTGGAGATGTGGTTTCGGAGAACCTTTATTTTAAGGTGACTGCGACAGTATTCGTAATTGGTATTTCCTCTAATCACTCCGCCCTTTTATTATTATCCAGAAGCAAAAACAAAGTGGTATCTGGGTGTAAGTGGGCCACTATATCTTTGATTATCGTGGTCACTTTGATGCTGATATATATAGTGTGGGGAGAAGACCTTCCTGAGGCGCTTCACAGGCCTTTGGCCGTTATAGTTATATTGGACGTGCTAGGAACTTTGTCTTTACCGGCATTAAATCGGTTTATGGGGAAACATAAGTAACCATAGAGTCTCATATTTAAAGTACTTGGGTAGCAATTTTCTCGAGCTCTGAAGTGGTTTCTGATTCAGTTTCCGTTAAATTTGGTCTAATGATTACTCTGTCGGCCCCGGAATTCTTAAAATCCTCGATAAGTTGTTTGTCGCTTTTCATACCGTGGATGGAAATAGTGAATTTTCCTGGGTCTTTGCCGGTGTCTAAAGCTATTTTTTCCAAAGTTAGTTTTCCGTGTTCGATGTCTTGTGGGGTAACACCACTGCCACTGTAATTGGGCAGCCATCCGTTACCGCAACGGACAATTCTCTTAAAAACATTTTTGGCTTTGCCGCCAATCAATATGGGAGGATGAGGTTTTTGTTTTGGTTTTGGAAACATTCTAACCGGCGGGAAATCATAATAGTTGCCGTGAAATTCCGCTTCATTTTTTGTCCAAAGTTCCTTTAGTGCCGTTAACGATTCCTCTGTTTGAGTCCATCTGTGGTCAAAATCGCCACCCATTATTTCTGTTTCTTCCCGTAGCCACCCTGTACCGACTCCGAGAATAAATCGGCCACCGCTAAATAAATCAAGAGTAGATATGGCTTTTGCCAGAATGAGGGGGTTACGTTCGGGAATTAGGGTGATACCAGTGCCGAGTTTGATTTTGGACGTTGCTCCAGATGCTTGTGAAAGAGCTATATAAGGATCAACAAAATACGGGTAATTGGAAGGGACTTGCTGTTTAGTCGTGTGAAGATTCACAGGTATAATCGGATGTTCTGCATACCAGATAGATTCAAATCCTAATCTCTCCACTTCTTTCGCTAAAAAACCAGCATTTACTTTGTATGCAGGTATTGGGGCTGCTATTCCAATAGTCATGTATTACTCCCGTAAATTCGCTTTGTAGGAAAGCTATATAAGCCCATTATAGAGCCCTTTCTATTCGTCCATCTATCGGAGAATGCCGTAAGTCTTATTCGGGTTGATAGATACTATGACGGCTTTTTGAACAACCATCGCCTCGTCGTATTCTTGCCAGTTGGGATGAGGAGTATCACTACATGACATGTACACTTCTCTCAGCAAACATTTAAAGGTGTCTCTTTCAGTGTTTTTATAATCTTTGAGTGTCGCAATACCTTCTACGACAACGTAATTGCTCCAGTCCTCTGAGACTGAAAGTACGGTACAACGAGGAACCCGGCGTAGATTCTTTATTTTTTGGGATTTGGGATATACCGATACAAAGGTCGGATTGCCATCATAAACTCCACATACCACTACACTGGAATGGGAAGCTCCGTCTGTACGGTTTGTAGTAATCACACCCCGGTGATTCGTTTTGAGAAAAGGTAAGGCTGCTTCAAATTTCATATAGATACCTCATGGCATTGGTTGAATTATTTGTTACTGTACACACCATACTGGAGAAATAGATGCCTTGGATATCATCCGTACATAGTTTCAATGAGAAGGTTCAGGAATTGGGGACCGTTTGGTTAAATAAGCCAAACGAAACAAAAAAAGAGGTGCAATATCATTGGACCGGGGCACGCTGGCATATTTAGATACAAGTCTTTGGCAGACGGTTCTCTTAAAGAAGCATTTTCATTTCACTATTATCCGGAAAATGAGGAACCTTGGGCAACAATTAAGGCATTTATTCTCGAATGGTCTGATGATGGATTGCCTATTCTAACTGACGAAGACTTACACACCATAGATGCGAGTTGATATATAGGTATTTCAGATTTCCTATGTGAGTTCCCGTTGCTCCTCAATTCTGAAACTGGAAATAATTTAAATTGTTAAAGCCATTTTTTCATGAAATCAAGTGCCTGTGCTCCACTCCATTCATGACCGCCTTCAAATTCATCGACACTGAAACGTTCATCGATGCCTAAAAGCTCGTATGCTTGTGAAACTTTAGCGGCGGCGGATCGGCTTGAATGTATTAAAAAAGTTTTATCATTTGTTGCCGACTCGACTAGTAACGGCTTCGGGGCAATCAGACAAGCCAGGTCATCCAGTTCTCCGTACTTCAATATACCAATCGGCAGTTGAGCTCCGCAAAAATGTCCATTTGATATCGCAAAAGAACCAAACTCATTTAGGTATCCGCTTACTACAGCACATTTTATTCGGTCATCCAGAATGGTAGTGTATAGGGTCATTGTTCCCCCGTAGGACAATCCGGCACAACCTATCCGATTTGGGTCTACTTCCGGTCGGCTTTGTAGGTAATTGATGGAACACTGGGCATCCCATATGTTCAGGGTTAGAAGGTTTTCACCAAACAGAAGCGCTTTGTCTTCCAGCATATCGCAAGTGTCCTTTCCTGTAAGCGTTCCATGCAATCCTCTTTCCCCGAAGCCTCTCCAATCAGGAACGATTACTACATATCCATCCAATACAAATTGCTCGGCGTATGTGTAATTTAATCGCTCTATGATATCCACTTTGGAATATTCACCATGACTTATGTCACAAAGGTCATCTTTACCGTTCCCGTGACCATGAGCGGCTAATATTGCGGGTCTTTTTTCATTCGACTTTAGGTCTTTAGGGATTAAAACGAATGCTACAACCGACATGTAGTTCTCTGAATTGAATATAACTTTTTCTCTCCAATATTTCCCTTTGTCTACCTTTTCCATGACCAGCGGGTCCATTTCGACTGGGGAGGGAAAAGGCCCCAAACAATCTCTTAGAATAACGGTAAATTCGTTCTTCCACTGTTCGAATTCTTTTTCACTACGGGCTTTGAAGCTGTAAGGTCTAGTAGTACTTTCATATTTTTTTATGAAATATTCTCCAACGGACAAATTACGTATAGTTTCCATTTTTCACCTTTATTCAATCTCGATAAACATTTAATCAGGGTGTACAAATAAGTTATCTTAATAAAATAAACTGGCGGCTTCAGAATGAAGCCGCCAGTAAAATCATTGGGTGCATGTATTAGGTTAATGATCAGGCACCTGGAGGGGTATAATCGGCACCCCCTGCCCTTCTCAACGCCTCCAATCCCTCTTCTATGGTTAATAGAGGTATGGTCTGTATATCGCTTATTGCACCACCTGCCGCCGCTGTTATGGCTACAGTCGCCGCACTCACATTGTCAGGAAATTCAGTAATCAGGACTATGTCGTGCTCTCCGAAGGCCATGTAGGCACTCTCTACTTTGCCCCCTTGGCCTTCAATAAGGGATTTGACTACCTCAACTCTATTTTGAGGGTTTTGTACCTGTGCAGCCCAGGCTGCGCTGGTGTATGAAACTAAATGTAAATAGTGGGCCATGTAGTTACTCCTTGGCGGTGATTGATGGTTTTGTAAGATGGTATTGATTTTTATGGCGGTTTGTAAAGTGCGAGTCCACTAGGATGCGTAAATAGCCGAAAGGGGCATATATGTTGCCTTAACGTGTCCTTAAAGCTTCAGTTGGGGGCATGCTTGCGGCTCTCAGAGACGGGTATAGTCCTGCAAGGCCTCCAATCAATAGGGAACAAATAATTCCTCCGATTATCGCGTACATAGGGATGACGATGTCCCAGCCCTGCGTCGTAGCATAGATTGATGTAACGAAAATCCCTACTAAAATTCCAGCGCCTCCGCCTATTCCTGATAACAGAAATGATTCCGTTAAGAATTGTGAAGCGATGTGTAATCGGGTAGCACCAAGCGCCCTGCGGAGACCTATTTCGTTACGTCTCTCCATTACCGCAATAACCATGACATTAGCAATACCTATACCACCGACCAGCAGAGCCACTGCTCCGAGACCTACAAATAAATTGATGAAAGTATTACTGGCAGCAACCCTAGCCTCGAGGGCATCTGAGGCTCTACTGACTTGCACTTCTTCAGGATTTTCAGGGTTTACGGTTGCCGCTAAAACGGATCTAACATCGTGCACGTGCTCTGTGTGAGCCCTTAGGTATACTATGTCGGTCTCTCCGTCGTGTCCCAGAAATTTCGAAGCGGATTGGTACCCAATTATCGCCCCTCTGTCCAGATCCGCTGCTAAGGGAAGGGGATTTAATATCCCAACTGCGACAAACCATTCGTTTCCTAACCAGAGTTTTTGTTTTCCTGTTATTTTTCTAATTCCTAATCTTTCGGCAGCAACTGAACCCAAGACTACGGCGGGAAAGTTTTTTATGGCGCCATCTAAATACCTGCCGCTATTTAAAGTGCCTCGCTGTGTCTCAAGTAGATTTAAATCACTTGCAATGATTGTTATTCCCTGAGTTCTCCCATCGTCTATAAGGTCATTTATGTAAACTCCCCCTTCTACCCTGCTCGTCTTTGAAACTTGATACACGGGATCAATCCTAGAGATCATTGAAGGTGCATACTCTGGCAAACTCACAGGCACAGACCTAAACCCTTCTCCAGCTTGTACTGTTAGCAAATTAGTACCCAGTGCATCAATGTTTTTCAATAGATCGGCACTGCCGGATTGAGAAAGCCCCAGGATACCTACTAGGGACGCAATCCCTATAGTGATCCCAACAGCTGAAAGTGCGGCTCTTAATTTCCTTGTCTTTAGTCCCGAAGCTCCGACACGGAGAGTGTC
>TARA_B100000686_G_scaffold65342_1_pt1 | contig 16073 bp, 12 predicted proteins | sample TARA_B100000686 | Tara Oceans TARA_B100000686 (sample SAMEA2622733) | marine metagenome | biome: marine biome (ENVO:00000447); feature: marine epipelagic mixed layer (ENVO:xxxxxxxxx); material: "saline water (ENVO:00002010), including plankton (ENVO:xxxxxxxx)" | depth 150 m
AAAAAGTTAGCGAATTTATTTCTAACATTAGAGAAAAACAAAAACTAAAAAAAGAGAAAATTGAAAGACAACAAAAAGTTTTAGAACACACCAATAAGAAAGAGAAAACGAAACCTGCTGAAGTATTGAAGCCTAAAAAAAGTTTAGAACCAAGTAAAAGAATTCAACAAGAAAAACAAGAAGAATTATTTCAAAATAAAGAATCTATGAATCCACCAAAAATTTCTTTATTAGACTCGAAAGATGAAGAGTCCTCAGACGAGACATCAGAAGCTTCTCTGCATCAATTAGGTGAATTAGTAGTAAGTAAGTTATCTGAATATGGAATATCTGATGTTAGTGTTGAGTCAATTCAACCAGGACCAGTTGTTATAAGATTAGAATTGAGTCTTCCGAGAGGTTTAAAAGTTAATCAAATTTCTAATATTAATAAGGATTTGGCTAGGTCTTTATCTAAAACGAGTGTCAGAATAGTAGAAGTAATAGAAGGGAAAGATACTATAGGGATAGAAGTACCTCGTGAGGATAGACAGCCCGTCTTACTCAGCGAAGTTCTTTCTAGTCTAGAATACGACAACTCTAGCAGCCCTCTCACTATAGCTTTAGGAAAAGATATCAGCGGCTCTGCAATAGTAGCTGATCTAGGCTCCATGCCACATTTACTTGTTGCTGGAACCACTGGATCAGGAAAATCAGTTGCCTTAAATGCCATGTTAATGAGTATATTATTCAAGGCAGCACCTGAAGAAGTAAGACTAATTCTAATAGATCCTAAAATGTTAGAACTTTCAGTTTACGAAGACATACCTCATTTACTCTGTCCAGTAATTACTGACATGAAAGAGGCTTCTAGTGGATTGAGGTGGTGTGTAAATGAAATGGAAAGAAGGTATAAATTAATGGCTGAACTTGGAGTTAGAAACCTGAACGGTTATAACAAAAAAGTACTTGAATCTATTAAAACAAACAATCCGATTCAAGATCCAACCTGGAAACCAGATGATAACGAGGATAGTGAAGAAGTACCTTATCTAGAAGTATTACCTTACATTGTTTTGGCTGTAGATGAGTTAGCAGATCTAATGATGATTGTAGGTAAAACTGCAGAACAGTTAATAGCTAGAATAGCTCAGAAAGCGAGAGCTGCGGGCATTCATATGTTACTTGCAACTCAAAGACCTTCAGTAGATGTTATTACAGGACTTATTAAAGCAAATATATCTGCAAGAACTGCATTTCAGGTTGCTTCTAAGATGGATTCTAGAGTTATATTAGATCAAGGCGGAGCTGAACAACTATTAGGAAAAGGAGATATGTTATACCTAGCAGCCGGTACTTCTATTCCCCTTAGAGTACATGGAGCCTTTGTTGGCGATGATGAAGTTAAAAGAGTAGCTGAGGATTGGAGAAATCGAGGAAAAGTTAATTATGTTGATGAAGTAACTCAAGAAGAAGGACAGGTGACGGGAATGCCAGGCATTCCTTCAGATATAGACGGTCAAGAAAATGGAGAAGCAGATGAGCTATATGATGAAGCTGTAGCTTTTGTTACTCAATCCAGACGAGCATCTATTTCAGCCGTGCAAAGAAGATTAAGGATTGGATATAACAGAGCAGCAAGACTTATTGAAACAATGGAGTCAGCAGGTATAGTAAGTCCAATGGCTGCAAATGGAAATAGGGAGGTTCTAGCACCAGCTCCCCCTCAGGACTAAATTGCTTTACTACTTTATATTATATATCTCGCTTTTTTTCTCATTCTGTTTATCTTCAGAGATAAAAACAATTGATTCATTACTGGGCAGTAATAATTTCTTTTCAGGATCCTTTATACAACGCACTGTCTACCAAGAAAAAGAAAGGACAGTGAAAGGAACAATATTCGCAAATAGAAAAGGAATGTTTAGATTAGTCTACGAAGAACCTTTAAATGAACTACTAATTTCAGATGGTATAAATCTTTATAGATATGATAAGGATCTTGAACAAGTACAAATTCAGTCTCTAAAAGAATTGCCTAAAGAGATACCTATTAATCTTTTAACCTTAACCCCAAATAAACTGAACCAATTTTTTTCTGTGGACTCTTGTAAGACTATAAGAGATAAGACTGATTGCAGGCTTTATTCTATAGAAGAAGAAAGTTATATTAAGGAGATAGAGATGGGCACAACTAATAATTTATTAAGATTTTTAAGATATGAAGATATTCTGGGGCAAATCGTATCTTTTCAATTTACCAATATTTCTAATAAGAAATTAGATAAAAATCTTTTCACTTTTTCCTCTCCTCCTGGATTCGATATCATTCATTATGAAAGTTACAAAGACTAAAACTTATGATAGACCCTAAGAAAATACGTAATTCTCTAGACGAAGTAATAAATTTATTATCTAAACGCGGGTACTCTTTTAATAAAAAGAAATGGTTAAAACTAGAATCCTTACGAAGTGAGAATCAAAAAACAATAGAAGACCTCCAAGCTTCTTTAAATATTCTGTCAAAAGAGATTGGAAACTTAAAACAAAAAAAAGAAGATACTAGCCAAAAAGAAAAGGAAGCGACTGAAATCAGTGCTTCAATTAAGAAAGGAAATAAGATATTAGAAAAGGTCGTTGAAGATCTCAATGATCTTTTACTAGATATACCTAATTTACCTGATCATGATGTGCCCGAAGGGCAAAACGAAAAAGATAACAAAGAAATTAGAAAATGGGGAAAAATTCCTTTATTCGATTTTACTCCCAAAGATCATTTAGAACTTACCGAATCACTTTCTCAGATAGATCTAGAATCTTCTTCAAGAATATCAGGAACTAGGTTTATGGTATTAAATAAGGAACTTGCAAAACTTCACAGAGCACTTATTCAATTTATGCTGGATCTTCATACTGTCAGTCATGGATATCAAGAAGTCTATGTTCCTTATATAGTTTCAGGTCAATCTTTAATGGGTACGGGACAATTGCCAAAATTCGGAGATGATTTATTTAAAATAGAAGGAGAAAAAGATCTTTACCTTATTCCCACAGCAGAAGTTCCAGTAACAAACTTGTTACAAAATAGAATAATAGAGTCTAAAGAACTTCCATTAAAATGGGTAAGTCATACTCCATGTTTTAGAAGCGAATCTGGCAGTTATGGAAAAGATACTAGGGGTATTATGAGACTACACCAATTTGAAAAAGTTGAGTTAGTTCAGGCAGTAGAGCCTTCTGATTCAGAATCAGCTCTTGAAGAAATTACATCAAATGCAGAAGAAGTTCTCAAACAACTCGAGATTCCATATCGAGTTGTAACCTTATCTACCGGAGATTTAGGTTTTGCAGCATCTAAAACTTACGACATAGAAGCTTGGATTCCTTCAGAAAAAAAGTATAGAGAGATTTCATCTTGTTCAAATTTTAGAGCGTTTCAAGCAAGAAGGATGAAGGCAAGATGGAGGAAATCTTCTTCAGAGAAACCCGAGTTACTTCATACTCTCAATGGTAGCGGTTTAGCTATAGGTCGCACTTTAATAGCTCTTTTAGAGAATAAACAAAACAGAGAAGGAAATATTAAAATCCCTAAAGTTCTACAAGATTATTTTCAAAATGATCACATACAACTTAATGGTATTTAACCTTTTTTTAGAGCGATACATCACTTCATTAAGCTGAATAGGTCAGTCCTTGTTACTTTTTTGAAAATTTTTATATTTTCACTATTTTCAATTGGCCAAGAGGTGTATTATTGACTAAATTTTTTACTAAAAATAATGGTTAAAAATTAAACTAAATTTAATTATGGGGACAATTATGCAAACTACCTACCTCAAACGCATTTCTTTAATCTTTTTATTATCCTTTTTAGCTATTCCTGCTTTTACAGATGTTGATACAACTGCAAACTTAAAAGGAACAGTTAACGTAGGCGGAGCTTCTGTTGTTGTTAAACACAACCCTACAGGACTTAGCAAAACTACAACATCAAGCCCATCAGGTAATTTCTCTATTTCCTTCTTACCTGCAGGCGGACCTTATACAGTTAAGATCTCTGCTCCTGGATACGACCCTGAAAGTCTAGAAGGATTGTATCTTCAATTTGCAAAGACAGGCACTATAGAAGTAACTTTAAATAGAACTGAAGCTGAAGAAATTGTTGTAACTGCTCAAGCAGGAGATTCAGCATTTAGAGTGGGGACAGGCACAGTCTTATCTCGAGCAGAAATGGACGCGGTTCCAACTATCAACAGATCGGTAGCTGATTTTGCAAAACTTGATCCTAGAGTATCTATCAACAGCGCTTCGAGCAGAGATACCCAGATATCAGTTATGGGAGCTAATAATAGATTTAATGATTTCTCAATTGATGGCGTAAGCTTTAATGATCCTTTTGGTCTGAATGCAAATGGATTTGGAACAATGAGAAATCCTATTTCATTAGATTTTGTAGATCAGATTTCTGTAGATATTACTCCATATGATGTCTCAAGAGGAAATACCACAGGAGGATCTATAGCAGTAGTAACTAAGTCAGGATCAAATGATTTTCATGGAAGCGTTTATTACTCAGAGAGAAACGAAGATAATGTTGGTGAAGACCAGAATGGAAATGACTTCCCTGAATTTGAAGAAGAGATAACTACTCTAACTTTTTCAGGGCCCATAATTCAGGATAGACTGTTTTTCTTCATAGGATACGAAGATTTTGAAAAGGCTTTACCGGCTTTATATGGAACTGCAGACAGCAACGCACAAAATAAACTTGATTACGTTACTGCTGCAATAGCCGATGAAATAAAGTCAATAGCCCTAAACACTTATGGTTATGATGCTGGAAAATTAAATGGAATAACTTTTCCTGAGACACATGAGGAATATACAGTAAAAATTAATGCAATTATTAACGATTCCCATAGGGGTGTTCTCAATATATCCAGTAGCGAAAGTGACTTACCCCAGGATTATGGAGTAGGTCATTTTAGTAACAATTGGTATAGAAAGCCTGTTGAAATAGACAGATCAACAGTCACGCTTTACAGCGATTGGACAGATAAATTCTCAACTAAGTTTAAATATACTAATTACGAAATGGAAGAAGATGATGGGTCGATGGGTGATGATCTTTTTCCTGAAATCAATGTAGAAGTTTGTGATCCCAATAATAGTAGAAACTGCGACAACATCTATTTAGGTGGAGATAGATATAGAGGAGCAAACTTTATTAATGTTGAATCAGATTTTTTTACTTTCAAAGGTACTTATGATGCAGGTGAGAGTGAATATACTTTTGGATATGAAAGGGAAGAAACCGATGTCTATAATTTATTCATTGCTAGATATAACGGTGAAGTGCGATTTGATGGTGTTGATGATTTTCGAGCAGGGAGATGGGGTTATTTAAGATTTCAAACTCCATTAGCAGGAAATGCAGCTGTAAATTCAGTAGCAGCTCAATTTAGTATTGAAAAAGATACTTTTTATGCTCAAAACAAATGGTACGCAGCTGATGATTTAACTGTTACTTTTGGGTTTAGGTATGACAGTGTTAAAACACCTGATGTCCCTTTACTAAATCCAAACTTTTTAGCGAGAAATGGTGTTCCTAACAATGCAGCTTTCGATTTCGATCTAATTCAACCCAGAATGTCTTTCAATTATGATGCTACTAATTTATTTAATAGCGACAAAATTGCAAGTGCTACGATAAGAGGGGGAAGAGGGCTCTTTTTGGGTAGGATCCCAAATGTATGGTACTCAAACGCCTATACCAGATCAGGCGGTTTAACAGATTACAATAGGTTTAGGTCTTATAGTTCAACTATAGGCAATATGCCTGCTGCCAGTGTTGCAGATCCAAAATTTTTCTGGTTAGGTCCTACAAGTAATTATCAAGTAAGGTCAGCTTGGTTTGGAGATGCTCAAGGAACAGATCCTGATTTTCAAGCTCCAAGCTCTTGGAGATCTAACATAGCTCTAGATCTAATGCTATCAAGTGGTTGGGATTTATCACTAGAATATAATGTAGATGAAATAGATGAAGGTGTGTTCTATAGGGATTTAGGGCTAAGAAAGGATGCAACTCTTCTTGACGGTAGAGGTGTTTATAATACTTCTAGATCAGACTATTGGCTAACTAACGACGACCAGGGTGATACAGAAGCCATAACCCTTTCAGCTTCTACTGAGTTTGAAAATGGAATTAAATTCATGGCAGCTTATACGCGCATGGATGCATCTGATGTATATGGGTTAACTTCTTCTCAAGCTGAGTCAAGTTATAACTATATGCCAAGATGGGATGGTGAAAATATGGACGCCGCTAGAACAAGCTTTATGAGTGAACATAAGTTTTTAGCCACCCTTGATTACACCGCCCAATTAATAGGTTCTAACGACACTAGATTCTCTTTAGTTTATATTGCTAAAAGCGGAGAACCTTATAGTGTTTTATTTGATGACCCTAATTGGTGGGTAGCAGATGGAATTAATGGAACTGCATTTTATTCAGATAATGCTTTAGCCTATATACCATCAGGTCAGTCTGATCCAAAAGTTAATTTCACAAGCCCAGCAGTAGCAGACGAAGTTATGGCGTTAGTGAATTCAACTGCCTTAGCTGCTTACAAAGGTACTTATGCTCCAAGAAATGCTTTTGATAGTCCGTGGTTAAGAAGGCTAGATCTTAGAATTACCCAAGATATCAATCTGTTCAATGATCATAAGGTTGTTGTGTATCTTGATGTTCTGAATTTATTAAATATGATTGATGATGAACAGGGTATAGTTAAAGAATATAACTACAATGCTAGTAAACAAATTTTAGTTAATGGCTCTACTGATGGTAAATTTAATATCTCAGGAACAGATCCAGATGATAATTTCTTTGTAAGAAACTTAGATGGACAATCTGCTTGGTCAATTAACTTAGGTTTTGCTTATAAGTTCTAAGATAATCATTTAAAGAAAGCGCCACTTTTTTTAGTGGCGTTTTTTTATATACGAGGGCCTCCAACTTGGCATACTTTAGTTGCGTAGTCTACAGCTTTCCTAAGTGCCTCTTCTGTTTTTATATTATCTATATTAGACAGAAAAATACCGAGCAAAGCGTCTCCAGCACCATTAGTATTAACAATATCTATATTTGTTTTTGCTTTGATCTCTAATGAGTTAAATTTACAACCTTTAGAGCCAAACGAACAAAGAACATTAGTATTTTTAGGAATAAACTCTTTGAGTAGACTTATTTCATTTTCATTACCTGCAATTAAGTCTATCGACTGAGACAAAACCCACAATATCTCACTTTTATTTGACTCAACTAAATTAATATCTGCTAAACCAAATCCTATTTTTAATTTATTTTCTTTTGCAATATTTAAGGCGTATTTAGCAGTTTTGAATCCATTTTTGGTGCATACAGAGAATGCATCAAAAATTAACCAGTCGCTTTTGGAAAGAATATTTTTATCTATACAATCAGGAATAAGATCCTCGTTTGCTGATAAATGAGATGCCATTGTTCTTTCTCCATCTGGAGTTACAAAAATAAAGCAAACGCCTGTTGGTTTATCTGAAAGATTGTATTTAGTTTGAGTTAGCTTAGAATTAAATCCTTTATCAAATAACTTTCTTTCTAAATCAGGTCCTACAGAACTGCTAAATGAACAGTTAGAGAACTGGGTTGTAGCAGAATAGATAGTGTTCGCTATAGAGCCTCCAGGATTTTTACTAAGGATTTTATTTTCAAACATTTTTAGCCAAATATCTCTTTGCTTAACATTAATATGAACCATGCTTCCTTTTTTTATGTTTAAAGAAGTTAAATCCTCTTCTGATAGAATTACTTCTATGTCTATTAAGGCATTTCCAAAACCATAAATTTTATTCATATAACAAGTTTTTCTTTCTGATCTCGTATAGAATTTTAACCTTAATTGTTTAAGGTTGTTATATTGACTGAATCATTACCTATAATTTCTTTAAAACTCCAAATGGAGAACCCCTCCAGCTTTTCTTCTGATTTAGGTTCAGCCTTTGAAGAATTAGGTTTTTGTGGAATAACAGATCACACCATTGAAGCAGATTTAATTAATGATGTATTGATGATATTTAAATCTTTTTTTAGCCTGCCAAAAGAAAAAAAAATGGACTATTTTCAGCCTAATTTAGGAGGGGCCAGAGGTTATACTCCTTTCAAGATAGAAACTCCTAAGGGTGGACTTGAACCAGATCTAAAAGAGTTTTGGCAAACAGGAAGAAGCTTAGATAAAGGACATAAATTTAGTAAGTGGATGCCACCTAATGAATGGGTAGAAGATATACCTCTTTTTGAAGAGAAGATAAAAGCACTTTATAACCAATTTGATTTATTAGGCATATCACTATTAAGAAGTTTAGCTGTTTATTTAGACATAGAAGAAGATTACTTTGAACATTCTGCTCTAGAAGGAAATAGTGTAATGAGATCAATTCACTACCCACCTGTGCAATCTGATGAAAAGGGAGAAAGATCAGGAGCTCATGAAGATATAAATCTGATTACATTATTAATTGGTGGGCATCAGCCAGGGTTAGAAATACTTACAAAAAAAGATGAATGGTTATCTATAGATGTAGATAGTAGTATTTTAATCTGTAATATAGGGGATATGCTGCAAAGGTTTACTAATCATAAACTTATCTCTACAACACACAGAGTTAAGGCAATTGCAGAACAAAAAAACTCTTCAAGATTCTCCATACCCTTTTTTGTTCACCCCAATCCGGATTGGTTTATAGAAACTCTTCCTTCTTGTATAAGTAAACAAAATCCTAATAAATATACACAAGGTATATTGGCTGAAGATTTTCTAAAACAACGATTAAAAGAGATTAAACTGCTTTAAATTATGGAATATTTACAGTCATTTATTGGATTTTTTGCACTTTTGGCTTTAGGGGCAATATTTAGTGAAAATATAAAATCAATCAAGATTAAGTATCTAGTTAATGCCATAGTTCTGCAGATAATCCTTGTAATTTTATTAGTTAAGGTCCCTTTAATTACTAACTTCTTTGGTTATTTATCTTCAGGAGTAGAAGCTCTTAAGCTTGCAACAGATAAAGGAACCGCTTTTGTTTTTGGTTACTTAGCTCCAGGATCACCTGGTGCTCCTTTTGATATTTCTAACCCTGAGAGCATTCCAATTTTTGCATTTGGTGTTTTGCCTCTTGTTATAGTTATCTCAGCTCTTTCAGCAGTTTTATGGCACTGGAAAATAATTCCTATAATAGTCCGATTCATATCAGTATTATTCAAAAAGCCTTTAAACGTTGGGGGTCCAGTGGGTCTAAGCGCGACAGCCAATATTTTTCTTGGCCAGGTAGAAGCACCTCTATTAGTTAGACCATATCTATCCTCAATGACAAAACATGAACTACTCATATTAATGACTGTTGGTATGTCAACTATAGCAGGCTCTTTAATGGTGGCACTAACTGCAATGCTTTCTCCTCTTTATGAAGAAGGGTTAATAGGTCATTTTTTAATTGCTTCAATTATTTCTGTTCCAGCTGGAATTATGTACGCCAACATGATGATACCTAGTGACAAAAAAACTGAATTTCCTGAGTCTAATGATGACAGGCTTTACAAGGGAACTATGGATGCTTTAACAGAAGGTACAAGATCTGGATTAGAGATATTTCTTAATATAGTTGCTATATTAATTGTTGTTATAGCTTTAGTAGAGTTAATAAATATTGTTCTCTACACACTTCCGTTTATTAACGGAGAAGCCCTAACTTTGCAAAGGATTGCAGGATGGATTTTTTCACCTTTAGCTTGGTGTATGGGTATCTCCTGGACTGAATCTCAGTTAGCGGGGGAGTTGCTAGGACTTAAAACTATATTAAACGAAGTCTTTGCTTACATTAGTTTGTCTCAGCTCGATGCGAGTGAATTATCAGAGAAAAGCAGAATAATTATGTTATATGCTCTTTGTGGTTTTGGTAATTTTAGTAGTGTGGGTATCCTCTTGGGCGGTTTAGGGGCAATGATACCTGAAAGAAAAGAAGAATTAATTTCAATTGGGGGCAGGGCTCTATATGCATCTTTACTAGCTTCTTGTATGACTGGTTATATAGTCGGAATAGTCTATTAGTTAAGTTCTTCAGAATTAAAATGTGATCTACATAAGGGAATGTATTTATCATTTCCTCCAATCTCTATTTGCTTCCCTTTCTTTAAGATATTTCCTTCTTTATCTACTCTAACTACCATTGTTGCTTTTCTTCCGCACCAACATACTGTTTTAATCTCTTTTATATTATCAGCCCAAGCAAGAAGATATTTACTTCCTTCAAACAACTCTCCTTGAAAATCTGTTCTTATCCCAAAAGTAAGAACTGGAATATTCATTTTATCTACTATGTAGCCAAGCTGTTTCACTTGGTCTTTTGATAAGAATTGGGCTTCATCAATTAAAACACAATTAATCATTTCTATTTTATTTCTTTTTTTAACTTGCTCATATAAATCAGTAGTGGTTGAAAAGGGAGTAGCAATTTTTTTTAATCCTATCCTCGATACAATCATATTTTCTTCATATCTATTATCTTCTTTATAGGTAAAAAGAACAGTCTTCATGCCTCTTTCTCTATAGTTATGGTCTGCCTGTAATAGGGCAGTAGATTTCCCTGCATTCATTGAAGAATAATTGAAATAAAGTTTAGCCATAACTATTTTAGTTTAGAGAGAAGTTAGCTAATGGTCTACTAGTATATATGCTAGTATGCAGCACAATTTTATGGGACAAGATATATCAGAATCAGAACAAGCAGGTAAGCAACATACGGAAGTTTCTCATCCAGAATCTTTAAGTGTTTGGGGGTTGGCGTGGCCTTCTATTTTAAATAACTTATTATTTGCTAGTGTTGGACTTGTAGCGATAAAAGCTGTAGGGAATCTAGGCGCTGGACCTGTAGCAGCAGTTGGAACAGGACAGAGGATATTCTGGGTATTTCAAGCTTTACTTATGGCTGTCATGGCTGGTACCACCGCACTTGTAGCAAGAGCAGTTGGTTCTGGGAATAACTTAGAAGCATCCCAAGTAACCAGGGCCTCTATTGGAATATGCCTTCTTATTTCTGTCGTAACTGTTTTCTTTCTTTGGTTATCAGCAAATGAAGTAATAGGTATTTTTGGTTTAGATACGGCTACCAAAGAATTAGCTGTTACCTACCTCCAAATACTTATTTCTTTTACACCATTATTTTCTATATCTATGGTTATTTCTACAGCACTTAGAGCAGCAGGTGATGTAAAAACCCCACTTTATATTGGTGTAGTAACTAATGTTTTAAATATTTATTTATTACTAGGCTTGGTAAATGGAGAATACGGTTTACCTAAACTTGGGATAGTTGGAGCTGCTTTAGCTGGAGGAATATCATTTAGTGCAGGATCTTTAATATACCTGTACCTCTGGTATTCAAAGCATCTAGTTATTTCTATAGGAAAAAAAGGCTCTATGACTTCCACTAGAATGAAACAATTATTTGAAGTTGGATATCCTGCAGGAATGGAATCTTTTGTTTTTCAATTTGGGATGCTCGCATTTTTTTGGATAGTTGCTTTATATGGAACTTCCGCTGTTGCTGCTTACAACATAGGTGTAAATGTTTTGATGGTCTCTTTTACTGTGGGGTGGGGTTTTGCAATTGCTGGGTCTACATTGACTGGTCAGTATTTAGGAGCTAAAGATCCAGAAGGCGCTTATAGAAGTGGATATAAAGCTGCTGGCTTCACCATGTTATCTATGGGATTTTTAGGATTAATCCTTGCTATATTTTCTAGAGAGTTAGCTACTTTCTTTATCAACGATGAAGAAGTAGTCAATTATGCTGTTATTTTTGTTTGGATGTTAGCAATTATGCAGCCATTCATGGCTTTAGAGTTTGCTCTTGGAGGTTCTGTAAGAGGTGCTGGAGATACTAGATCACCACTTATAATTACAATAGTTGGATTAATTCTAGTTAGGGTGCCAATAGCATTTCTTTTCTATTACTTTGGTTTTTCCCTAGCTTGGATTTTTTCTGCTTTAATTGCAGATTATTTTATTAAAGGTGTACTTCTTATATTAAGATTTCGTTCTAGAAGATGGATGAAAGTGTTAAATCTAGATCCTAAATCAGACAACAACTAAAAGAAGGAAAATAACATGAAAGAATTTAGTGAATTAACAATTAAGTTAACTGACCATGTTGCATTAATTGAAATTAATAGACCTCCAAATAATTTTTTTGATTATATTTTAATTGGACAAATAGCTGATGCATTAACTGATTTGGATAAGATAGATGAATGTAGAGCAATAATTCTTTGTTCTGCAGGGAAACATTTTTGTGCAGGAGCAAATTTTGTAGGAGAAAGTTCATTACAAGATGACATAGACCCAATCAGTAAATTGTATGAAGAGGCAGTTAGGCTCTTTAAAAATAAAAAACCAGTGATAGCTGCAGTTCAAGGAGGTGCTATAGGTGGTGGATTGGGAGTCTCCTTAGTAGCCGATTTTCGTATAGCGTGTAATGAATCTAGATTTAGTGCTAACTTTTCTAAATTAGGTTTTCATCAAGGTTTTGGTACTACAGTAACTCTTCCAAGGGTAGTGGGAGCACAGAATGCCGCTTATATGCTTTTAACTGGAAAAAGATTCAATGGAGAGGAAGCCCTAAAAATGGGTCTTGTTGATTTTCTTGTTCCTCAAAAAGATTTAAGAAATAAAGCCCTAGAATTAGCTCAGGAAATAGCTTCATCTGGACCTTTAGCAGTGGAAGCAATTAGATCAACCATCAGGGATGGCTTAGCAGAAGAAGTAGAAAAAGTCATATCTTGGGAATTAGCCGAACAAAAGAGATTACAAGGAACAAAAGACTTTAAAGAAGGGATTAAAGCTTCCTCTGAGAGAAGAGAGCCAGTATTTAAAAAGGAATAAGAATCGATGAAATTACCATCTTTTGATTTAGAAAGAATCCAGTCTATTTATGAGAATTCTGTAAAAATTAATTTAACTGAAAGTGGTATTGAACCTTTCAGCTTAAAAGAATTAATGAGTAAATCAGAACTAGATGAGCTTATTAATTTACCTCTTGGATATGGTTATACACAAGGAAATCCTAAGTTGAGAGAGAGGATCTCTTCTTTATATAAGGGATTTAATTATAAAAATATTTTAGTAACTGCTGGTTCGTCAGAAGCTATATTTATAACAGCTCTTTTAATAATGTCAGAAGGTGATGAATTAGTAATGATGACACCTAACTATTTATCAATTAATGGTGTAGCAAGTTTTGTTAAAGCCAAAGTCTCTTATATCAAGTTAGAGGAAGATCTTGGTTGGTCGATAGATCTAGATAAGCTTAAAGAAATGGTAACTGAAAAGACTAAGTTGATCTCAGTATGTAATCCAAATAACCCTACAGGATCAGTAATGAATGAAAAAGAAATGAAAGAGATTGTAAAAATTGCTGATTCTGTTGGAGCCTATATTCATTCAGATGAAGTTTATATTGGTACGGAATTATCTGGTTCTGAAACACCTAGTTTTCAAAACTTTTATCATAAAGTTTTAGTTACATCAGGGTTATCTAAAACATTTTCAAATCCAGGAATTAGAATAGGGTGGTTGGCTGCAGAAGAACAATTAATAGAAGAAGGTTGGGCTATTAAGGATTACACTACAGTAGCAAGTTCAATTTTGTCTCAACACATCGCTTGTAAAGTTTTGGAGCCTATGACAATCCAAAAAATTAAGAAAAGAGCAAAAAAACTTCTCAACGAAAATTTAGAATATTTCGAAAAATGGATAATTCCATATTCGAATAATTTATCTTTTACTAGACCGCAAGCTGGAGGCTTTATTTATGTTAAATATAACTTAGATATAAATAGTACAGATCTAATTCATAACTTAAGGAAGAATGAAGGTGTTTTTGTAGTACCAGGAGATAGTTTCGGTATGGATGGCTACTTTAGAGTTGGTCTTGGTTCTGAACCAGAAACCTTTATTAAAGGCTTAGATTTAATTTCTACTGGACTAAATAGAATTTTTCCAGATTTAACTTAAAAAAATTTTTTTATTTATTTCACAAGGATCTTTTCCTAAACTGTAAAGATGGAAATTATTATTTTAGGTGCAGGAATATCAGGAATCTGTATGGCCATTAAATTAAAAAGGGCTGGAATAGATTCTTTTAAAATATTTGAGAAATCTTCTGGATTAGGTGGAACATGGTTTGATAACACTTATCCAGGATGTGCTTGTGATGTGCCTTCTCATTTTTATTCTTATTCATTTGAACTTAAAGCCAATTGGTCAAGAGTTTATTCAGGATCTCATGAAATAAGAGAATACCTAGAATACTGTGCTAATAAATACGATGTTTTTTCTCACATAGAGTTTAATACAGAAATTAAATCAGCTACTTTTTCTCCAAACAAAAATAAATGGTTATTAAAAAATACTCAAGGAGTTGAAACTGAAACTAAATTTTTAATTTCAGGTTTAGGTCAATTAAATTCTCCTAATATTCCTAGCATAGAAGGACAAGAAAGCTTTATAGGCAAATCTTTTCATTCATCGAGATGGGATCACGATTACGATACTAAGAATAAAAGAATAGCAGTTATTGGAAATGGAGGAAGTGCCGTTCAGTTCATTCCAAGTATCGGCAAACATGCCAAGAAGTTGTATGTCTTTCAAAGATCAGCTCAATGGTCTATACAAAGAAGAGATAAAGAATTTTCTAATATCCTTAAATGGATATTTAAATACATTCCATTTTCTTTAAGATTATATAGGTTAAGGATATGGATCCTTTTAGGGAGTAATTATTTTGCTTTGGTTAAAAGAACTTGGTATTCAAAATTTTTTGAAAAGACTTCAATTAATTATATAAAATCTATAATTAAAGATCCTAATCTAGTAAAAAAATTAACCCCCAATTACCCATTTGGCTGCAAGAGAGTCTTGGTAGTTGAAAATTACTATGAGACTTTAGCAAAAGAAAACTGTGAAGTTATAGATTCTCCTATAACTTTAATAGATAAAGATATGATAACTGATAGTAAAGGGGTAGAAAGAAAAGTTGACATGATTATTTATGGCACAGGATTTAGAACTTCAGAATTTCTAAGCCCTTTAGAGATCGTTGGTCTTAAAGAAAAGACTTTAGATGAAGAGTGGTCCGACGGAGCTGAAGCTCATAGAGGGGTTTGTATATCTGGTTTTCCTAATTTTTTTATGCTTTATGGTCCCAATACAAATTTAGGTCACAACTCAATAATATTTATGATCGAATGCCAAGTGAACTACATCTTAAGATGTATTCAAAAGGTTATGAAATCTAATAATTCCTCTATAGACATTAAGAAAGAAAATATGCAGAAATATAATCAATATGTTCAAGCAGGCCTGAAGAAAACAGTTTTTTCAGCAAATTGCGATAGTTGGTATAAAAACGAGAGTGGGAAAGTAATAAATAATTATCACAAAGGCAGCTTGAGTTATTGGTTAGAAAATTCTAGGCCAAACTTTAGAGAATTTAATTTTGATTAAACTTTTTTTAGTTCTATATTCTTTACTAATAGCTTATGAAGTATCTTCTAAAGATTATGCTTTGCTAGTAAAGCAATGCTTTTCTTGTGGTTGGCAAGAATATCATGAATTTTTTCATTCTAGAGAAATGTGTGAAATAGCAAGACAAGGTGTATTTGTTAATGGCATAACCTTATGTAAAAGAAAACCAGAAGACTATCTTTAAAAAATTCTTTTACCTTGATGTAAAGGTAAGATAGTAAAATGATTTTTGAAGTAACAAGGAGGGTTTGCAGAGTCTGGTTGAATGCACTGGTCCTGAAATTTCTAGGAGCCATTTTCCCTACAGTTATCTCTAATCCTCTAATGTACTCTAAAGCCACCTACTAAAAGACTTTCAGATCATTCTCAGTTATCTTTTGTTATCTCTGATTTTTCCCTGTTATCAGATTTTTTACACCAAATTTACACCAACTCTATTTCTTAAAACACTAAGGGTAGGGGTGGTACAGA
>TARA_B100000686_G_scaffold31168_1_pt1 | contig 16072 bp, 15 predicted proteins | sample TARA_B100000686 | Tara Oceans TARA_B100000686 (sample SAMEA2622733) | marine metagenome | biome: marine biome (ENVO:00000447); feature: marine epipelagic mixed layer (ENVO:xxxxxxxxx); material: "saline water (ENVO:00002010), including plankton (ENVO:xxxxxxxx)" | depth 150 m
GCCGCTTGGGTCACTACAGATCCAATGTCTCTGGGGATGAGTCGGGGAGACTACATTACCCAGAACGTACTTGCGCTTGCCGCAGTTCTTGGTTTTGCGACGCGAAACCCGCCCAAATCGTTCGTTTTTCTCAGTTCTTCTGGTGTGTTTTCTGCGAGTGACGCGAATGAAGGACTAACGGATCAACACCGGCCCACAGGTTCTTCACCCTATGCTGAGGGGAAGCTAAAATCCGAGGAGCTCGTTGCGAGTTGGGCGAGTGAGGGACTTTCGAAAACGTACGTCGTTCGACTCGGTCACCTGTTTGGTCTAGGTGAGGTAGTACGACCGACTAGACAAGCAGTTTCATTGGTGGCCCGATGGGTGGCGGAGGCACGTAAGGGTTCTTCGCTCGAGGTCCGTGCGGATGACCCTCTACGTGACTGGACGTATACCGCGGACTTGGCTCCTGCGCTTGAACGTCTCACGGAGGACCCAGTCGAGCAGTCTCCCGTCCATCTCAGCAATCCTGAGACGCTCAGGGACAGTGAGGTGGCCAGCTTGATCGCCAGTGAGTACTCGAGTGTGGACGTGGAGGTGTCGACCAAGCCCCCTGGTCTATCAGTGAAGCCTCCGATGGTCCCAAGTAACCTCTCCATATTCAATGATTTCCAGTGGACCGACTTCGCAACGGGCCTTTCCTCGGTGATCGAGGCGGAGGAGACCCTATGATGCCACTACGCTTCATCTTGGTAGGTCTGGGGGCACGCTCGCGGATATGGCGTCGAGTGCTGGATCAACATCCAGACTGCATCTTGGTGGGAATGGTCGAGCATGATGCTGACCGACTTAAGGCTGTACTTATGGACTCACCCGATGTCGCAGCGGGTTCGACGCTGGATGAAATTACGGGGCAGGTAGATGCTGATATAGCTCTTCTCTGCACACCTCCCGCGAATAGGAAGGACCAGATTGCTGCGGCATGCCGAGCGGGGCTGGCAATTTTGGCAGAAAAACCGCTAGCAGACACTTTGGCAGGCGCTGAGGCCTATGTAGCTGCAGCTGCGGCTGCTGGTGTGCCTCTCGCGGTGGGGCTGAATTTTAGGTACCTCGCCGTAACCCAGGCATTGAAGAAGCTTTTCGCACCTAGCAGACTGGGTCGACCAGAATTCGGCCGCTTTACATACGAACGATGGCGGGATGGACATCAGCCGCACTTGAATAAGTACCCACTGACCATGCGACAGCCCATGCTATGGGAGCAGTCGATCCATCATTTCGACCTAATGCGATTCGTTTATGATGCGGAACCTGTGAGCATATCAGCGCGAACCTTCAATCCTTCGTGGTCTATGTACGAGGGTGATGCTAATGTCGCTGCCCTGATTTCGTTCGAGGGTGGTATTGAGGTTACGTACCAAGGAACTTGGGCTGGTAACTGGAAGCAAATGGGTTTTGAATGGAGGACGGAGTGCCGTCATGGAATTGCTGTTCAGAGTGAGATGTTTGGTGACCTTGCTTTTGCTCTGCGTGAAGACGTGGAACTTTCGCCTGTCGATTTGCGGGATGAGGAGCCTTGGTTCGATGATGCGAGGGGTTTCCTAGAAGATTTTGTAGGTCACTTCCGTGACGGGACGGCGTTACCGTGTACCGGTGACGATCATCTGAAATCCCTTCGCATGGTGGAGGCTTGTATTCAGGCCTCTGCTAGCGGAGGAACTGTCAGTTTACATGAACTGTGAGGATAACTTTCCCATGAAAAGCCACGGGTCTTTGATTAGGACAATCGCTGCGGGGTGTCTATGTGCTGTCTTGTTGATCGGCTGTGTCGAACAGTCAGACGACACGATTGTCGTGGGCCTCAGCGCCGATATCACGACGTTCGAGCCGGGGATGATCTCAAGTCGTGATAATTCAAATATTGCTCGTCACATCTTCAGCTCGCTCTTCGCGCTTGGACCGGAGGGAGAGCACATTCCGGAGCTAGCTCATACACTGGATATTACTGAGGATGGCACTGGCTACATATACACGCTCAATGAGGGTCTTACCTGCCATGATGGTGAGTCCCTAACTGCCGAAGACGTCGCTTATACGTTCAATCGGATTGCTGATCCGGTTAATCGATTTACTGGTAACGCTCCAGGTTTTGTCTTCACCTCGATTGGTTTCCAGAACGCTGAGGCGCTCGACGAATTGCGTGTGCAGATAAACATCGAGCGGAAGAATCCGATCGCCTTTGGCTTAATCACTGAAATTGCCGTTCACTGCAAGGATTCGTACGAGCAGATGAGCTTGGATGAGGCAGCAACAAGCCCGATTGGATCTGGTCCTTACAAGCTTGCATCATGGACGCGTGGCTCTGAAGTAGTACTCGAAAAGGTCAGGGAGCCGGCTAACTTCGAGAGGATTGTGTGGCGCATCATTCCGGAAGCTTCGACGAGGACCGCTGAGTTGATCGCCGGAAATGCCGACATAATTACCAATGTTGTTCCGGAACAAGTAGATGCAATCAATGAATCTGGTCGCGCTGAAGTCCAGATAGTATCCGGGACTCGGCGTATGTACCTCGGCTACAATCTCTCCGAAGAACATGCTGCGATGCCGGGCGGTGATGCCATTCAAGATCCGGATGTTCGGAGAGCGCTCCAATACGCTGTAGATGTCTCGACCATCTGTCTTCAGCTTCTCGGAGTTGAGTGCGAGCGTGCAACAGGTCTGGTGAATATCCAGAATGCGAACCCTGATCTCACACCTTACCCTTACGATCCTCAGTTGGCGGAGCGTCTACTGGATGAGGCTGGCTGGCCACGAGATGAAGAAGGAACTCGTTTTGCTATCCGGATGCAGGCAGGGCAAGGTCGGTACGTCAATGATGTGAATGTGGTGCTTGCTGTTGCGCAGTACCTAGAAGACGTAGGCCTGGACATTGAGCTTGAGCTTATGGAATGGGCTTCGGTCTATACACCGCTTCTGCGGGAGCGGAGCATGGGTCCGCTCTTTTTTCTCGGCACGGGTGGTGGATTGTGGAGCCCCATCTACGATATGACCGATATCGCTCAGGTTGGTTCGGGGACGAACTACACTCACTGGAGCGATCCAAGATGGTTCGATCGTTGGCCAGATCTGGTCAATGCAGAAGATCAAGACGAGCAGCGTGCGATCATCAATGAAATGCTCAAGGTGTTTTATGATGATGGGCCTTGGTTGCACATGTATTTCCAACCGGATTTTTACGGGGTGTCGAATCGTATCCAGTGGACTGCTCGTAGGGACGAATACATAGAGATTTTCGAGGCGACGCTGCGGTGAGGGAGAGTGCGTTCGTAGTCCGATCTGATCCAAGTGCGATGGCGTGCACGACTCGAGTCTAGAATAGTATGGGCGCCTATATAGTTAGAAGGCTGCTCCAGAGCATTATCGTCGTTATCGGTGTGACGCTCGTAAGTTTTTTGGCGCTCCAGGCAGGTGGAGACCCGACGTATCTCTTCGTCAGCGAGAGAGCATCCGCCGAGGAGATTGAAGCTACACGGATCGCGCTCGGCTTCGATCGACCGCTACATGAGCAGTACCTCAGCTTTGTGGCCGATTTGACCCGTGGAGATTTTGGGCAGTCACTATCGTACCGTCAGCCAGCGATGGAGATCGTTCTGGAGGCTCTGCCTGCTACGATTGAACTGACGTTTTTTGCCATGTTGCTCGCACTTCTGCTCGCCATCCCTCTTGGAGTTTTGGCGGCGATCAATCGAGGCACGGCGTGGGATGGCTCGATCACAACGGTATCGATGCTCGGCCAGTCGATCCCCAGTTTTTGGATGGGGATCATGATGATTCTGTTTTTCGGATTGTATATACGACTGTTTCCGATTTCAGGACACGTTCCGTTTCTGACACCTTTGATTGCTGGTGATTTTGGCATAGCGTTTTCGAATCTTCCGCGTACGATCTATCACCTCGTATTGCCGGGAATCGCCGTCGGAACGTACTCACTGGCTAGAAATACTCGGCTTGTGCGCTCTTCTCTCCTGGAGGTGCTAGAGCAAGACTATGTGCGAACCGCACGATCGAAGGGTATTCCGGAACTAAGAGTGCTGGTGTCTCATGCATTGCGTAATGCGTGGTTACCCGTCGTTACAATCATTGGGCTAGAGTTTGGTTTTCTCCTCGGCGGTGTTGTCGTTGTAGAGACTGTCTTTAGCTATCCGGGGATTGGCCGTCTTCTCTTTGCGGCGATCAATCAAAGAGATATTCCCCTAGTTCAGGCGGGTGTGATCCTGCTGGCTAGTATCTTCATTCTCCTCAATCTCTTGGTCGATCTAATTTACGTGCGGCTAGATCCACGAGTTAAGCTGGCAGGAGGTCGTGGATGAGCGAGATGCAGATTAATGCGGAGGCTCCTCAGCGTGAGAGTGGTTTCCGAGCGGAAATGAGGCGTGCCCGTCGGGTTATGATTGCCGCTCGCTGGCCCGTCTTCGCAGTGATATTCCTAATTGTTGCTGCGCTTGCTGCCACGTTGGGGGGGCTGCTGGCTCCCTTTGATCCGAACCGTCAGAACCTGATGCTTAGATTGGCTGATCCTATGTCAGTTGGCCCAGACGGAGGTGTGTTCGTACTTGGATCGGATGCTCTGGGTCGTGATGTTTTTTCCCGTCTTCTCTACGGTGCTAGGGTATCGCTCACAGTTGGCTTTGCAGCGATAGCGGTAGGTGGCTCGATCGGGATCACTGCGGGCTTGCTTTCGGGCTACTTCGGTGGATGGCTTGACGATGCGATTATGCGTCTGGGTGACATCCAGCTCGCATTCCCGTTCATCCTCCTCGCAATAATGTTCCTTGTAGTCCTAGGGTCAGGAGTCTGGAACCTCATTCTTGTTCTCGGTATTGGGCAGTGGGTCACGTACGCCCGGATTGTGAGAGCAGATACCCTCTCATTACGCGAGAAGGAGTTCGTTGAAGCGGCAAGAGCAATGGGGGACAGCACCCTTTCGATAATCTTTCGCACGATCCTGCCGAATATACTGGCGCCGTTAACCGTGATCGCTTCCTTCAATGTTGCGAGCGTGATTCTCTCGGAGGCTGCACTCTCTTTTCTAGGGCTTGGCGTGCCTCCGGACGTTCCGACTTGGGGTAGTATGCTCGCTGAGAGCCGGGACACCTTAGTCGCTAACAAATGGTGGCTGGCGATCTTCCCTGGTTTGGCGATCATGCTGACTGTCTTGAGTTTCAACATTCTCGGCGACTGGTTGCGCGATTTCTTGGACCCAAGGTTACGCGAGCGAACGTGAACCATTCCCTTAATTCAGCTGAGCTAAATACTGATCCACACGTAAACTGGTAGATAACGCATGAAGGTCGGAATTATTGGAGCGAGCTTTGCGAAGGCGGCTTTTCTCCCAGCACTGCGTAACGTGCCGGAGGCGGAAGTCGTGGCGATTGCCTCTGCGCGTATGGAGAGCGCACGAGCTGCGGCCTCTCAATTTGATGTCCCTGATGCCTATGACGATTGGGAGGAGATGTTAGGAGCACACGACCTTGATTTGGTATGTATTGCGACACCAACCTTCCTTCATGCGCCGCAAACGCTCGCAGCACTTGAGTGTGGGGCACACGTTCTTTGCGATAAGCCGACTGCGATGGATGCATTGGAAGCCGCTCAAATGCTGGAGGCAGCAGAGTCCGCAGGGCGTATCCATATGATCGATCATGAACTGCGCTTCAATCCGAATAGGATGAGGATTGCTGAACTGATTGCTGATGGTTCGCTTGGCGAGATCCGGCATGTAGATATTACAAATGTTGGCTCTAGCTGGCGTGACCCGGCCAGCCGACCCAAGGGTGATTGGTGGAGCTTGGCTGAGAAAGGAGGGGGCAGGCTGGGTGCCAACGGAAGCCACCAAGTCGATCTACTGCGGTGGTGGCTAGGGGAGGTTGAGTGGTTAAGTGGAGCTGCTACCGTCATGGTGCCCGACCGAGTTGGCCGTGACAGTGGTGAGCCGTGGAAGGCGACCGCAGATGACGTGTCTTATTTCACGGCACAAATGGAATCAGGAGCTGTTGCTCAGGTCTTCATGTCGGGTGTCGCGTCGCACGACATGGGAAATGAAACACGGATCTTTGGCTCTGAGGGCACCCTGACGCTGCACAACAAGGACGAACGACTGTTTTTCGCTCGAGCGGGTGGAGACTTTGAGGAGATTACTGTCTCTGATCCCAATATGGCTCTGGCTGACGTCAACCAAGGAATATGGAATGTGTCAGTGGTAGCTCTCATGCAGGAGCTCTGTGCTGCAATTACTGAGGGTCGTGCGCTGCAGAGAGGCGCAACCTTTGCCGATGGATTAGCCAATCAGCTAGTTCTTGATGCAGTCAAGATTTCTGAGCAGGAGCGTCGATGGGTTAGGCCGTCGGATCTTTTAGATGCAGGCTAAGGGCTCAGTCCCGATCGAGGGACAAACGATCATTGTGACTGGTGCGGCCCAAGGTCTTGGTGCGGCGGTCGCCCGACATCTGCATGACCAAGGTGCGAGGCTCATCCTACTGGATCGTAACGAGGCAGGGTTAGCCGAGGTGAAGCTTAGGTGCCCTGGTGCCGTAGCAGCGGTTGTGGATCTGAGTGACTCAGTAGCTACTCAGCATACGATAGATCGAGTAGTAACTGGTCCGGTAGATACGGTCGTTCATAATGCGGCAATTCTTTCTGTAGAGCCTCTCGAAGACGTGAGCCTAGTATCCTTTCAGGCGACTATGAACGTGGGGATTCAGGCCGGGTTTCAACTCACTAAGGCGGTATGGCCCACCATGCAGAACCGAGGTGGTGCACTGATTTTCGTGTCCTCTCGTTCTGGGATTGAAGGTTTCGATAACGAGACGGCTTATTGCGCCTCTAAGCATGCCCTCGAGGGTTTCTCTAAGTGCTTGGCCATGGAAGGAGAGGAGCTTGGTATCCTTTCTGTAACGGTCACCCCAGGTATGTACATGAGAACTCCTATGTCTGAAACGACATATTCGCCGGAATTACGAGAGAAGTGGGTCGACCCAATTGAACTAGCGCCCGCGTTCTCCTATCTCGCAACACGGCCCATGGAACTCTCTGGTCAGCGGTTGAGTGCGTGGGAGCTATCTAAGGAGCAGGTTTGATGAGTATGCAGGACGTATACGACTGGATCGATGCCAACGCAGATGAATGTGTCCGCGACCTGCAGAGGTTCGTGCAGCAACCTTCAATTTCCGCACAGAATGTTGGGCTGCGAGAGTGCGCTACCCTTGTGCGTGAGATGATGCATGCGGACGGTCTTCCCGCAGAGTTTCATGAGCTTGATGAGGGGCCACCGGTCGTCTTCGGTCACCTTGAAGCGAAGAAACCGTCAAAGACAATTTTGTGTTACTCACACTACGACGTGCAGCCACCCGAGCCACTCGACGAGTGGACCCACGGTGGGCCATGGTCGGGAGAGATCGTCGACGGTGTCATGTATGGCCGCGGATCGACCGATAATAAATCTGGTGTGCTCGCTTTTAACAAAGCGGCAAAGGCGTTTCTTCAAGTACGTGGAGAGGTGCCAGTCAATCTGAAATTTCTGATCGAAGGTGAAGAAGAGATCGGCTCACCGAATTTGGCGGCATGGGCAGAGAAGAACGAAGAGCTTCTCAAGGCCGATGGAATGCATTGCCTAGATGGATCCATGGAGACGGGCACTCAAGTACCGGATGTTTCACTGGGCCTCAAATCGGTTCTGTTCGTCGAACTGATCGCGCGCGGAGCGAAGATGGACGTACACTCGCTCAATTTCCCACTGGTCGAGTCACCGGTATGGGAGCTTGTCTGGGCGTTGAATACGATTCTTGATCGAGATCGCAAGATTCTCGTCGAAGGATGGGAGGAAGGAATCTGGCAGCTAGGCCCAGACGATGAGCAGCAGCTTACAGACAAAGCGGCTCGCGTGGATCTAAACGCTCTAAAAGAAGAGTGGGGAATCTCGGAATTCGCACTTGGCCGTGATGGGGTCGACGCGATCCGTGCACGGACCTATGAGCCAACGGCCAACATTCAGGGCATGATCGCAGGCTACACAGGCCCTGGAAGAAAGACGATTATTCCTAATGAGGCTCGGGTTCGGATGGATTTTCGGCTAATTCCTAACATTCAGCCCGCTGACGCGATTCGAAAACTGAAGGCACATCTTGAGAAGCATGGCTTTGGACACATTGAGGTTCAAGCTTTCGATGGAGCAGAACCACCCTACAAGATCTCGGTGAAGGAGGACATTAGTCAGGCAATTATCGCTGCCGCGACTGAGGTTTACGGTGAACTCCCGGTTGTGAATGGGGTGTCTGCTGAGGGAGCGATTCTACGTCATGTTTGGATTCCATGTGTCCTGACAGGATTTGCGAACCCTGGCGCGAACCTTCACGCACCAGATGAGAACATCCGAGTGGATAGGTATCTCCAGGGGATCAAGTATGCGGCTGCAATCATGGAGCATTTCGGTCGAACTTGATCTGCAGGTGATAAGCAGAAATCAGCGAGGAGTCCTGGGTAGCAATACAGGTGTTGAGGCCTTGTATTCTTCGTAATCAGCTTGCCCGCCCCACGTGTTGTCAGCTCGTTCTTCTAACATTGGGATCCCGCTGCCCATTGTGAGGAGAATCGTTACGAAGACCGGTGAGAGCAGCGTTATAAACTGCCATCCTTGGAGTACCGGTGCGGCTATAAGCGCTACGCCTATCCAGAGTACGATCTCGCCGAAATAGTTGGGGTGTCGAGACCATGCCCAGAGGCCGCTCGAAATAAACTGTTTTTTGTTAATCGACTCCTGTCGGAAGCGACTCTTTTGGCGATCCGCCACGACCTCGATCAGGAAACCCAAACTCCAGATCAACAGTCCGAGCCAGCCGATCCACTCCATAGGAACGGCGCGATTAGAGGTGATCACCGCGAGCGCTGCGCCTGCGGTGAAGCAAACCCAGACACCTTGGAGCGTCCAGGCAAAAAGGAACCGTCCGAATGATTGCTTGATGGCATCGAAGCGGCCGTCTTTCCCTTCGGCTCGAACTCGGCGAAAGAGAAAAGTGCCAAGCCTTGAAGCCCATATGGTCACTAGGCCTGCGAGTAGTGTCGAGCGAAGATCTGGTTCCGGTTTGAATCCTATTCCAATCGCGATCACGCTCAGGTAGGTCAAACTGCCCATAAGGTCAAAGTATCGTTCTGTTCGCGCGGCGTATGCCGGTATGAAGGCAACCCATTGGAGGAGGATTGCGAAACCCAAACAGAGAGCGAACAAGGGTACGCTTCCGACTGCTGCACCATCCTGACTGCCGGCCCAAGCAAGGCCGGATACCAATACAAGACATGAAAGGATAGAGAGAACCGATGAGCTAGACGGCGTACTCATGGTGATAACTCCTCGGACGTGGGCTAAGCACTGAGTCGGGTGGAAGAAGTCCAGAACTTGAGAGTACTCGGTATAGACTGGATGGTGCCGTCCAATTGCCTTTAAGAGGGCGATCGCCGATCCTTTAATCAGTTCATTCAAAGACTCTGCTAGGGGGTGGCGGGGGTGTACTCCACTGTCATTGTGACACTCGGGTTCTTTGCGGTTGTGGTGTTTGCGGCGGGACTGTTTCTGCTTGCGAGCATGACCTCGACAGGTAATCGGGCGAGGGTTGTATCGACCTTCAGGGGTTGGGAAAACCATCCGATCATTTGGGGTTTTTCACTGGCATTGGTGGCTTCGGGGTCGAGTCTCTATTTGTCGGAAACAGTTGGCCTCGTGCCATGCCAACTCTGTTGGTACCAGAGGATTGCTATGTATCCCTTAGTTCTCCTTCTCGGTTCAGCTGCAATAAGGAGGGATATAGGAGTTTGGCGTTACGGACTGCCACTATCTGTCATTGGCCTAGCAATCTCGATATACCATATCACGATCCAGTGGAAGCCGGCGTTGGATATAGGTACGTGCGCTACGGGGGCTCCGTGCACTGGGCGCTATCTTTCTGTGTTCGGATTTATTTCGATCCCGACGATGGCTGGCAGCGTGTTCCTCGCCCTCACCGCGCTCATGCTTCTGCTGAGACAGTTCGATAGCGCGAGTGATATTGACGCACCTGCGCAGACTGGGCTGATAACAGATCCATAACCTCAGAGTATCAGCAACGCCCGAAGTGCCCGGATAGTTTTAGTGTCAGGAAGCTCGAAACTCGGAGATTGCATCGACTAGGGCTTCCCCCGCCGTCAGATCACAGGCTCCGTGTGCTTCCTCAAAGAGCAGTACTTTTACGAAACCGTCCTCGACCATCATTGAATGCCGAATCGCGCGTCCGTAAAATCCAACCGCGGGTGCGTCAAACCCGAGTCCTAGCTTGGTTGTCAATTCTCCCGCGCTGTCCGCCAGCATCACTATGCCTGCCTCTTCAGCTCCCGTTGACTCTGCAAAAGCCTTCATCACAAAGGGGTCGCTCACGGAAAAACATATTACTTCATTTACGCCGTTTTCTTTTAGTTCGTCATGGACTCGGAGTAGACTTGGAACGTGGGCCTCCGTGCAGGTTCCAGTGTATGGCCCAGGGAGTCCCACTAGGACGACACATTGTCCCCGCGTGTGATCACTCAAGGAGACTTCTTTAGGCCCTTCTTCTGTCATACAAAGGAGAGTGGCGTCAGGAAGAAGGTCCCCTTTTTTGATGCTCATCAGTCTTTGCTCGGATTATGTCGTCTTAGGAAATGGGTCGCACTCGTTTCTTGAGCATGAAGAGACCTTCCTGCATGCTTGTCACGATGATCGTTCCGCTATCGAAAAAGGGATATGTGCTCCAAGCACCGCCGAAGCCGGCCCCTGTCCTATAGGGCGATGTATCGAACATGCCGACTTCCACAGGGTTGAGGGGGTCTGACACATCGAGGATGTGGAGTCCGTAGTTGTAGTTTGCCTGATACGTGAGGTCACCCTTCACATATAGGTTGTGGGCGCTGGCTGGGAGTGAGCCGAAGAATTCTTTAGCGAGCACTGGATCTTCCAAGTCATCCAGGTTCCAAACCAGTGTGCGCGTGGTCTCTACGTTGCCTGCGATGACATCACTTTCATCGTCCATGATGAAGTATCGGTGGTCTTCTGTGAGCCAACCTTGGTGCATGTATGCTGGGTTGGGGTGCGAGGCATTCGCGAGTTCTACAGGGTTTGATTTGTCGGTGACGTCGGAGATTTGAAAACGATTCCCCGACATGCGAAGGCAAATTTCCCGTCCTGTGAAGTTGTCATCCGTTCCATGATAGATGACGCACTGAGCGTCGTGGGTACTCCCCGGTTCTGAACAACCAACAAATTCAGGGTTCTGGGGGTCATTGATGTCGATCATGTGCAGGCCAGAACACCCTCGACTCGTCAGGTATGCGAAGCCCGTATCTTCGTTGATGATCACATTGTGGCTGCTCTCTACCACGTTGTTTTCTACTCCGCGATAGAGGACGTCAGGCTCGAACTTAATCGGCGGATCAGGCACGTCGCGGAGGCGCGTGAGATCGAAGATCTGCATGCCATGGGCCCCGGCTCCGTCTGCGACAACGTACGCATGGTTCTTGAATGTTTTAATGTCCCTCCAAAGCTGGGAACGTGGTGTACGGGGTGTCTTTGGAAGATCCCCAATGAGAACTGGGTTCATTGGATCAGTGATGTCGATGAACGATGTGCCGTCGTTTCGACCGACGATCGCGTACTCGCGATCTGTGTCAGGGTCTGTCCAGCCCCAATTGTCGTTTGCCCGGACGCCGCGAGCGTCCTCCGGAGCGGTTAGTAATGAGGTGGGGACGTACGCATAAAGTTCGACATCCGTGCACTCAAAGACTTCGATGGCACCATCTTCTTGACAACGGAGTTCCTCTCCGAGGACCGCGCCCATCTGATCTGGTGGACTAACCAGAGTCTGTATGTGATCCCATTGGCCCTCGCTGGTTTTTTCGAACAAGAACACTCCACCAGCTTGATGATCGAGTCCGCTCGCGGTGATGGCTACTAAGCCCTCCGCAGCGACGATTCGATGTCCGAAAGAGTCTTCATTATTTGTCTCTTCTTCAGTGAATCGGAACTCGCTCAATCCTTGCTCTGAAAATCTGTAAGTGATTCCCGTTTCTAACCCTCTTGTAACCGGAGCACCTACCCAAAGCGCGTCCCCGGACATCGCGATCGCTGCACCAAAAACGTCACCCTCCTGTCCGCTAGGATGTGCAATTCGCATGGGGTCAGCCCATCCATCGGGGGAGTCATCGATGGCGAAAGCGAACGCTGCTCCTACCCCTTGGTCATCAAACGGCGCACCGATAACTACTCCAGTTGCTCCTTCGGTTGGTACGATCGGTGCTCCGAAAGTGGCATCTGTGTTGGCTTCAGAGACTAACTCTCCTGAATGTCGCCAAGCTCCATCATCCATTTGGTATTCGAAGACTCGACCAGCCCCTAGAATTCCAGTCGAACTTTCTGCTCCCGGTGCACCTATTAGCAGTCTGTCACCGACGAATGCCATGGCGGCCCCAAACCCATCTGCACTCGCCGCGACGGGTGACGAAAACCGTTGTTGTTCTGACCACCCTCTTGCACCTCTTCGGTAGGCGATCACTTCCCCAGCCGGCTCTTCGGGGACATCATCGGTCGCTGTTCGCTGTCTGGGTCGGAGCCTGCTCCTGTCGGTCGTGACATTAGCGTGGCCTACCAAAACCCAGTCTCCTTCTGCCGCCAAGGAGATCCCGTAGTCAACACCGCAGTATCCATTAAAGTCGCATCGTGGATCGATTCCAGCGGATGTGTCCTCTGTCACCATTGCATCAAATGACCAGCCGATCCCGTCACGTTGGAAGGCGAAGACTGACCCTTCTCGGTTTGCGACGAGCAGTGAATTCCCTGTAAGGGCTAAAACAGCGCCGAAACCATCCGCCCGCTCGGAGTTGGGTGACGTGAGAATGGTTGCTTCCGTCCACTCCGCTTGTGCCCCACCGCGTCTGTATACGTAGACCATTCCAGGGCGGAATGTGTTATTCGGTTCCCCGACCAGCAGGGCGTCACCATCGATGATGACTGAATTCCCGAACGAACCCGCCTGAGCGAGAACTGAAGAAGCGGTCATAGCGACCATAAATAGGGCGAGCGCAAAGCGGTGTAGGACAGTCATGTGATCTCCGAGTTTTTTATATCCGGCTAGGCTACGCAAAGCATCGCGATACGACAATGTTATCAGCTATTTCTTCAGCTTAGATGTCCTTAGCTTTTGGATGGCAATGTGTTAATTACCCCGTCGGGATTTGAGCCATGAAGTCCACTGTGAGATTCGCGTTCACACTGTTTTTGTTTTTGGTTTTAGCCGCTGGAGGGCGGAAGGTTCAGCACTTCGGGCTATCCAAATCGATCCCTTCTGCAGACTCAAGAACTGTATCCCCGGGGCAATTACAACTCTGGTTCACACAAGCTCCACAGGAGGGCTCTGTCACTATTCGTCTTGTCGATTCTGGAGGGGACTTGGTGGGGACAGGAGACCCAGTCCGGAATTCGGAAGATCCCCAATTAATGGAGGTCGATGTCCCTTCGGTGCTGGACGCGGGGGCTTACACAGTCATGTGGCGGGGTATTGGAGACGACGGTCATGTGGTACGCGACGAATACGGCTTCGAGGTCACGCCCGAAAGCTAAGTTCTATGAGCTAACGATCGAGCGGCCTGGAGGGGTATTCTAGGGTTGTCGCCTGCTTGCCCGCATGAGCGGGTGAGTGGCGAAGACCAGGGTATCATATACTGCGTCGGCGGGTCGCGTCCCATCCGGGAAGTCCGAATCCTTGTCCGGGTACTCGGGTCGTTCGTGAGAATTCACATATGCAGATATCAATTGCGCTTCTTCGTCTGTGAGTGTGCCAGGCGCTGTGAGCGGCATCGCATGCTTTATATAGCCCGCTAGCTTCCAAATCCGAGCGGCTCCGGCCCCGTCATTCCAAGACAATGGACCCCAAAGTGGACCTGGTTTTGCCAGAATGAGGTCGATGCCTTGCCCATCAAGCCCATGGCAAGGAGCGCAGTGGAGGTTGTACAACTCCTCACCTCCATTTACGTCGAGTTCTTCAATAGGGATACGGGCTTCAACCGCGATCTCGTTTTGACCGAGCCATGCGGGCCGTTCTCCCATCGTGAAGCCCTCCGAAAGCCAATTCAGATAAGCGTCGAGCGCCAGCATTACAGGATGATCGTATGGGGGTGCAGTTCCATTCATACTTCGTTTAAAGCAACCGCCGATCCTGTCCTCAAGGCTCACTAACCTGTCGTCACGTCGTCTGTATTGTGGGAAGGTGGCTGCTACACCGAGTAATGGGAGTGCCCTATCCCGTTGCCCGGCGTTGAGGTGGCAGTTGCCGCAGGTGAGATCGTTCCCAACGAACTCTGATGCGTAGGTCTGTGGGTCTTGGCTGATCTGGAATCCGAGACGGATCATGCTTGCCATCCGCGGGTCTGGATGGATTGAATCTGCCATTGGATCGTAGAGCAATTCACCCACACGCTCGAGTGTGGCCGCAGCAGGTATCAGTAGTTCGGAGGCCTGGACCGTTGTCTCTGCATCTGAAAGCGCAGACTCTGAAGACGTGCACGCAACAAGAGTGAGCCCCATTGCCGTTACTGCATGCAGTGAGGCTTTTCGTATCGTCATCTTCCGCAGGCCGGTCTGTTGCATGTTGGTCATGGATTGGGCACAAACTTACTTCTCGCAACAAGTCACGCGCATCAATTTGCTGAAGTCCTAGCCAATGACATAGGGACAGCTGTCCCAAAACTCGTCTTTGTAATGCATACGAGGAGCTCCTAATGAGATGGAAAACCCAAGAGGCTGGCGACTGTGGAGAGTACCCCCATAGCTTACTCGGCGTGGATTTAATCTCATTCTAGAACTGCTGAACGGGGGAGAAATAGTCATGACTGGATCAAGCATTCGATCTATCGTCACGTTTGTGCTTGGGGTTGCGCTTATGGGCATACCGTCTTCTCTAGAGGCTCAGGTGGATTTCGCCGGCAGTTGGACTCTTTCTGTAACAACTGATAACGGGGTTACCAATCCCAGCCTTAATCTCCAGCAGGATGGAGTCAGACTCACAGGGAGGTACTCTTCTGAAGCTCTTGGTGAACAGAACGTGCGGGGATTGGTCGATGGTAATGACGTGATGATTCGCTTCAATGCCAGCGTCCAAGGTCAAAGCATCCCGGTGGTCTACAGGGGCACTCTCGATGCCGATGGACGTCTTACAGGAACCATTGTAATTGCCGATGGCATGTTGTCCGGCACGTTCACAGCAACTAGGCAGAGACCTTAGGCTGGATGTTCATTTTCGTTTGAGCTCGGTCTGTGCCTTCCGGATGAGCTCGGCCCATTGATCGAATTCATCGGGATCCCATACTTCATTCATCGTTGCTAGTGCCTCAGCTTCGGGCACCTCTTCCACGAGGGTCCTGTACATGTATACGAACGCTGACGCCCGCATGTTCGCGAAGCAGTGGACGAACACCTTGCGCCCTTCGTTCGCCTCCATGACATCGAAGAACATCCTCACGTCAGCAACTTCAGGGCTTTCCCAATCCACAGGTATGTGCACGTATGTCAGTCCCGTTTCTGCAACTAGAAATCCCTCGTCCCCGTTACGACGCTCGTCCGCTATAGCAAGGTTTACGACGACATCATAACCCTGTTCGGAGAGAAGGGGGATTTGATCATATCCGATCTGGCCCGCTGAGGAGAGAGTTTCGTCTACGACTTGAAAGTTGCGGACCGTCTCAAGCGGTTGAGGGTTCGTCTGTGCGGCTATCGGCGAGGTGATTAGAGTCGCTATCGCGACTCCGATTATTGTGTTAGAAGTGCTCATGCGATTGATGAATCCCGTTTTTTGGGGTCGGCCATGGTCTGAAGCGTAGCACAAAGGAAGAGCATGTTACCTAACTTCAGTTCGAACGAATAACCACTGTGAGTTTAGCTCCTCCAAAGAGATATTGGTTACCGTCATAGTTTGAAGAGCTCTTCCTGCAGACGAGAGAAGTTCGGTCTTAACTCTGTCTGTTCTTTTAATGTTTGGGGCTCTCCTTT
>TARA_B100000686_G_scaffold66081_1_pt1 | contig 16057 bp, 12 predicted proteins | sample TARA_B100000686 | Tara Oceans TARA_B100000686 (sample SAMEA2622733) | marine metagenome | biome: marine biome (ENVO:00000447); feature: marine epipelagic mixed layer (ENVO:xxxxxxxxx); material: "saline water (ENVO:00002010), including plankton (ENVO:xxxxxxxx)" | depth 150 m
TATGCTTACAGATTCAGAGTCTGTTGTCCTACCGCTAGACGAATCCCCAACGTGGGACAAATTTTAACAAGGGGCTATGAGTCACACAAGCAAGGTTGATAGAATCGCAGTTCTTGCCTAGCTGGTGTGCTAGACCATAAAATTCACATTGAGAACAGAAAAATATCTGATCCAGAGGTTCAAATGTATACAATCGATCTGAGCGGTAAAACCGCGGTTGTTTTCGGAATAGCAAACCAAAGAAGCATAGCCTGGTCAATAGCTAAAATTCTCTCTGAGTCAGGGGCGGAAATAGTCGCTGCTTATCAGAATGAACGGGTTAAAGATCCAGTCGACAAACTAACATCGCAACTCCCCAGTGTTTACACGATTGAGTGTGATGTTAGCGATGATAAAAACGTAGAATCTGCCTTTTCTCAAGTTGAATCAAATTCAGGTAAGGTAGACATCGTTGTTCACTCAATAGCCTTTGCCCAAAAAGAAGATTTAGGCGGCCGATTCGTAGATACTGATCGAGAAGGTTTTAGAATAGCTTTGGACATTAGTGCCTATTCTCTCGTTTCATTAGCGAGACACGCATCTCCGCTAATGAAGGACGGCGGCAACATAATTACTATGTCGTTTATGGCTGCAGAAAAAGTTTTTCCTGGTTACAACGTTATGAGCACTGCTAAAGCAGCATTGGAAAATGAAGTGAGGCAATTAGCTAACGATTTAGGTCCGGATTCTATTAGAGTAAATGCGATTTCTGCTGGCCCGCTTGATACCTTGTCATCGAGAGTTATAAGCGGATATAGAGATATGAAAAAAGCACATTTAGAACGAGCTCCGCTTCAGAGAAACATAACCCATGATGAAGTTGCTTCGACAGCTCTTTATCTTTGCAGCAACATGTCCAGTGGTGTCACTGGAGAAGTGGTACATGTCGACACGGGTTACCACGTCATGGGAATATAGAATGACCTGGGCACAAATAATAGTAGACGCACTCAAAGGGCATGAGATAAGCCTAATAGCGTACGTACCCGATTCAAGTATTCATCAAGTTACCAAAATTGTAGATCAAGATGATTACTTTCACCTGGTTTCTGCGGCTCGAGAAGAGGAAGCTTTAGGAATTGCGGCAGGGGCTTATGCGACAGGCAGAAATGCTGCTGTATTTATGCAATCGAGCGGATTTGGTAATTCAGTAAATGCTGTCGCAGGCTTGGCAATACCCAGTAGAATTCCTATCCCTATTTTCATCAACCTCCGGGGCGAGCACGGAGAGTTTAATATCGCCCAAGTGACTATGGGAAGATCAACCAGGCCTATTTTGGACATACTTGGAGTGCCTCATTACACAATTGACAGTAACGATAGATTGGAAGAGAAAGTAAATGGAGCACTGAAGTTATGTTACGCTTCCAGAGAACCTTTGGCATTATGCATGACACCTCTACTTCATGGTGGAAAAAATGTTTAGATACTCCGCCACAAAAAGAATTTTGAGCCACCTTAACAAGGAACCTGTCGTTTCAAATCTGGGACCGACATCTGATGAATTATGGCATGCATCAGATAGAGACAGAAACTTTTATACCTATGGCTCTATGGGCCTTTGTTCGTCGATTGCATTAGGTATGGCCTTGTCTTGCGAAGAAAAAGTCATTTCGCTAGACGGTGATGGATCTATATTAATGAACCTCGGAACCATAGCTACCATAGGGCGCGAGTCGCCGACTAATCTAATTGTAATAGTTTGGGACAATGAAGAATGGGCCCAGACAGGTCACCAGAAAAGTCACACGGCTTATGGAACGGACTTGGAAATGGTAGCTAAAGCTAACGGTATCGAAAAGTCCTTAACAGTTTCAGATGAAGAAAAGCTAGACCTCATACTTGGGCAAGCACTCAGTGAAGAGGGTCCATGGTTTATAGTTGCCAAAATAGAGGATGAGCCTTATCTACCGGTAGCTCCAGTCGAACCCGAGCATACTCTACACCGATTTCGTCAAACTTTTATAACCGCGCCTGACCGGGTAGGCTAACTCACTTTCACTACATTACTGGCTGGTAGAATTTTATCTCGTATTGACGGCATCAACAAACCTGAAATAGCCACTAAGAAAAATCCCAAGACAGAATTAATCATTAATGCACTTGGTGACCCAATCCACTCAGAAACAGCCCCAATAATTAGTGATCCTACAGGCCCAGCGCCGATTGCTATCGTGACCACCCCTAGTGCTCGACCCCTAAATTCAGGCTTTGCAACTAGAAGAACAATGGTTGATTGCATAGTTCCGAATCCGGAGGTGCCTATTCCCAAGAAAAGTAACAATGGTAAAGATAGAAGGTACCAAGCAGAATTTGAGAAAAAAAACAATGCAGCCAATGACAATAAGGACCCATAAAGAAACACCTTCCCATGGTAGAGCATCCTATTTTGTGAGGCTATCCCGATAGAACCAATTAGGGCTCCCATGCCGTCACTGGCCATCAATATTCCCATTAAAAGGGGACCTACATTAAGTACTTCCTTAGAAATCACGGTTACCATCTGCATATAAGGGAAAAGCAGTAGATTCATAAATATCGTAATCACGATAACAGCTGAAATAGTCTGACTTGTAAAAGCATATTTAAATCCATCACCGAGGTTTGCGTATAACTGGGCAATTCCTTTTTTCTCTTCAACATCCCCGGTGACATCGATTCTGTTTTTAGACTGAGAAACTTTCAAAATTAATAAACATCCGACTGTCATAAACAAGGTTAGCATTACATAGGCTCCGTCGACGCCAACGAATGCAATCATTGCTCCAGCCAGAGCAGGACCCACCATTTTACTTACGTGCATTCCTACCGAATCTAAAGCAACCCCATTTGTAATTCCTCTTGCCCCCATCATATCCATCACCAAGGACCTTCTGGATGGCATATCCAAAGACCAGCCTAACCCCGGGACAATTATCGCTATATATGCGTACCAATATTCCACGGAACCAAATATGAATAATAATGTCATTACTGTTGCAGCTATCAGATTCAAAAACTGAGTTACAACAATTAGTTTTTTTCGGTCTAATTTGTCCGCGAGAAATCCACCAAAGATACCAAGGAATAAGAAAGGAACCATACCGAAAAACCCGACCAGCCCAACAGAAAATGGTGACTCAGTTTTATCAAGAACAAACCAGGACAAGGTGGTCATCTGCATCCACCTAGACACATACATGGAAATATTTGTTCCCCACAGAAGACGATAATTACCGTTCTTGAATGCATCAAAAGTATGCAGGCTTCTGATATTTCTCGTATTTATTCGTGAATTACTGGACATGAATTATTAATCATATATTCTACAGTCCCAACGCAACACTTCAAAATTTAATAAAACACTAATATATCGTCAAATTTTTAATCAAATGCGCCGTCTAGGAAACACACAGGAGAAGCACAGGGTCTTCATTTTTTCAAATGATTGCCGTAAATATGATAGCTGGTGAAGGTCAGATCCGATAATAGCAGATAAAAAAGCCGTTAAGCCCTATTTGAATTAATTACATTACAAGGATATTTAGACATTAAATCTGAATAAAATAACGTCTCCATCTTGAACTTCATATTCCTTACCTTCTACTCGCATTTTACCCGCCTCCTTCGCACCTTGTTCTCCATTAAACTGGATATAATCTGGAAAAGATATAACCTCAGCTCTTATGAATCCTTTTTCGAAATCGGTGTGTATTGCCCTTGACGCTCTGGGTGCCAAGGAGTGAACCGGAACAGTCCACGCCCTAGATTCTTTTGGTCCGGCAGTAAAATATGTCATCAAATCCAGCAAATCATAGCCTTCATATATCATCCTGACTAACCCAGGTTGTTCCAAACCAAGTTCTTTTAAAAATTCCTCCTGATCATTGGAATCGAGTTGGGAGAGTTCTGCCTCAATTTTAGCCGAGATTAAAACAGATCCTGCGCCTTCTTTTTTAGCCATATCAAAAACCGATTCAGAATAATGGTTTCCTTGCGCGGCATCACTTTCATTTACGTTACACACATAGAGAATTGGTTTAGCTGTCAATAATTGCAGGCTCTTCAATAGCGTTTCTTCAGCATCTTTAATTTCTATAAGGCGAACTGGTTTGCCGTCCCGCAAAAGCTTCAAAGCTTTATTCACGATACCTATTAAGTCTTGGGATTCCTTATCTCCGCTTTTGGCTTTTTTAGACAAAACAGATTCCCGTCTTTCCAACGTCTCTAAATCTGCCAACATAAGTTCGGTCTCAACGGTTTCAAGATCAGAGAGTGGATCTATTTTACCTTCTACATGGACTATGTCAGAATCATCAAAGCACCGTAAAACATAGGCTATTGCATCCATCTCTCTAATATTGGCGAGAAATTGGTTGCCCAAACCTTCCCCCTTAGATGCTCCTTTCACCAACCCCGCAATATCTACAAACGTCATCCTGGTAGGAACAATATTTTCAGATTTTGCTATTTCAGCCAGCTTATAAAGCCTCGGATCTGGTATTGCGACTTCTCCCACGTTGGGTTCTATGGTACAAAAAGGGTAATTCTCTGCCTGAGCCATAGCCGTTTTAGTAAGCGCATTAAAAAGAGTAGATTTACCAACATTAGGCAACCCTACAATTCCACATTTAAATCCCATGAGGTAAGTCCAAATTATTCATGATTATGACAACGATTCCTCCATGGAGAATAGACAATATATGCCAAATTTAACAACAATAAAAAAGCCCCGACTGCTCGGGGCTCGGACCAATCGTATAGATTGGCTGCGGGAACAATACACAGTGGGGCAGCCTGACGTCAGTCTACCCCAGTGTGTTTTGCTACTATAGTGCTAGTTGGCCTTTCCTATTCTGAAAACGTTAGTTCCGCATCCAGTTGAGCAAATGCCCTTAGTTGCGGGTCTACCATTTTTCAATGTAACCTGCTGAGGGTTATTAATTTCTACCTTGGCCCTGCACTTGACGCAGTACGCTTCCATATCTCCCTCCTTGTGAGGACTAACTATATATATTTCATATTATTCATATAATTACCAGTAACGCAACCCTTTTTATACCACATATAGTACTTTCTTTCTAAATTTGACCACCAACATATAGTATTTTCCCTTTTGAAGCCTGCAAATTGTCAACATTGATGGCTAAAGAAATATTTTTGTAACACCAGCGCAATATCTATTTAACAGCACCGCAATACTTAAGAAACATCAGCCCACTAAAGTACCAGAAAGAGGTCGAACAGGTCTGTCGTCTTGACAGATTTGCTCATAGTTCAAGTAATTCGGAGGTTTGATATGGATTCGGGACATACCGCTTGGATGCTAATCGCCACAGCATTAGTATTTTTCATGACTCCTGGCCTGGCTTTCTTCTATGGAGGTTTGGTAAGAGCAAAAAATCTCGTCAATACGATCATGATGAGTTTCATGTCTATCGCAATAGTCAGTATAGTATGGGTCCTATGGGGATACAGCCTGGCCTTTGGGACCGGCAATGCCTTCATCGGTGATTTTAGCCATCTTGGACTATCAGGAGTTTCATTTACCTCATCAGAGGGCGATGATATCCCCCCTCTACTGTTTGTAGCATTTCAAATGATGTTTGCAGTGATAACTCCTGCTCTTATAACTGGGGCCTTCGCAGAGAGATTCAAATTTAGTACCTATTTGATTTTTCTAGTCCTCTGGAGCACTCTAGTATATTCCCCTATAACGCACTGGGTATGGGCCTCCAACACTCTTGCCAATGGAACTGAAGTTAACGGGTGGCTTTGGGATTTAGGAGCCCTTGATTTTGCAGGCGGAACTGTTATCCACATAAATGCTGGTATGGCTGCCGTGGTTGCAGCTCTTCTAGTAGGAAAACGAAGGAATCCTGGACTGCAATCAAATAATGTTCCTTACGTTGTCTTGGGCGCAGCAATCCTATGGCTAGGATGGTTCGGATTTAACGCGGGTTCAGCCGTTGCAGCCAACGATTCAGCAGCCAATGCATTTCTTGTAACAAGTCTTGCAGCCTCAACAGCAGCATTAACCTGGGGCGTAATATCACACCTTAAAACTGGGAAAATGGGTGCCATAGGAGTGGCCACAGGAGCTGTGGCTGGATTAGTCGCCATCACACCTGCGGCAGGGGCGGTCAATGCCATGGGATCACTCGCAATCGGATTTGGCGCCGGCTTCATATGCTTTTTCGCTGTAGAGATCCTTCATAAAACCAACATGGACGACGCTCTAGATGTATTTGCAGTACATGGAGTAGGCGGCATTTGGGGAGCAATAGCCACAGGTATATTTGCGCTGGAATCAATCACAGGCGGAACAAAAGGTCTGATAGAAGGAAACGTGGAACAAGTAGGTATCCAAGCCGTTGGAGTTGTTGCGACTCTGGCATATTCAGGAATAGTTAGCCTGATTATCTTGTTTATTTTGGATAAGATACCAGGACTCGGACTAAGATCCAGTGAGTCTGATGAAGACATAGGTCTAGATTTAGCTGAACATGGAGAGCAAGCAACTGTCCAGGACGGAGCTAACTAGCAGATTCTCGTATCGGAAAAGGGCGGTTTGGAAACCGTCCTTTTCCTGCCTCTTGATTAATGTTACATAATTGTTTCTTAAATGTTGCAACAATATTACACGCCGTGTAGTATCAGCAAGGAAATGTTTCCTAAATGTTACAAAGGAGATCATAAATGATAAAAATAGAAGCCATTTTCAGACCTGAAAGGGTAAATGCAGTTACTGATTCACTCGTCGCTGCGGGAGTCACAGGCTTTCACTACCAAAACATTACTGGCCAGGGACAACAACAAGGGGTAGAAGTAATTACTGGTAGAGGAAGTCAAACAGCTACAAGATCAGCAGTTTCAAAAACTTTACTAGTAACAATCGTCTCAAATGATAAAAAAGATAAAGTAGTTGACGCGATAATTTCATCAACTCGCACTGGCGGGATAGGCGACGGGAAAATTTTCATTAGTGAAGTATCTGACATCATAAGAGTTAGAACCGGTGAAACAGGCGAAGAAGCTATTTAAATACTTCTAATTTCGTTTACAAATAGGGAGCACTTCTATTGTTCCCTAACCTAGCTGTTACATTCCTTTAACATTTTTCCTAACATTTCTTATCTTTACCGCCATAGAATCATCTGAATATTCAATACCATTAAATAATGTGCGTATTAGGAGTTAATAATGGATTCTGGGCATACAGCGTGGATGCTAACAGCATCAGCATTAGTTTTTTTCATGACCCCTGGCCTAGCCTTTTTCTACGGAGGCTTAGTCCGAGTAAAAAGTTTAGTAAATACAATCATGCTGAGCTTCATGACGATTTGTGTAGTGACTATTGTCTGGACATTATGGGGCTACTCTCTAGCATACGGTCCAAATGTGACAGGTTCACCATTAATAGAAGGATTCATAGGTAATCTCAGTGTTTTAGGATTAGAAGGGATCAGATGGGAACCATTAGATTCAGAAGGCTCATTCGGAGGCGGAGGTGTTGATGTTCTATTTCAAATGATGTTCGCTATTATCACCCCTGCATTAATCACAGGAGCATTTGTAGAACGGTTCAAATTCTCAACATATTTAATTTTCACCATTATTTGGATCACAGTAGTTTATGCCCCAGTTGCCCACTGGGTTTGGGGTGGAGGATGGATTGGGGCTGACGGCGCTGGAGCTTTAGATTTTGCTGGAGGAATAGTTATTCACATTACAGCCGGAGCCGCCGCAGTGGCCGCAGCGCTATTAGTTGGAAAAAGGACAAACCCTGGACTACAACCTAACAATGTTCCATATGTCATTTTAGGGGCAGCGATTCTTTGGTTTGGCTGGTTTGGCTTCAATGGTGGTTCAGCTTTATTAGCTGACGGATATGCGGTCAACGCAATGTTAGTGACTCAAATTTCAGCAGCCACTGCTGCTACCACTTGGGGTTTAATAGGACTATTTACCACTGGCAAAATTAGTGGGGTAGGAGTCGCTACAGGAGCAATTGCTGGATTAGCGGCCGTCACACCGGCTGCAGGTTCAGTGAACCCATTAGGGGCATTAGCGATAGGGCTTGGCGCTGGGGCAATTTGTTATTTTGCAGTTGAGTTAATCCACAGAACTAATCTAGATGATGCCCTTGACGTTTTCGCAGTTCATGGAATTGGTGGACTTTGGGGATGTATCGCAGCTGGAATTTTTGCAGTAGAAAGCATTGCTGGAGATGGAATCAAAGGATTAATTCAAACGGGTAGCTTTGAACAAGTTTGGATACAAGCATACACTGCAATAACTGTATTGATTTATACATTTGTAATAACTTATGTAATTTTATTCGTGCTAGACAAAATACCGGGATTAGGCCTAAGAGTTTCCGAATCCAGTGAAAATCAAGGATTAGACTTGGTTGAACATGGAGAACAAGCAGAGGTGAATGACGGCGCCAATTAAAACCTAGCTATCATAATAAAAATAGGAAGTGTTTTTATAGCACTTCCTATTTTTATTTAGTTAGGTAAAATATAGAAAACGAGAACTATATGCCTACAAACGTACCTCCTCAATATAGAGATGCAGAGCAAAGATTCAGAGATGCAGTAACTATTCAATCAAAAATTGCAGCTCTCCAAGAAATGCTTCAGATAATGCCTAAGCATAAAGGTACCGACCATTTAAAAGCACAGCTAAGAGCTCGGTTGTCCAAACTAATGTCAGACCTAGATACATCCTCTGGGGGAAAGGGAGGACGGACAGAACCCTTCTCTCTACCTAAGGAAGGAGCTGGCAGAGCCACCTTGATTGGTCCCACCAACGTCGGAAAATCCCTGCTCCTAGCTTCGGCAACAGGAGCCAAAACCAAGGTGGGTTCGTACGAATTAAGCACCCAAGAACCTATTCCTGGCATGTATCCTTATAACGATATATATATCCAGATGGTGGACACCCCTCCGATAGATAACGTAGCAACTCAAAGTAGACTTTACGGACTTTTGAGAACAAGCGACATATTTGTTTTCGTAGCTGATTTAACAAATAACCCTGTAGACCATACAGAAAATTCCTTTACAGAACTCAAAGAGTGGGGATTTGATCTTCTACAGGAAGGACAATCCCCAGAAGAAGACAGTCAATTCACTTCAAAACCTACCATCATTGTTTGCAACAAAGCCGATATTCCAGGGGCACTAGACAACTATGATGAAATGGAAAGCCGTTACGCGAAAAAATTTCCACTTATTATGTCGAGTGCCGAGGAAGAAGTGGGTTTAGATGACCTCGCATCGGAATTATTCAAAAGTTTGAAAATAATACGGATATACACAAAATCTCCGAGAGAAAGACTGCAGGACTTCGATAAAAAAGATCCTGTGGTTTTACCAATCGGAAGTACCGTAGGAGAAGCCGCACAGCAAGTTCACAAAGAACTTAGCCACGGATTAAAGTACGCTATCTTGTGGGGAGATTCAGGTAAATTTGACGGCCAACGGGTAGGTAGAGGTCATGAATTATCCGACGGCGACGTAATAGAAATTCACGCCTAGTCAGCACTTACCTATTTAAGGAATCTACCACTCGGCCCGGGGTCATCGGTAATTCAGTCATTCTAACTCCGACGGCGTCATAAATGGCGTTGGCTATAGCTGCCATTGGGGGGATCAAACAAGCTTCTCCTACCCCACGCAAACCAAATGGATGTCCTGGGTTAGCCACTTCCACTAGTACCGTATCAATCATAGGTAAATCCAAAGCGACAGGCATCCTATAATCTAGAAAGGATGAATTCATCATATTACCTTCACTATTAAAGATGTACTCCTCATTTAAAGCCCAACCTATTCCCTGAACAGCACCACCTTGTAATTGTCCTTCTACATAGCTCGGATGAATAGCCTTCCCTACATCTTGCACAGAAGTGTACCGTAAAATATCAACCTTACCAGTTTCTTTATCTACCTCAACATCAACAATATGAACAGCGAATGCATTACCTACTCCTCCGGGATTAACCGTAGCCCGACCAACTATAGGACCCCCAGTGCCATTAAGCAGGCTAGCTAATTCCGAGAACTCAATACTTAATTCAGGATCACTTTTGTGCCTTATAGTGGCTTTATCATATTCAACTTCTGACGAATCTACATCCCAAATACGGGCTGCTCTATCCATCATCTGCTCTTTAATATCGTAGGCAGCCTCCACACATGCTGTACCAGTCTTAAAAGTTACTCCACTCCCACCAGCTCCAGAGCTATAACCGATTGAATCAGTATCCCCAATAGATGGTTTTACATCTTCTGCTTCCAATCCCAACACATCCGCAACTTGCATGGCCATTGCCGCTCTGCTTCCTCCAATATCTGGAGATCCTTCAACTAAAGACACCGTGCCATCTGCATTCACACTGGCTACAGCACTGGCAGGCCCACTACCGTTAAACCAAGCACCAGATGCGATACCCCGTCCCTTCCTCGACTCATTTAAATCTGAGGTATAGTGCGGGTGATTCCTTGCTGCTTCCAATGTTTCTACTAGCCCTATTTTTCTATACACAGGACCGTTTGCAGGCTGACGGGTACCTTCCTTTGCGGCATTCAAAAGTCTAAATTCTATTGGATCAATATTTAATTTCTCCGCAACTTCATCCATCACAGTCTCAATTGCAAAGGCCGCAGCCGGGGATCCAGGGGCCCTATAAGCGGAGGATTTTTGAACATTGGTAACAACGTCTAGTCCCTCGACATACGCGTTTGGAATAACATAAGGACCTAACATAGTCCGGCTACCCCCTGCTACCGGGGAGCCGGGGAAGGCACCAGCCTCAAAGATCAGTCTAGCTTTTACGGCTTTGAGGCTACCGTCATTTGATGCCCCTACTTTTATTTCTATTTCGGTACCAGATGTTGGGCCGGTACCCATAAAAACTTCAGCCCGGGTCATTGTTATTTTTACAGCAGCCCCCGATTTTTTTGACAAAATGGCTGCTACTGGTTCCAAATAAACTCCACCCATCCCTTTACCTCCGAACCCTCCTCCGATTTCCAAAGGAACCACAGTAACGTTTCCTAAAGGAATATCCAATATTGCGGATATATGATCTCTAAATGCGAAAAGCTGCTGCGTACTACACCAGGCCGTCACTTTGTTGTCTTTGTTCCAAAATACAGTCGTTGCCTGTGGCTCTATGTAACCTTGATGCACAGCCTTCGTCCTAAATTGTCTTTCAACTACGACATCAGACTCGTTGAATGCCTTTTCAACATCTCCTTCTTCAGAGATTATTTTTAATGCTAAATTACTAGTCCCTGCCGTTCCATCATCACCCCAACCGCCTACTCTGAATAAAGCACTAGATTGAGTCAATAGTCTGTCATGTAAAACAGGGGCCGTATCCTTAAGAGCTTCCGTGGCTGTCAGAACTGGAGTCAGAATCTCATAGTCAACTTCTATTAAGCCTAGAGCTTCCTCCGCTATATGAGCGTCAACAGCAGCCACTGCAGCGACTGCATGGCCAACATAAAGAGCCTTCTCTCTCGCCATTACGTTTCTAGTATAAAACCCATAATTTACAGCTGCGCCTTCTTCCAAATCAGCGATTTCAGCCGAAACTTCCGGTAGATCAGATCCCGTCATTACAGATTTCACACCAGGATAGGCTAGAGCCTTGGAGGTATCTATGGACTTTATTCTTGCATGAGCATGGGGGCTTCTAAGAACCCTTCCGTGAAGGTAACCCACGGGAAATGAATCCGCACTATATCGTGCACGACCAGTTACTTTATCTGCTCCATCGTGACGTATTGGCCTGGTACCTACTACATCAAATTCCTTTTCAGAAAGGACCATATTTGGCTCATAGGTGGTCATGATGTATCTCCTAGTTAAGTTGTTTTTCTGCTACATCCCAAATTTAACACACAATAGCAGATCGAAACTGAGCAAACTTACACATACCAAAATAAACAATAACATTCCGAACAGCAACAAATAGTTGATGAGGCTCGATCAGGCTTGAAAATCTATCCCTTGTTGTATGTCATAATACGGTACTTAATTCGTTTAAATTCCCTACAATTTGAAAAAGGTAAACCAGATGAAATTCGGCGCATCAATATCAAGCTACACTACTACATGGGATAGTATTGAGTCAGCAATAGATACGATGGAATCAGGCGGTTGGGACAGCATATGGTTCCCCGACCATTTCATTCCACCAGCTGCCTGGAAGGGAGGCGAAGATCAGCCTATATTTGAATCCTGGTCCCTTTTAGCAGCAGTGGCCGGAATGACAGAGAAGCTACGAATGGGACACATGGTGAATGGAAACACATATAGAAACCCTGCTCTAGTAGCAAAAATGGCGACCACAATAGATCAAATTTCGAGGGGAAGGTTCATACTGAGCCACGGTGCAGCATGGTTTCAAAGAGAACACGAGGCTTATGGATGGGAATTCCCATCACTCAAAGAACGTTCTGACAGATTTGAAGAATCATGTCAATTAATTAGGTTGCTTCTCAATTCTGAAGAACCTGTTAATTTCAAAGGCGAATATTACAGTTTGGAAAACGCTCCTTTGTCTCCAAAGTCATTTCAAAACCCCCACCTACCGATTATGGTAGGCGGGTTAGGTGAAAAACGCACACTTCGCACCCTAGCGAGGTACGGTGACATGTGGAACCTCGACGGGTTCGCGGTCGGCAAAGAAGAAAACGCACAGTTCGGCGGCATGTCACTTGAACTGTTTAACAGAAAAGTCGATATTTTACATAAACACTGTGAAAAAGCTGGCAGGGATCCGTCAGAAATAAGTCTCACAATATCGATGCCCACAAAATTGTCTAATGACAAGTCAGAAACAGATGCCTTCATAAAACAAGTCGGTCCTGGAACTGTTGCAGGAACTGCAGACTACATAATTTCGAGAGTTGGTGAATTCATGGAAGCAGGGGTAGATGAAATTATGTTTTCACCAAGACCAAGTGATAAAGAATCACTACAGGAACTTGATGAAGAGGTAATCTCGGCTTTTCATTAAAAGGGTTTTATAGTCAGATTTCAGTAAATATCCTCAGACAAATCACACCTTGAATATTCTAAGTGACAGATACACTCATTATTGGCCTGACAGACGTCCAGCGATCTAGGCAAAAAGCTTAGCTCACAGAATCATTTACTATTACGACCTTTCTAACTAAATCGCTCCCCCAACTATCTGAAAGGAATAATTATTTGTCTTGTCTGATAAATTCAGCGATTTTTTCCCCTATCATCATGGTAGGAACATTAGTATTTGCCCTCACACAGTCATGCATAATAGAGGCGTCACCTATCCGCAAATTCTTTATACCATGCACCTTTCCATATTGATCCACAACTGCCATGGGATCCGTCTCTGGGCCCATCCTACAAGTGCTACTTATATGATGGCTGGTTGTAGAATTTTTACGTATCCACAGATTAAGTAGCTCATTATCTTCCAGTTCTTCATCCGAAGGTTCAATACGACCCTCAACTATAGGACTATAAGAAGGTCCATCCCCCACTTGGGCACATAATCTGACACACTCTCGCATTCGTCGTAAGTCCTCTTCTTCCCTAAAGTAATTATAGTTTAGGTAGGGTTGAATACTTGGGTCTGGTGACCTCAACAAAAGTTCACCGGAGCCTATCTGAAGATACAAACAAGCAGTCATACCCACACCTTTATACATATTCTCTCCATCGGTCATATAAAACCGCTGAGGTACCGTCGCCGTGTGGTGAATTAGCATATCGTTATGGAGAGTAGAACCATCTGCTGTGTATCTAATAGCTACAGTAGCCCCACGTTTGGACCCATCCCTGACATGTTCATACCCCTCTTTTACCTCCCAAATAAGACGCACTTGGGGGTGATCTCTCAAATTCTGACCGACCCCAGGCAAGTCATGTACCACCTCGATTCCTTTCTCTATAAGGTGCGCATTTGGACCTATACCCGACAACATTAGCAATTGAGGGGACCCTATCGAACCAGCACTCACGATTATTTCTCTTCCTTTTTCAACGTATGTCTTTCCGTTCTTTTTTAGTTCAACACCAGTAGCTCTTTTTTTATTGAACAAAATTCTCTGAACGTTGCAATCAGCCTTCAAAGTTAAATTGACACGATCTCGAGCTGGGTTCAAATAAGTTAAAGCAGTACTCTGCCGAACTCTGTCTATAGTGTTGAAAGGCATGGGACCAACTCCAGTAGAATCAGGATCATTATGATCTTCTGTCTCTGGATAACCTATATCTTGAAATCCCTGGAAAAATGCTTCTGCGTCGCGCGTCCATTCACTTCTAGGATGCCTCCTCACACGCACAGGACCATCTTGACCATGAAAATCTCCTCCCATGTCGGTATCATTCTCTAGCTTTTTAAAAGCTGGTAGGCATTTCTCAAAACTCCATTCTTCATTTCCATTTTCTGCCCAGGTGTCATAGTCTTCAGGATCTCCCCGAAGGAAAATCTGTGCATTAACGGCACTGGATCCGCCCATAGCTTTACCACGTGGTACCAACATAGGGTAATCTTGCTCATCTGTTGCATCCGCTACGAAAAGCCAACGCTTATCTTCGCCGGGGTCAAGCCACCAGTTCGGCTGGCTTAAAAGTTCTGGGCCATAACCATATTTGAATTTGTCGGGAAGTGAGGAGAACTCTTCATAGTCGCTTCCTGATTCTAAAAGAAGCACAGATTTAGATTCATCTTCACTCAGCCTGGCAGCGATAATTGCCCCAGCAGAACCCGCCCCAACTACAATGTAATCGTATTCCATATAAACCTCTCCATAATAGATCTAGCTAACTACCGGTCTGTGCTGTATCCAAGGGCGAATTGATTCAAAAGCTGCACTGACTGCTAGGACTGTCTCCTCGTCTCCGTATCTCCCCACGATATGTAATCCAACAGGCATACCTTCTGAATCGAATCCGCAGGGAATACTCGCAGCTGTAAACCCAATTGTATTAATAGGATGTGTGAAAGGCACAAACCCCCATTCAGGATTAGGATAAGGATCATGACCTCCTATTTTTTGAGGATATAGATCAGTGGAAAAGGCAGTTGTCGGCATTGTTGGACTGATAAGTACATCAAACTTTTTAAATTCATCTAGAAATTGGTTAATCATACGGCCTCTCATACCCAGGGCCTTAACGTACTCGGTAGCAGTGACCTCACTTCCATTCTCGATGGCCCACTTCCCATACCATGTCAGTGGATCTGTGGGGTCATCTAGTAAATGCCCGTTGGAAACAAAGGCACTTGTGGTAAATATAGAAAGCCATGGATCAAAAGGTGTTTCCAGTTTCAATGTAGATTGATCGACGGTGCAGCCCAGTTCTAAAAATGCTTTAACCGCTTCTTCTGTTATTTCTGCAACCTCTGAATCAACGGGAGTGTAGCCAAAATCTGGAGTCCAGCCTACACGGAATCCAGACACTCCTTTTTCAACTGCCTCAATGAAATTGGGAACTGAAGAATTAAGGGAACCGGGATCTCTTGGATCAAACCCGGCGAGTACTTGCAGCATTAGTGCAGAATCTCTAACAGTGCGTGTTAAAGGTCCTTGTTGGCTTGTGTAATTCACAGCAGCAGGAGTATTAACTCCCGTAAAACTCGATACTCTACCTTGGGTAGGTTTTATACCATAAGTCCCGCTAAAACTAGCCGGAATTCGAATAGATCCACCTCCATCTCCACCTGTAGCTAAAGAGGTTAAGCCTGCGACTACTGATGCAGCAGCACCTCCGCTAGAACCTCCTGAGGTGCGTTCTATATTCCAAGGATTCCTACATGGCTCACCCAACTTGTTTTCATTGGCTCCTAAAAGACCAAATTCAGGGGTGTTGGTTTTGCCAAGCATTATTGCTCCTGCTGCAAGAACGCGCTCAACCACGGCACAATCAGCATCAGGTACTCTGTCTTTATAAGCGAATGAGCCACCAGTAGTTTTCACACCCTTGGTCATTTGTAAGTCTTTGATGGAAATTGGCACCCCATGTA
>TARA_B100000686_G_scaffold193751_2_pt1 | contig 16014 bp, 13 predicted proteins | sample TARA_B100000686 | Tara Oceans TARA_B100000686 (sample SAMEA2622733) | marine metagenome | biome: marine biome (ENVO:00000447); feature: marine epipelagic mixed layer (ENVO:xxxxxxxxx); material: "saline water (ENVO:00002010), including plankton (ENVO:xxxxxxxx)" | depth 150 m
AGTCTGATTTTCATTTTGAATTTTTACATTTTCTTTTGCTTCAACTGATTGATGTAAGCCTTCAGACCATCTTCTCCCAGGCATCTTTCTTCCAGAGAACTCATCGATGATTATAACTTGATTATCTTCAACTACATAATCAATGTCTTTTTTATAAATTAAATTTGCTTTGAGAGAAGAGTCAATATAGTGTAATAAAGAAATATTTTTTGGATCATATAAACTAGAGGTATTAGTGATCAGATTATTTGATAATAAAAGTTTTTCTATTTCGCTATGGCCATCTTCAGTTAATGATGCACTCTTCTGTTTTTCATCAATCTTATATAATTTATCACTATCTTTGTTTGTTATTAATAAATTAGTTATTTTGTTGATTTGTTGGTAGAGCATGCTGCTTTCTGCAGCCGAACCAGAAATTACTAATGGTGTTCTTGCTTCATCAATCAAAACTGAATCAACTTCATCAATAATTGCATATGCTAGTTCGCTTTGTACTTTTTGACTAATATGATAAACCATATTGTCTCTTAAATAATCAAACCCGAATTCATTATTTGTCCCATAAACAATATCTCTCGAATACATTTCTTTTTTTTCTTCAGGTTCTGAACTACTCGTGATAGTACCAACAGATAATCCAACAAAATTAAAGATTTTTCCCATCCATATAGAGTCACGTTGAGCAAGGTAATCATTCACTGTTACAATAAATACTGGCTTACTTGTAAGTGCATTTAAAAAAGCAGGTAACGTGGCAACCAGCGTTTTACCCTCTCCAGTTTTCATTTCAGCAATTTTCCCTTCATGGAGTACAATTCCGCCTATTAATTGTTCATCAAAATGCCTCATACCCAAGGAACGTTTAGCTGCCTCACGTATCAATGCAAAAGCATCAGGCAGCAGATCATCTAAATTATTTGAATTGAGATAAGAGTTTTTAAGCCTTTCCATTTCAGTGGGAAAGTTTTCATCTTTGAAAGCGCTGTACTTTTCTTCTAAATCATTTATCTTACCTACTAAAGGACGGTATTTCTTGAGTAAACGACTATTTCTAGAACCAAATAAACTTTTAACTATTTGTGGTATCATTTAAATATCAGCGTAAAACATATATTAACATATAGATTGCCTAATGGCTTATCATGATATAATAATTTTAAGTTTTTATGAAAAAAATTTCATCTTTTCTGCCTGACAATATTCTTAATAAAAGCGTATTGATAAAGAATTTAAATCAATTTATAAGCAGCAATTTTCCAAAAAATATTGCTGGCCAAATAGAAGTAATTAATATAAAGGCCGACATAGTCGTGATAGGCTGTAAAAATAGTTCCGTGGCTACTAACCTCAAATTTGAAAGAAATAAATATTTAGATATATTCAGAAAAAACAATTTTCTTAATATAGTAGATATTAAAATTATTATTGATAATTAAGGCTTTATTTCTATTGGTTTCGTATAGAAAATTGGTGCATCAGCTTCATTCTCTATAATAAACTCTTCCCAAGCCTCTTCATTATTAATTAATTCACGTAATAATAGATTATTAAGATGGTGACCTGATTTATATGCCGAAAAAGAACCTATTAATCCATGACCTAAGAGATAAAGATCGCCAATTGCATCTAAAATTTTATGTTTCACAAACTCATCATCAAACCTTAATCCTTCTTCATTAATAACTTTATAGTCATCAATAACAACAGCATTATTAACACTACCACCAAGAGCAAGATTGTTTTTTCTCAAAATCTCAATGTCTTTAGCAAAACCGAATGTTCTAGCTCTACTTACTTGGCTTAGATAAGAAACGGTAGAAAAATCTATTTCAGCTGATTGAGAAGTTTTTGTGAAAGTTGGATGATTAAAATCAATTGTAAATGCCACTTTAAATCCTTCAAATGGCTCAATTCTAGCCCACTTTTCATCTTGCTTAACCTCCACAGTTTTTTTAATTTTTATAAATTTTTTTGGTGAATTCTGTTCTTGTATTCCTGCTGATTGAATCATAAACACAAAAGGTCTAGAGCTACCATCCATAATAGGTACTTCTGGTCCATCTAATTCAACTAGGGCGTTATCTATTCCTAAACCAGCCATTGCTGATAATAAGTGTTCAACAGTAGAGATTTGGATCACTTTATTAGAGAGGGTTGTTGATAATCTTGTATCATGAACATTTTTTAATGACGCCTTGACTGAATTGTTATCTGTATTAACTAAATCTACATCAATTCTTCTAAACCTTATACCAGTATTAACTGGAGCAGGATTGAGAGTAAGATTAATCTTCTGACCAGTATGTAGGCCCACACCTGTTGCCTTTATTTTATTCGAAAGTGTACGTTGTTTGATCATAGTTTTATAGCAGTTAATAAAGTATATGGTTTTTCGCTATATTTGTTAAGGAAAAACCCCCAATTTATAAGTAATATGCCCCTATATTATGACAAAATTCATACATTAAAGTTCTTTATGGAAATATGCAGATAATTTAGTCCAAAAACTATTAATGAAGGCTAATATAGGATTATCTTCCAAAGTACTCCTGTGAGGCATATCTTTCAATTTTTCTTCTCTGTAGAGTAGGAGTCCAACGGCAGTTGAATACCTAGCTTTCCCACTCACATTACCAATTCCTGGAATATTAGCGGGGGCACCTATCCTAGCTGGGCATGAAAATTTTGCTTCAGCATAATCATCAAGACCAGATAGTCTTGCTCCACCACCAGTAAAAACAATTCCTGATCTTATTTTGCTTGAATGACCACTGTTTTCGATTTCAATCTGTATTTTTTCAAAAATTTCATCAATCCTGCATCCTATAATATGACTTAAATTAGTTAGGCTAACTTCATTATCTGGTTTATCCGAAACAGAAGGTACTGTTATCATTTTTTCACTGTCATCAGGATTATTCATGAGAGATCCATGTTGTATTTTTATTTCTTCCGCTGCTTCAGTTGATGTGCGCAAACCAATTTTAATATCGTTAGTTATCATTTGACCGGCAATCTGTATAACAGATGTATGTTTAATAGTTCCATCTGTGAAAATTGCAACGTCAGTTGTTCCACCTCCAATATCAACTAAACAAACACCCAAGGAACGTTCTTCTTCAGATAACACAGAATAGCTTGAGGCTACTGGTTCTAGAACAAAATGATCAACATCCAACAAACTGTTCTCTATACATTTAGTTAGATTTTTTTTTGCTGTAGTAGAAGAAGTTATTATATGTACATTGACCCCCAGTCTTGCACCTGCCATTGCTATTGGCTCTCTTATTCCAATCTGCCCATCAATCGAATAATACTGAGGAATAACATGAAGTACTTCTTGATCATTGGGGATTTGTATATCTCTAGCATTTTCTACAACCTTTATTTTATCTTCTTCGGTAACTTCATCATTTGTAATATTTATTTCTGCATTACCATTAAAGCATTGTATATGACTTCCAGCTATACCAGTTGTTACGGATTCAATCTTGTGAGAAGAGATACTTCTGGCTTTATTAACAGATCTTTTTATACTTGATACCGTAGACTGTATCTCTGAGATAACACCTCTTTCTAGCCCATCACAGGGTTCATCGCCAATTCCTACAATTCTGAGATTACCCTCATCGTTATAGTCAGCAACAAGACAAAGGATTTTTGTTGTTCCAACATCCAAAGCTACAATGGCTTCACTCTTATCGAGATTATTCATCATTATCTTATTTTATCATTATAACTTATTTAATGAACAGCAAAACCAGTTGGATATCTAAGATCAATGGTCTTGATGTTTTTCTTGTTTTTATTTTGAAATTGTTCGAAAACGTGTATAAATTCATCTATTTTTTGTGAATATTCAGAATATCTAACCAAAAAATTATACTTATTTGTATGAATATCCAGCATATCATTTTTATGAGATATAGATAATATGCTTAAATCAACTCTTTTCAGCATGTTAGATAAGATCATGTATAGATCATACATTACTAAGTAATTCAGAGTATCACTTTTAATTTCAGGTAAATTTAAAGCGATATTCTTTTCTACTTTAAATTTTATGCCTTTGTCATCAATATAATATTCATTATTCCAAAGAATGGCTGGTTGAAATTCAAATATTTCAATAAATAAAGTATCAGGAAATCTACGTTCTACAAGGACATTGTTTACCCAGTCATTCTTTTTGATAGATTCTTTAATTTTTAAAATATCTATTTTTATTAAATCCTTACCAATAAAATATTGTAATTGTTTCCGAATTCCTTTCTCATCAGCATAAATAAACTCTCCTTTGAAACTAATAGTTTTAATTGGGTAAGACTTAATTAGTTGACTATAATTAAAAATTAAATAGACAAAACCAACAGTTAAGAAAAATGTTAAAACTTTATAAATAAGCCTCATGAATTAAATAGAATTTTTTCTAAAAGTTTAATGAAATCTAAATTGTTTTTTTCTGCTGACATTGGTACTAAGCTGTGGTTTGTCATACCTGGTATAGAATTTATTTCTATGAGCTCAATTTCTTTATTGTTATTAATAAAAAAATCAACTCTGCCCCAGCCAGTGCATCCAATTACACAGAATGCTTCTTTTACAATAGAATGTATATATTCTAAAAATTCCTTTTCAAAACTTGGAAATGTGAAGGTTGTATTTTCATCAATATATTTTGCATGATAATCATAAAACTCTCTTTTAGTTTCAATTTGTATTATAGGAAAAATCTCTTCTGATATGACAGGTGCAGTATACTCATCCCCTTGAACCAGCGTTTCTCCAAAATAATCATTCAAATTCTTTTTGCTTTCAATGTAATTATTATATTGTGATTGTGATTTTATGATTTCAATATCAACGCTGGATCCTGACTTTATAGGTTTAACAATAAAATTGTTACCTAGTTTATTAATTATATCTTCATAATCTGTCTCTTTTCCTAAGATTTGATAGTCTGGTGTCTGCAATCCATTTTTACGCCACAGTTTTTTTGTTATAATCTTGTCAAAAGATTCCCTAGATGATTTTGAATTTGATCCCACATATTGTACTTCTAATTCGTCTAAATAGGATTGAATCAAGCCATCTTCACCGCCAGTCCCATGAATAAGATTAAAAACCAATTCGATAGAATTTTTTTCTATGAAATTAGATAAAACTTTTTTATCGTTCTCTTTCATGTCTAAAAATAACACGTTGTATCCATTGTCTTTTAGACAATTATATGTTGTAGTTCCGCTCAAAAGAGAAATCTCTCTTTCCTTAGACCATCCTCCGCATAGTATTGCTATAGATATTTGTTTGTAAGTATTCATTTTTCTACTAATTTTTATTTCCAAATATATGAATCTCACAATCAAGGTTCACATTATGTTCCTTTTTAATTCTATTTTTTACAAAAGTTATTAGTTTTTCCAAATCATTACAAGTACCTCTGCCATCATTGATAAAATAGTTAGAGTGTTTTTTTGATACATAAATACCACCTATTCTGGTTGCTTTAAGCCCAGATTTTTCAATCAGATAACTTGCTGAATACTTAGAATTGGGGTTTTTAAATATGCATCCAGATGATAATTGATTAACCGGCTGCGATGTTTTTCTCTTGATAGCATATTCTAAAATTAACTTCTTTTGAAATCTAGTACTTGAATCAATTACTAATTCTGCTTCTACAAAATATAATTTCCTATTTATATGTACTTTTCTATAAAAAGTTGATATTTGTTTTCGTGAAAAAGTTTTAATATTCCCATCATTGTTGATCACCTTATATTTTAAAATTTTATCCCAGATTGATGTTTGAAATGCGCCTGCATTCATTGCCATAGCGCCTCCAATTGTACCGGGTATCCCATGTAAGAATTCAAAACCAGAGATTTTATTCTTATGAAGAAATTTAGCAAATTTAGAACATGATACTCCGGCACCAACAGTAACTTTTTTATCACTTATTGAAATTAAATCTCTATTAAATTTTTTTAGACTTATAACCATGCCGTCATATCCCCCATCCCTAAATGCAATATTAGAACCATTTCCTATTATAATGAATTTATTCGTTGTCATTGAGAGTAGTACTTTTTGTAATTCATCAGTGTTTTTTGGAAAACAAATCTTCTTTGCTATTCCTCCTAATCGAATAGTAGTATGATTTGATAATTTATCCTTGTGAAGAATTTCCATATTATAATAGTTTTATTACTTGAGAAATATTACCAGCACCTTGTACTAATACTATATAATCATTTCCAAATGTATTTTTGAGTTTATTAGGAATTTTATCAATATCTTTAACATATTCACAATTTATATTATTTTCTTTCAATTGATTATACAAATAATATGATGAAAACTTTGTTTTTCTTTCGCCACCAGAGTATGTCCCAGTAAGTATAAGTTTATCCACCCTAGATAGAACTTCTATAAACTGACTAAGACAATTTTGTGTTCTACTGTATCTATGAGGTTGGAAAATCATACAAATTTTTTTATTTTTCCAAATTTCTCTTATTGTTTCTACTGTATAATTTATTTCAGTAGGATGATGGCCATAATCATTTATTAAAGTAAACTCATCAAATTTAGATTTGAAATTGTGATATATATCAAATCTTCTCGATATACCCTCAAACCCTTTAATTGCTTTTATAATCTTTTTTGATGGAATCTTTAAATATAATGCTATTGAAAAAGATGCAAGAATATTTAATATATTATGCTTCCCAAAAAGTTTCGTTTTTATTCTATATGTCGATCCATTATTAAGAATTAAAAAGCTCATTCCATTTTTATTATAAATAATGTCTTTTGCATAAAAATCATTTTTATCATTAAAACCAAAAGTAACTTTAGATCGATTTGTTTTCTTTATAATTGGCTTAATATTTTTATCATCACCATTTATAAATATTCGTCCATAAAACGGTATATTATTGATATAAGTCAAATATGCTTTTTGAAGGTTATTGAAATTATTATCATAATTATCAAGATGTTCATTATCAATATTTGTTATAACTCCAAGTTCTGGAGACAAATAAAGAAAACTTGAATCGCTCTCATCTGCTTCTGCTATAAGATATTTTCCATGCCCAAGTCTGCCATGATTATTGCTGCTTTTTAATTTACCGCCAACTATGTATGTTGGATCAAGTTTGCTCTCTGCTAGAATCCAACTAATCAAACTAGTCGTTGTGCTTTTTCCATGAGATCCCGCAACTGTAATCCCATACTTAAATCTCATCAATTCTGCCAACATTTTTGCTCTTGGAATTATTGTGATTTTATTTTTCTCTGCAAATCTTAATTCTGGATTATTTTTCTTTATAGCGTTTGAAAAAACAACTAAGTCAACTTTTTTAAGATTTGATTCTGAGTGCGTATTGTAAATTTTAACTCCTAAGGACTTTAGTCTTTTTGTTATAGTGCTTTGAATTAAATCAGATCCAGAAACAGAGCACCCTAAGTTAAGTAATACTTCAGCGATTCCATACATTCCTGAACCACCAATTCCAATAAAATGTATTTTCTTTAGATTTTTAATTTGATCAAAGGAATTATTCATTGATGATTTGAGTAGATCTATCGATAATTGTTTTAATTGTATCTTTTGGAAAAATTTCTTGAATATTTTTTGATAGTGTATACATTCTCTTTTGGTTATTAAGTAAAATATTTATTGTATTTACAAAATCTTCTACAAAAGTGTCAGTCTGTTCGATTAATATGCATGCAGATTGATTAGCTAAATAATTTGCATTATAAAACTGATGGTTATCAGTTGCATATGGGAATGGCACTGAAATCACTGCTCTACCAATTTTTGAAATTTCTGAAATAGTTGTAGATCCAGCTCTACAAATAATTAAACTTGACCAATTATACAAAGTATCCACATCATTAGCATATTCTATAACTTCTGCTTTAATATTATATTTTTTATATCTTTCTTTTACTATATCTTTATTGTCTTTGCCGGATAAATGTTTGATTGAAATATTTTGATTATCAAAATATGAAAATGCAAATGGCAAACATTCATTAAAAAAAGATGACCCCTGACTGCCACCCATTATTAGAATATTTAGATAAGGATTATGAGATATATATTTTTCTTCTGGTTTTTCTAAGGACGAAAATATCTCTCGGACTGGATTACCTGTATGAATAATTTTTTTCTCAACTTTGCTAAAACTATTTGGGAAAGTTTCAAAAACAAGTTTAGAAAAGAAATAATTAATTTTATTTGCTGAACCTGCAATAGAGTTTTGTTCATGCACTATTAAGGGAATCTTAAAAAAATAAGAAATAATTGATCCTGAAACACTAACATATCCACCAAATCCTATAACCAGAACTGGCTTATATTTTTTTATGATGAAATATGCTTGAAACATAGATTTGAATAAGAGAAAAAAACCAGTAATTTTTTTAAAAAAAGATTTTCCACGTATTCCAGCAGAATCAATATGTCTAATTACTATTGAGTCATTCTTAACAACTGAATTTTCAATTCCTTCCTTTGTCCCTATCCAAATAATCTTATATCCTTTTTTAACTAATTCATTTGCTATTGTATATGCAGGATAGACATGCCCCCCTGTCCCACTAGCAAGTATAGAAATAAACTTTTCGGTCATTAATAGCTCCTTTGTACCGCTTGGCTGATTTTTTTACGATTCTCTATTTGTATTCTAATTAAAATACCAACACAAATAAACATTACTAATATATTGGTGCCCCCAAAACTAATAAATGGCAATCCCATTCCTTTAGTTGGTACAAGACCAACATTGACTGACATGTGTATAAGTGTTTGAATCAAAATTAAAAACCCTATTGAGTAAGCTAAATATGATGCAAAAAACATTTCATTATTCTCAGATTGTCTTGCCAATATAAATATACGGGAAATAAGTAAAATAAAAATAATAATAACAAAGAATATAAAGAGTAATCCTAATTCTTCAGCAATTATTGCAAAAATAAAGTCATTGTATGATTCAGGTAAGTAAAAAAGTTTTTGTACACTGGAACCTAATCCAAGCCCAAAGAAACCTCCTTTGCTAAATGCTAATTCTGAAGCTATTAGTTGGAATCCGGCGCCAGTAGGATCTTCCCATGGATCCATGAAGCTAAGTAGTCTCTTCAACCTATATGGGGTTAAAAAAGCAACTGTTATAGCTGTAAGAATAAAAATAGATAACCAAGTAATAAATTTCTTCAAACTAATTCCAGAAATAAAAGATAATGCTAGAAAGCTTGAAACTAAAACAACTGCGCTGCCAAAATCATTTTGAAATAAGATTATGGTTGATAAAATAACTACAAAAATCAAAGGCTTATTGAATGATTTTTCAGTATCTTTTCTGACTATATAGCTTGATACCCAGATAAGTATAAATAATCTCGAGACCTCAGCTGCTTGTACTGTAAATATACCTAAATCAATCCATCGTGTTGCTCCCTTAATTGTCTTACCCAAGCCAGGTATAAAAACAAGAAGGGAAACAATAAAGGCCAATAAAAGGATAGCTTTACTATAATCATCATAAAAACTTAATTTTACTCTCGCTAGTAAAAAAGTCACGAATAGACCAAGTGTAAGATACAGAGAATGTCTAATAGTGAGATGAAATGCATTTTTATATGTCTGCATAGAATAGTCTAAAGTCGACGAAGCAACCATTATTAGACCAATAACTGACAATATACTAATACAAATAACAAAAATATTGTCTATGCCACGGCTTTCACTAATTAGCAATACTTTCTTTATATTTTCACTTAACAATATTATTGACCGCTTTTATAAATTCCATGCCACGTTCTTCATAATTTATAAACATATCAAAACTAGGACTAGCAGGTGATAATAAGACTGTATCACCTGAAGAGGCATTTTTATAAGCTATAGAAACAGCATCTGAAATAGAATTTGCATCCACCATTGGTGTTTTTGTTTTTAAATGATCCTTTATTAATTTACGATTCTCTCCTATAAAAATTATCATTTTGACCTTTTCCTCTATGTATGAATCTAATTTTTGATAATCTAATAATTTTTCAGATCCACCCAAAATCAATAGTATGTTTCTTTTAATGTATTTCAATGCAGCAATAGTAGATGAAACATTCGTAGATTTTGAATCGTTATACCAAAGTATATTATTATCTTTCTTTACCAGCTGAATCCTATGTTCTGGATAACTAAAAGTTGATAAAGCTTGAATACATTCATCAGTTTTAAGACCTAAATAGTCTGAAACTGATAGAACAGCAAGTAAGTTATCAATATTATGAAAACCTCTAAAAGGAATTTTTTTATCCCTATATATTATATTTTCATCAATAAGAGATAGTTGGTCATTATATTTATTATTAATAATAAAATGATTCTTATCTTTTTTAATTCCATAGTACTTACAATCTTTAATATCATCCATATCATTTTTGAGATTTATATTACATAAAGCGTAATCACAATTTAAAAATATTCTTTTTTTTATGGATAAGTAATTTTTATATTCTTTATGTCTTTCTAAATGATCTTCTTGAATATTTGTTATAAGGCTGACCGCAGTATTGATATTTTTAATATATTCTAAATGATAACTAGATAGTTCTACTATTAAATAGTCATATTGATTATTTAATGACTCAAGAATTGGAATACCATTATTTCCGCACGCTAGTGAATTTAAACTTAAGCTATTTAAAAGATGTTCTAACATACTAACAGTGGTAGTTTTACCATTTGTCCCTGTGATAGCTATAATAGGTGTTTTGGAATACTTACCGCATAATTCTATATCAGTAGTAAGCGGAATAGAGAGCTCATTAATTTTATTTATTATTTTATGCTCTGAATTTATACCAGGACTAATAATAGCTTCATTAACATCATCCAAAAAGTTTTCTTCATAATCACCAAACCTATATTGAGAAAGGTTTTGATTATGATGACTAGATATGTCTATTGAATTTTTATTTCGAGTATCAAAAGCTTTGAAATTTATATTATTTTTAACAAAAAAGTTAATGCAAGATTGTCCTGTCTTACCCAATCCCAACACTAACTTTTTCTTTGTCACTCTTATTACCTAATTTTTAATGATGATAATGCAATAAGTACAAGGATAAAGGTTACAATCCAAAAGCGGACAATAATCTTAGGTTCTGGGTTCTCGTAAATTTTTTCCCACTTGTACTCAAAATGATGATGTAGTGGTGACATTAAAAAAACTCTTTTGCCTGTCATCTTAAAATAAGTTACTTGTATAATAACCGAAAGAACTTCTGCAACAAAAACTCCACTCATTATAGCAAATGCAATTTCTTGTCTGAGTAGAACTGCCATAGTTCCAAGAATTGCACCGAGAGACAGTGAACCTACGTCACCCATAAATATATCTGCAGGATAAGAGTTATACCATAAAAAACCTAGGCCTGATCCAACAATTGCACTTGAAAAAATTGCAATCTCTGAGACATTGGGTAAATGCGGTATAAGTAAATAGCTAGCAATGTTTGCATTGCCTTCTACATAAGCAAAAACTACAAATGCTGCTGCGATTAAGATACAAGGTAAAATTGCTAGTCCATCAAGACCATCAGTAAGATTAACAGCATTACTTGAACCCACAATTATAAAAATGCTCCAAGGTATAAATATCCAGCCTAAATATAGAGAAAAGGTTTTCATAAATGGCAAAATTAATGTTAATTCTAAATCATCTTCTACACTTAAATAAATAAACATAAGAACTATAGAAGAAACAATGATTTGTAATATTAATTTTGTTTTGCCGCTTATACCTTTGCTATCAGAATGTACAAATTTTTTATAGTCATCATAAAACCCAATGATACCGAAGCTTATTAAAATAGATAAAAGAATCCAAATATTCTTATTATAAATATCAGCCCATAGTACAGTACTGGTAACTATAGATATAAGTATTATTAAACCTCCCATGGATGGAGTTTCAGATTTAGTTTCAATATGAGACTCCGGCCCATCTGATCTTATTGATTGATACATTTTTTTTTCTTTAAGCATTTTAATTATATAGGGGCTTAGAATTAATGATGTAAATAATGCTGTCAAAGCGGCAAGGATAATTCTTAAAGTAAGATATTGAAAGACATTGAAGCCAGAGTAATATTGAGAGAGATAATCAAAAAGATAAATTAACATAATTAACTAAGTTTAAGCTTTTCTGAGCTTCAATTCATTAACAATAGTCTCAAATTCCATAAATCGAGAAGCCTTAACTAAAATATTAACATCTTCAGTAATATTATTTTGAATATATTTAATAAGTTCTAACTTATCAGTAAAATAAAAAGAGTTTTCCCCAAAATTTTCTAGAACTATATCTTTATAGTCACCAATATAAAAAAGTTTCTTGATGCCAATTTTCTTTGCATATTGGACTAATTCTATGTGGAATTTTTTAGATTGTTCTCCTAATTCACCCATATCCCCCATCACAAACCATGGTATTCCTTTCATTGAAACTAATGACATTAAAGACAATTTCATTGATGATGGATTTGCATTATATGAGTCATCAATAATGGTTGATCCATTAATACCATTGTCAATAAAAAACCTTCCTTGTACGCCTTTAAAATCATAATAACCATCAATTATATTTTTTATAGATGCGCCAGCTTCATATGAACACGCAATTGCAAAAAGTATATTGTCAATATGCTGATGATGATGTTCCTTAATCTCTAGTTCAAAAGACTGATCATTCGGTATATTTATTTTTAGAGAACTATTATTTATGTTTTCAATGTAATAATCAGCAACTTGTGTTTTAGATATAGTCCGTATTTTATGTTTGTTAGTTAATTCATTCCATCTAGAAAAATTTTTATCATCCTTATTTAATATTACAGTTTTTTTATACCCTTGATCAGAAAATATTTCTTCTTTGGTTAAACGTATATTCTCTAAATCCTTAAAACTTTCTAAATGTGCTGATGAAACATTTAAAAGCGCCACAATCTTGGGGGAGGCAATTGACGTTAAATAACTTATATCACCTTTTTTACTTGCACCCATCTCAAGTACACACATTTTATGCTTATCATTCATTTTTAGTATAGATAATGGTAATCCAATCTGATTATTATAATTTCCAAAACTAATCAGAGTGCTTTGAAATTTATTTAACATTGATCCAATTAAGTTTGTTGTTGTTGTTTTTCCATTAGTCCCAGTAATTCCTACAGTTAAAGGTTTCAGAGAATCAATATAAAATTTTGCAATTTTTCCTAAAGCTATAGTAGTGTCCTCAACTAATAATTGAGCATCATTATAAGATTTTTCAGTGATAATTCCCGCAGAACCCTTTCTTATTGAGTCATCAATAAACTCATGCCCATCAAATTTATCACCTTTTATAGCAATAAATAGATTTCCTTTTTTTATTGTCCTTGAATCAATAGAGATGCCATTAAAATTAATATTTGGATTAGATGTGGATAAATTTAAAATACTTGCTAATTGTGAAAAAGATCCCTTCATTTTAAAATTTCCTTTAACACTTTTGTATCATTATGTTTGATAATACGATTTTTATATATAATATCATTTTCACTTCCCTTTCCTGCAATTACAATGTAATCATTTTTTTTTGCTAATGAAACAGCCTTCATTATTGCCTTTTTTCGAGAAGGTATAATTGAAAGGTTTGTTTTTTTATTTATACCTTTTTTAATGTCATTAATTATTCTCATTGATTCTTCATTTCTTGGATTATCATCGGTTAAGATTACATGATTAGAAAATTCCGATGATATAATGCCCATAGCTTTTCTCTTCCAAATGTCCCTTTCGCCACCACATCCAAAGACAGTGATTAGCTTACCATCACTCAATATAGAATAAAAGTTAACAGTCTTTAGAAGAGTTAATAATGAACTTGGCGTATGAGCATAATCAATAACAAACGTTCCTCTATTTTTAGTTTTTACAAACTGGTTTCGTCCACTAATAGGCTTAAGTTTGCATATAATTTGATAAATATTTTTTACTGGTATCTTTTCTAATTTAAGAATTTTTATAATCACACATATATTATAATAATTAGAAATAGTACCCATTAGTTTTTTATTTTTATAATCAATATCCACATTAAGATTAAATAAATTCTTTTTGGCTTTTGTGGTTATTAGTTTTATATTCTTTTTTGTTGTAGAGCAGTTTTCATTAATAAAGATATGTTTTTTTGTCATATTTAATAATTTTATTTTAGATTTTATATAATTCTTCAATGAATGATGATAATCAATATGATCTTTATTAATATTAGTTAAAATACTCATATCAAATTTAATATTATCTATTCTTCCCTGCTGTATTCCTTGAGATGAGCATTCAATAAGTACAATATTAACTTTAGATATACTAAATTTTTTAAAATATCTAAATAAAATATCAACTCGTGGCGTTGTATAATCTGACTTATTTAGCCTTGGATAAATACCATTGCCTTCGCTTGAGATAATACCTATTTTTTTTCCACTAAGGTGCAAACTTTGTGCAAGTAAATGTAATTGCGATGTCTTTCCATCAGTACCCGTTATTCCAATTACCTTAATATTATTTAATGGGTTTTTATATATGTAATTAAGAAATTCATTATGATTATCTTTTAGATATTTACAATATAAAATAGGTATATTATTAAAGTTAGGGATATTCTTTAGTTGGACATCAGAAATGACAGCTTTCGCTCCTCTCTCTAAAGCTTCTTTTATGTAGCTATATCTTTTTGATGATTTAGTCTTTATAGAAAAAAAAATTTGTCCTTTTTTAATTAATTTACTATTCCATGCTAAAACCTTATCTATATCTTGGTTTTTAGAAGTATTTTTCTTTATAAAATTTAAAATTTGTATAATATCTTTATTATTCTTTTTCATTTTCCACTATTTTTTTATCTGGATATACCCTTAAAAGGTTTAGTGATTGACTCATAAATTCTTTGAAAATCGGAGCAGCATTTTTTCCACCTGATGCCTTATCTTTACCTGGATTAGGCTTTCTAACTATTATAGCAGCAACATACTGTGGATTAGTAGCGGGGACTACTCCCACAAATAATGTATTATGTTCCTCTGATGTATATCCTTTTTTCTTTAAGATTTGAACGGTTCCCGTCTTACCAGCAACCGTATATTTATCTAAAGATGCCTTAGTTCCTGTTCCTTTTTTAACTACTTGAATCATCATTTTCAATATATCTTTTGATAAAGTTGCATCAATAATATCTTCCTCAAAAATTTCATCATCGCTTTCAACTCTTAAATAAGTTAGTTGTATAGATTTTCCATGATTTGCAAGAATAGAATATGCGCTAGATAAATGTAGTAATGTTGTAGAAATTCCGTAACCATAAGCTATCGTTTCCTGATTAACTGACTTCCACTGTGAATGATGATTTAGTTCACCAAATTGTTCTCCGGAAAAACCAGTATACAAGTTCTGTCCAAATTGTAATGATGTTAATGTATTCCATAAATCTTTTTTATCTAAACTCCTAGATACTAAAACAGCTCCAACATTACTCGATTTTTCAATAATTTGTGAGAGTGTTAATTTCCCATAATTACGTGGATCCTTAATTTTTTTTTCACCAATTTTGATTATACCTGGTGTGGTATCTATTAAGTCCTGTTGATTGACAGAATTAACATTTAAGGCTGAAAGGATAATGAAAGGTTTCATTGTAGATCCTGGTTCAAATACTTCAGTAACTACTCTGTTTTTTATTTTAACTCCTTTCATCTCATGTCTAATGTCTGGATTAAATGCTGGATAATTTACCATAGAAATAATTTCTCCAGTTTTATTTTTAACAAGGACTAAAGATGCACTATCAGCAGAATATTTTTCAACATATTTCTTTAAGACGTTATAACCAATTATTTGGATATTTTTGTCTAATGATAAATAAATATCTTTTCCAGAAATTGGTTGTT